>WNFV01000403.1_pt1 | contig 57527 bp, 55 predicted proteins | sample 5400101 | NCBI WGS metagenome assembly WNFV01 (sample SAMN13153361, study PRJNA577476) | soil metagenome | isolation source: 115 cm soil or saprolite under grassland replicate 1 | place: USA:California | collected 2016-06-15
TCGACGTCGTCGCGCGCCTGGCCGTCCGTCACGGCATCAAGGTCCGGCTCAGGCCCTCCTGGTTCGGCGGGGTGACGGCCCTGGTCCTCCTGCCCCCGAGCCTGCTCAGCGAGCCCTTCGAGGTCAGCCTCGCCACGGCTGCCGACGAAGCTGCCGCGGGGAGCGGCCCTGCCGCGCCCCCGGTGCCAGCGCTGGCGCTGGGGACGGGTGCCTCGGGCGACACCTCCGCCGACGGCTGGCGGTCCCGCGTCCGGCGGAGGCGCACCGCCGTCGCCACGGAGGGGCGTCCGGGGCCGGGGACGGTGGGCTCGCCGGTCGTGGAGGTCGACGATGGCCCCGCAGGCTGACGGTGCGTCCGGCCGGCGGCAGGCCCGGTGAACGCCGCCGCCGGCCCGGGCCCGCTCATCCGGCCCTACACGCTGACGGACGGGCGGACCGAGTCGAGCCGCACCGACCTGGCCCTGGAAGACCTGGTCAGCGCCCTTCCAGTGGTGGACCTGGCCAGCGTGGACCGGCTCAGCCCCGAGCACCGGTCGATCACGCGGCTCTGCCGCGAGGTGCTGTCGGTGGCAGAGATCGCCGCCCGGCTCGACGTCCCCCTCGGCGTTGCCCGGATCCTCGTCGGCGACCTGGCCGACCAGGGCATCGTGGTGGTCCACCGGGCTCCGAGCCACGAGGGGGCCGCGGGTGTCGCGCTGCTTGAGCAGGTGCTGCACGGCCTGCAGCGCCTCTGATCGGGGCCCGCGTTGCCATACCCAGTCGAGGACGGGAGCCTCTGCCCTCACGGCCGAGCTTGGCTGTGAGCTTGCTCCTTCGTGAGTTTCCGTCAAGCCCTGCTCGTCCACTGGTGTGATACGGCCTGGACCAGAGGGCCTTTCGCTCCCTCGATCCGGCGACAGAGCCGCTGAGCTGCTCGTTCGCTGGTCGGCCATGCCCAGTGACCGGCCACGGACGCGGCTGGCCGGAGGATCGGCACGTGCCGTCAGAGGGAGGCGGCTTACCATGTGACGGGCGACGGCGTCTGCTGCCGCGACGCAGTGACGGGATAGGGCCTGGTCTGTACGATCATCCTCTTTCGCGGAGTCACCCGAAAGGAGGGAGCATGACCGCGGGCACTGGCGCACTCCCCCAGCCCCAGACCGACCCGACCGAGCTGGAGCGGGCCCTCGGCACGGTCATCGCCCAGCGGGTGCGTGAGTACCGCCTCCAGCTCGGCCTCACCGTGGGGCAGCTCGCCCAGCTCAGCGGATTGTCCAAGGGCATGCTGTCGAAGATGGAGAACGCGCAGGCCTCCCCCAGCCTGGCCACGCTCGCCCGGCTGTCCGGGGCGCTGTCGGTCCCCATCACCGCCTTCTTCCGCGGGCTCGACGAGGAGCGCGACGTCCTGTTCGTCAAGGCCGGCCAGGGTCTCGAGGTCATGCACAAGGGCTCCAGGGCGGGGCACCGTTACCAGATGCTCGGCAGCATGCGCGGCCCGCAGAAGCGGATGGAGCCGCTGCTGGTGACGCTCATGGAGCGCAGCGAGGTGTTCCCCGCCTACCAGCACCCGGGCACCGAGCTGATCTACATGCTGGCCGGGAAGATGGACTACAGCTACGGCAGCGCCAGCTACCTGCTCGAGCCGGGCGACGCCCTGCAGTTCAACGGCGAGGTCACCCACGGACCGTCGCGGCTCGAGACCCTGCCGATCCAGTTCCTCTCGGTCAAGGCGTACGGCGCGGTCACCGGTCCGTGAGCCCGCAGGTGACCACGGCAGACGGCGTGGTTCACTGCGGGTGGACATTGTTTCCTAGGCCCTGCTAAGGTTCTCGTGTCGACGCAGCGCACCCCGTCGGCAGCGACCACCAGCGGGGTCTCACGGCCACGCCCGACCAGGGGAATCGTCCGGGTGAACGGTCCCAACGGCCGCAACGGCCGCGCGCACAGCTCTCGCAAGCCCGCCCGGTACTCCTCTCGCAAGCCCGCCCGGTACTCCGCCCTCAACCTCTTCCGCCGGAGCCTTGCCCACGCCGACTGGCCACGGAGCTGGCGCGAACACGACCTTGCCCCGAGCTACGACGTGGTGATCGTCGGCGCCGGCGTGCACGGCCTGGCCACCGCCTACTACCTGGCCGCCAACCATGGCATCACCAACGTGGCCGTGCTCGACAAGGGCTACATCGGCGGCGGCGGCTCGGGGCGGAACACCGCCATCGTCCGCTCGAACTACCTCACCCCTGAGGGAGTGCGCTTCTACGACCGGTCGGTGAAGCTGTACGAGGCGCTCGCGGCCGACCTCAACTTCAACGTGATGTTCTCGCAGCGCGGCCACCTGACCCTGGCCCACAACGACAGCTCGCTGCGCACGATGCGCTGGCGGGCCGAGGTCAACAAGCTCGAGGGCGTCGACTCGGAGGTCGTCGGGCCGGCCGAGATCAAGAAGCTGGTCCCGTTCATGGACGTCTCCGAGGACGCCCGCTACCCGATCCTCGGCGCGCTCTACCACCCGCCCGGCGGGACCATCCGCCACGACGCGGTGAACTGGGGCTACGCCCGCGCTGCCGACGCCCACGGCGTCCAGATCCACCAGCAGACCGAGGTGGTCGGCATCGACGTCGATGCCTCGCGCGCGCAAGGCGAGCGGGCCGGCAAGGTCACCGGCGTCACCACCACCCGGGGCCGGATCGCCACCCCAACGGTGGTGAACTGCACGGCCGGGTGGTCCACGCTGATCTCCGACATGGTCGGGGTCGCCATGCCGATCATCACCAGCCCCCTGCAGGCCGCGGTGACCGAGCCGGTCAAGGTCTTCCTCGAGACGGTGGTGGTCTCCGGCACGCTGCACGTCTACGTCAGCCAGACCGACCGCGGGGAGCTGGTGTTCGGCGCCAGCGTCGACCCCTACCCGTCGTACTCCATGCGCGGCTCGCTCGAGTTCACCGAGGAGCTGGCCGGCCACGTCCTGGAGCTCGTCAACAAGTGGTCGAAGCTCGACATCGGCTCGGTCCGCTACGGGGTGATGTGCGCCGAGGACGGCGTGGTCATGGACGACGGGGTCACCGGCCACCTCGACCACGACCGCTACCTGATGACCACCACCTCCTCGGGCGCAGCCACCGTCTGGGAGCTGGTCGAGAACTGGCTGCAGACCGAGCACACCGACGGGCTCACCAAGGGGTTCAGCGCCGGGCTCGAATGGGCGATCAAGCTCGACAAGGACGACTTCGTGGGCAAGCCCGAGCTGGTCTGGCAGCACCGGGTCAACGGCGACATGCGCCTGGTCGGCCTGCAGCCGGTCGACCGGCAGGTGGTGCCGCCCGAGGCGAGCCAGATCGTCGAGGGCCGCAACACCATCGTCGGGCGGGTCACGTCGAGCCGGATGTCGCCCACCTTGGGACGCTCCATCTGCCTCGGGTTCGTCGCGCCCCACCTGGCCGAGGCGGGCACGGTCGTCACCGTGCACCTGCCAGACGGGCAGCGCGTCCCAGCCATCGTCCAGGCCCACCATGCCCACTTCGACCCCGAGGGGGTGCGCCTGCGTGGCTGACACCGTGACAGCGCCCGTGGCGCGCAGCCCGGTCGCGCCGCCCCCGCCGGTCCTGGTGGTCGACGGCTGGGAGGTGTCCGGGCGGCGCTCCACCGCGCCCCTGCGCCTGGTCGACTGCACGCCCCTGGCCAAGGTGCTGGTCCGGTCCGACCCCGGCGGGCGGGTCGCCCGCCACCTCGGCGTCGGCCACGGGCGGGCCGCCCGCGACCCGCACGGCACCCTGGTGGTCGGCTCCGGCCCGGACGAGTGGCTGCTGCTCGCCGCGCCGGGCACCGAGGCTGCGGTGGCCGCGCGCGTCCGCGCGGTTGCCGGCAGCGGTGCAGCGGGCGAGCAGGACCTGGGGCTGGTGAGCGTGGTCGAGCTGTTCACCCACGGGCGGGCGCTCATGCGCCTGACCGGGACCGAGGCGCCGCAGCTGCTCGCCAAGGTGTGCGCGGTCGACTTCGACGACCGGGTCACGCCCGACGGCACGGCCTTCCGCAGCTCGGTCGCGAAGGTCGCCACCGACGTCGTGCGCGACGACCGGCCTGACCCGCTGCCGGCAGGCCCGCCCCGCGGGCCGGGGGGCGCCGGCGACGGCCTCCGCTCCTACCTGCTCCACTGCGAGCGCTCCTCCGGTCAGTACCTGTTCGACGCGATCCTGGACGCAGGCCGCGAGCTCGGCATCGAGCCCGACGGGTTCACGGGCAAGGAGATCTGACCCATGGCCACGAGCTTCCCCACCGACCTCGACATCGCCCGCAGCGCCGACCTCAAGCCCCTGTCCGACATCGCCACCCAGATGGGGCTCGGCGGGCACCTGCTCGAGCCCTACGGGGAGGGCGTCGCCAAGGTGAAGCTGGAGGCCGTGGGCGAGCTGGCCGACCGGCCCAAGGCCCGCTACGTGGTGGTCTCGGCGATCACGCCGACCCCGCTCGGGGAGGGCAAGACGACCACCACGGTCGGCCTGGGCCAGGCGTTCAGCCACATCGGCAAGCGGGCCACGGTGGCCATCCGCCAGCCGTCGATGGGCCCGACCTTCGGCATCAAGGGCGGCGCCGCCGGCGGCGGCTACAGCCAGGTCGTCCCCATGGAGCTCCTCAACCTCCACCTGACCGGGGACATGCACGCGGTCACCGCGGCCCACAACCTGCTCGCCGCGATCATCGACAACCACATCTACCAGGGCAACGAGCTCGGTATCGTGCAGCACGACGTGACTTGGCGGCGGGTGCTCGACGTCAACGACCGGGCCTTGCGCAACCTCGTGGTCGGCCTCGGCGCCAAGCCGGACGGCGTGCCCCGCCAGAGCGGCTTCGACATCACGGCCGCCTCCGAGGTGATGGCCGTGCTGGCCCTGTCGACTTCGCTGCAGGACATGCGCCACCGCCTCGGCCGGGTCGTCGTCGGCTACGACCGCCACGGCGAGCCGATCACCGCCGAGCAGCTCAAGGCGGCCGGCGCGATGACCGTGATCATGCGCGAGGCGATCAAGCCGAACCTGCTGCAGACCATGGAGAACACCCCCGTGCTGGTGCATGCTGGCCCGTTCGGCAACATCGCCCACGGCAACTCCTCGGTGGTCGCCGATCTCATCGGCATCCACAGTGGCGACTTCCTGGTCACCGAGGCCGGGTTCGGCGCCGACATGGGCGCCGAGCGGTTCTTCAACATCAAGTGCCGCACGTCGGGCCTGCGCCCGGACGCCGCCGTGGTGGTGGCAACCATCCGTGCGCTCAAGGCGCACTCCGGACGGCACCGGATCGTCGCCGGCAAGCCGCTGCCGCCGGCGCTGCACGAAGAGAACCCCGACGAGGTCCACATGGGCGGGACCAACCTCCGCAAGCAGATCGAGAACATCCGTCTCCATGGCGTCTCGCCGGTGGTCGCGATCAACGCGTTCCCGGGCGACCACCCGTCCGAGCACGCCGCGGTGTGCGAGATCGCCGCATCGATGGGCGCCCGGGCCGCGGTCTGCACCCACTTCGCGGGCGGCGGGGCCGGCGCCGTGGAACTGGCCGAGGCGGTCGCCGAGGCGGCCGAGGGGCCGACCGACTTCCGCTTCCTCTACCCGGACTCCGCGTCGCTCCGGGAGAAGATCGAGACGGTCGCGACCAAGGTGTACGGCGCCGCGGGGGTCGAGTACGACCTGGCCGCCGCCCGCCAGCTCGACAGCTACGAGCGCAACGGCTTCGGCAGCCTGCCCGTGTGCATCGCCAAGACCCACCTGTCGATCTCGTCCGACCCCAACCTCAAGGGCGCCCCGACTGGGTGGGTGCTGCCGGTCCGCGAGGTGCGGGCGTCGGTCGGGGCCGGCTTCATCTACCCCATCTGCGGCGACATGCGGACCATGCCCGGCCTCGGGCTGCACCCGGCTGCCGAGCGCATCGACATCGACGACCACGGCCAGATCGTGGGGCTGTCATGAGCCCGGTCACCGAGCACGGGACCCGCCCCCCAGGGGCCAGGGGGCCAGGGGCCAGGGGCCCAGGGGCCAGGGGCCAGGGGCCCAGGGGCCAGGGGCCAGGGGCCCAGGGGCCAGGGGCCCAGGGGCCAGGGGCCCAGGCACCAAGGACCCGCCCGCCAGGGGCCCAGGCGCCAGCCGGAGGCCCGCCGCCGGCAGGTCCGGGCCGCGCTGTGACCGCCGTGGTTACTGCGGCTCGGCCGGGACGGGCTGCGGGACCAGCGCCAGGCCGAGGGCGAGCAGGGACAGGCCCGACCAGACCAGCGCGCCGCCCCACAGCTCGGGTGGCCAGCCCAGGCCGCGGTCGGCGAGGCCGATCCCGGCGAACCACATCCCCCAGAGGGCCACCGGCGCGGTCGCGCAGAACGCCCGCAGCCGTGCCGGCGAGGTCGGTGCCGGGCGGAGCAGCCGCAGCAGCAGCTCGACGGCGAGCGTGCCGGCAAGGCCGAGCACGACCAGCCCGCTGTCAGCGAAGCCGGTGAGCGCCTGGACCAGGACGAACTGCAGGCCGAGCACGACCAGGACGCTGCCGGCGGGCAGGTCCCAGCGGCGCAGCAGGTACAGCACCGGTCCGAGCAGGAACACGGTGGCGAGCACGAACCCGGCCACGCCCACGGCCACGTTGAGGTTGTCGACGTACTCGTACTGCGCCGGGGTGAAGAACTGCGCCAGGAACGTCCAGTGGTCGCGGCTCACGATGTTGTCGAAGGCCGGGTGCAGGTACATGAACATGAAGCCGATGCCGCTCCCGGCCAGCGCGGCGGATGCCACCGCGGGCAGCAGCGCGCCGAGGCCGGCACGGCGGCCGAGCGACGGGTCGGCCCAGACCGACCGCAGCGGCGCCGTCACCACCAGGAAGCCCCCGGTGAACAGCCCCAGATGGGTCGGGCTGAGCAGGGCGGCGACGTCCTGCTCGATGCCGAAGGCGAGGTGCCAGGCCATGTCGCCCAACCCGGAAACGGCGAACAGGGCCAGCCCGGCCACGGCCGGCCCGTAGCCGGCCGGGACCGCGTCCCGCCAGGCCGTGCCCGCGTGGTGGCGGGACCAGACCGACCACCCCATCCAGGCCGCCGCGGCCACGTAGCCCGAGTAGAACATCGCGTGCCACGGGGTGAAGAACGTCTCGAGCTGCGGGCGGGTGTTGTGCGCCCAGCCGTCCAAGAACAGCCCGCCGATCAGCCAGGCGGACAGGGCGACGGTGACCAGGTCGGCCTGCCTGCTCATGCGGCCCGCGGGCGCCTGGGCCGGCCTGTTCGCGCCGGTCGCTGCGGGTGTGCCCGCCTTCACGGCGGGGCTGGTCGGGAGCGACGGCGACGCCATCAGGGACCTCCTTTGCTGCTTAGGGCTCGCCGCCGAATAACCTGGCCAGGTCGAGTGCGCTCACCTCGGCATGCTGACGCTGGAACGACCAGGTTGTTGGCCGGCGATCCCTTCGTCCTTGTCTGGTAAGGAGTCTACGGGCGTCGGCCCACCTGGGTTCCGTCCGCCGAGGTATCTTCCGCCTCCCACGCGCGGGGAGGCGGCCCGGCGGTTACCGGCCCGTTAGCCGGGCTTGCGAGGCTCTGCCCGCACGCTCGGCGTCCCCCACGGGCGCAGGCGCGGCGGTACCCCCTTCCCGCTGCGCCTGCGCCCGGCCGCCCGAAGCAGGCACCCATGCAGCAGCATCAAGGCAGGCGTTTCTTGCCGTCGCCCGACCAGATGGAGATGCTGGTCGTCGTGGTTGGTGTCGCAGAGATCACCGCTGCCAGCATCACGGCCTTCAAGATCGCCAGGAGCACGTGGGGGACGACCGGGTCCCGGAGGTTGTAGTGCTCCCAGAAGTGCCAACCGTCGATCAGCACATGGCACACGACCGCAAGCAGGAGCAGGCGGAAGCCCGCGTACCACCGTGACGGGACCTGCCTGGCGCCGGCCACGGCGACGATCAGCAGGACGAGCACCCCAAGCCAGATGACCCAGTGGGCCCCGGCCTGGTCAGAAGCCGTCTCGAAGCGGCGGCCATTGGCCGCGTGCCAGCGCAGGTCGACGACCTGCCCGGCCACCAGCAGGAGGATCCCGGTCCACGCGCCGACGAGCAGGCGTCCGGTCTGGCCACTGGCAGCCATCCTGTCCTCCTTGCACAACCTCGGAGAGCTGTTCCTGACCCTGATCGAGGACCGGACCGCACACCTCCGCCAGACCACGGTCGGCGCCGAGCGACCCGCGGAGGACGGCAGTCCTGGCCTGCTTTAGGGCTTGCCTTGGCGCCAGTCCGGGACGCTGGGCGCCTTGGCCTCGAGCGAGCGGAGGTAGGCGACGAGCTGGCGGACCTGCTCGTCGGTGAGCGGGCCGCCGAAGTCGAGGCTCCAGGCAGGCATGCTGGTGCCCGAGATGCCGCCGGCAATCAGCAGGCGCATCTGCTCGTCCGAGGTCGAGGTGAGGAACTGCTTGGAGCCGAGCGTTGGCGCGTCGCCACCCGTGGCGGCCCGGCCGTGGCAGGTGGCGCAGTTGTTGGCGAACAGCCCCTCCCCCAGGTGCGCGTAGGTGCCCTGCTGTTCGCGGGCGGCATCGGCTCGCAGGGTCGGCTCCTGGATCCCGTAGAAGAGGAACCCGAGGATCAGGATCGCCATGAACACCAGCCCCCAGGTGTAGTGACGGTCGAGGCTGCGTTGCAGCCATTCGGGTTCGAACGCGGCGGGCTTGGGCGCTTCGCGAGGCATCGTCAGCTCCTGGTGCAGGGGGGGCCGAGCGGCGGGGTGAGGAAGTCCTGCTTGCCGCGGTCGGGGCCAGGGAGGAGCTTGCCGGTGTCGGCCACCAGCACGCCGTTGGTGAGCCCGAGCTCGAAGCGGTCCATCCCGCGGGGCGCCGGTCCTTGGACGTACTCGCCCCCGATGTCGAACACCGAGCCGTGGCAGGGACACTCAAACCGCCCCGAGCTCTGGCAGAACGGCACGCGGCAGCCGAGGTGCGGGCAGCGTTGGGACAGGGCGAAGAAGTGCCCGCCGGCGTTGGCGAGCCACAGCCGGCCCTCGTTGAAGTAGGTCGCGGTCCCCGGCTTGAAGTCGGCCGGGCTCCCCAACGTAATGGGGCCGCCCCCACCGGCCCCGGCGAGCGGGCGCAGCGCCTCGTACGCGGTCCACCCGAGGGCGATGCCAAGGAGGGTGCCTCCCAGCTTCCAGCCCCTGCGCAGCAGGTCCCGGCGGGTGAGGTTCACGCGCGCGCCTCCTACAGGTCGACGTACAGATGCCGCCAGGGCGGGATGAACCGCCAGCCCGGCCCGCGGAAGAGCTCCCCGACGACGGTCAGCGCGATGGCGGCGGCGAGCAGGGTGGCGAACAGCAGGACGGCCACCTTGCGGTGGCGGGCCTCGGTGGCCGGGTTGCGGTCCAGGTAGGGCAGCAGGATCAACGCCACGATCGTGCCGAGCGGGATGAGGACGCCGGCGACCAGCGGGTCGAGGTGCGACAGCAGCTCCTGCAATCCGACGAAATACCAGGGAGCCTTGGACGGCTCAGGGGTGAGCTCCGGGTTGGCCAGCCCACGCAGCGGCGCCGCGAACGCCACGCCGAGGGTGAGCGCCACCGCCGCCGTCGCCAGGCCCACCACCACGTGGCGGACGAGCAGATGCGGCCAGGTGAAGACCGTGTCGTCCACGCGCCGCTCCTCGGCGGTGACGGACTGGCGGTCGACGACGCCGAGCAGGCGGACCCGTGAGTCTCCCTCGCCGCCCGCGCCGCCCGCCGGGACCGCGGCCGGTCCACGCGGTCGTTCGGTGGCCTGCTCGGCGAACGCCCCGCTCGTGGGCTGCTGCACCGCGAAGCCGTCCTTGCGGACCCGCCAGATGTGCAGCGCCAGCAGCACGGTCAGGGCCGCGGGGAGGACGAACACGTGCAGGGCGTAAAAGCGCAGCAGGGTCGCCTGCCCGATCTGCGCGCCGCCAAGCAGCAGGTCACGCAGGACCCGGCCCAGGACGGGCACGTAGTTGACGAGGTTGGTGCCGACCGTGACCGCCCAGTAGCTGAGCTGGTCCCACGGCAGCAGGTAGCCGGTGAACGAGAACGCCAGCGTGGCAACGAGCAGGCCGACCCCGAGGACCCAGTTGAACTGCCGCGGCCGCTTGTAGGCCCCGGCGAAGAATACCCGGGCCAGATGCAGGAGCACCGCGAGCACCATCAGGTGCGCCGACCAGCGGTGGACGTTGCGGACCAGCTGCCCGAAGCCGACCCCGGTGCGCAGCTGCTGCATGTCGCCGTAGGCGGAGGCGACTGACGGGGTGTAGAAGAACATCAGGTACATGCCGGTCAGGTTCAGGATCGCAAACAGCACCGTGAGGATGTAGCCAAGCCGCCACGAGTAGCGGAAGCGCAGCACGCGGCCGGGCACCTTCACCGGATAGACATGCAGGAAGAAGTTGCTGAACGACTGCAGCGCCCGCCCCCGCGGGGTATCCAGCTGCGGGTGGCGGAACGCCGAGCGCCACACCTCGCCGTGCCGCACGCGCTGCCACAGCGTGGTCGGCGCCGGGTAGACGCCGGGCTCGAGGGCGTCGGGGCCCTGGTCATCCATTGGGCAGCTCCGTGGCGTGGACCATCAGCAGCGCCCCGGGCGGGCAGCGGTTCACGCACAGGCCGCAGCGGATGCAGACCGACTCGTCGAGCAGCAGCGCCGACTGCGCCGCCGTGCCGACCCCGGCGCGGTCGGCCCGCACGATCGTGATGCAGTTGTGCGGGCAGACGTCCACGCACAGGCCGCAGAGGATGCACAGCTCGGGCTGGAGCATGACGTTGTCGAAGCAGCGCAGGCACCGGTGGCCCTCCAGGCGCGCGTCGGCCTCGCCATAGCCGGTCTCCACCTCGGCGAAGCCGATCCGCCGGTCATGGGGCACGACCGGGATCGTGACCCTGGGGACGGCGTCGTAGCCCGTGGCCAGGCGGCGGAAGCCGGGCAGGTCGGCGAGCTCGATCCGCAGCGGGCGCTCAGTACTGCCGCCATGCACGCCGTGGATGGACGCGGCCGCGCGCTGGCCGTCGGCGATCGCGTCGATCAGGTTCCTGGGCCCGAACGCCGCGTCCCCGCCGGCCCAGATGCGCGGGTGGGAGGTCCGCAGGGTCGCGGGGTCGACGGCCACGCCACGCTGACGGGTCAGCTCCACGCCTGCACCCTGCCCGAGGAAGCCGATGTCGGCGACCTGCCCGACAGCCAGGATGACGGTATCGGCCGGCAGGACCTCCTCGGTGCCCGGCATGAACGTCGGCGCGAAGCGGTGCTGGGCGTCGAACACCGAGGCCACGGCGATCATCTCGAGGCCCTCAACGTGCTCACCGCCCGTGATCCGGTGCGGCCCACGGCGGTAGACGATCCGGATCCCCTCATCCTCCGCCTCAGCGATCTCCTCGGGGGTGGCGGGCATCTCTTCGGGCGACTCAAGCGCCACGACGGTCACGTCGGCGACGCCGGCCCGGACCGCCGAGCGCGCCACGTCGAGCGAGGTGGTGAGGCTGCGACGGGCGTCCTCCTGGGCCTGCGGGTGCAACGGCTGCGGCGTGGGGCCCGCCTCCCCGCGAGCGACCGCCCGCAGCGCCGTGCGGGCCGCGTCGAAGGCGACGTTCCCGCCGCCGACCACGACCACCCGCTCGCCCAGGCCGACCCGGAACCCCTGGTTCACGTTGAGGAGGAACTCCACCGCCCGCAGCACGCCGTCCAGCTCGTGGCCGGGGATGTCGAGGTCCCGCCCCCGGCCGGTACCAACAGCGAGGAACAGCGCGGCATGCTCGCCCAGCAGCTCGCCAAGGGTCACGTCCGTGCCCACGCGGCAGCTGGTCCGCACGTCGACGCCGAGGTCCAGGATGGCCTCGACCTCCCGGCTGATCAGGCCGCGGGCCAGGCGGTACTCGGGGATGCCCAGCACCATCATCCCGCCGAGCCGGTCCTGGGCCTCGTAGATCGTGACCGGATGGCCGGCCAGGCGCAGGTCGTGCGCTGCCGACAGGCCCGCCGGCCCACCCCCGACGACGCCGACCGACGGGTGGGTGGCCGGCGGGACCGGGCCGTGGCCCTCGTGCCAGACGGCGCTGCCGCCGAAGCTCTCCACGCCGAAGCGCTCGCTGACGAAGCGCTTCAGCGCGCGGATCGCGATCGGCGCGTCGACCTTGCCGCGCCGGCAGGCCGTCTCGCACGGGGCGGCGCAGACCCGGCCGCAGATCGACGGGAAGGGGTTGGGCTGGCGGGCGATCAGGTAGGCGTCGCGGTAGCGGCCCTGGGCGACCGCGGTCACGTAGGCGCCGGCGTCGGTGTGCACCGGGCAGGCGGCCCGGCACGGCTCGTTCTCCCACAGCCACCGGGCGTCCGGCACCGGAGGTATCGGCGATCCGCTCATGCCGTCCTCATATGAGGTTGCTGGCCTGGAGCCGCCGGAGCAGCCAGGCGAACCCTGCCAGCGCACCGAAGAACCAGACCGTGGCCAGCGCCGCCCGCCAGCTCCGGTCGAGCCCGCCGAGCCGGGTGACGATCAGGTTGGGGACGACGAGCAGCAAGCCCACGCCGAGCGCCACGATGATGACGGTCGCCACGACGGCCCTCGGCCAACTGAGCATCGTCCCCGCTGCACGTGCCACCTGCCATCTCCTCCCACCGCGCGGTCGTCAGGAGACCGTGAAGGGGATGTACATGCCCCTCTCGTAGTGCCGTGCGATGTTGCACGCGAAGACGTACTTGCCCGGCTTCAGGTCGATGGTGATGCTCTTGGTCTTGCCTGCGTCGGTCTCGCTGACCTCGCCCACGCTGGCGTCCTCGCTGACCTTGTGAGTGGCCCCCACCTTCAGCTTGTCGGCGGGCGTGTCGGTCTTCAGCACGACCACCTCGTGCTCCTTTGTGCCCACGTTCTTGAACGTGATGGTCGTCGGACCCGCCTTCACCGACATCGGCGTCACAGTGAGATAATACGTCCCGTCGGGCTTTTCACCGCCCTCCACGTTGACGACCGTCGGCCCACTGCTCGCGGCCGTGGTCACCGTCACCCCGCCGCCGCTCTGCCCACCACTGCTGGCGGTCGTACTCGTCGTACTCTCGGAGCCCGAGCACCCCGCCAGCGCGAACACCATCAGCCCAGCGACGAGCGCCCACAGGACCGTTTGGTTCCTTGGCCACCTGCCGCCGGCCGCTCTCTGCCTGACTCGTCCTGACATCTGACCCTCCCGCGCTGACTGAACATCGCCACATCCGCCCCGTTCGCGACCGGTCGCCGCACCTTTCATGAGGGTCCACGCCGGACGGTCCGGCTGCACGGGCCGAACAACCCGGCGGCGGCGGGACCTTCGTCCCCGCCAGTCCCGAGCCGAGGTCGTGAGCCGGGGTCGAGCGCCAACAGCCAGCTCCGCGGGTAGGCTGTCGGGGTGGCCACCCCGCGTCCCCCGCTGAGCCGTCCGGTCGACTTCTTCGAGTTCTGGTCCCAAACCATCGACGAGCTCGACCGGACCCCGCCGGTGCTAGAGCGCCAGGCGGCCAGCGCACGGGCCGGGCTCGAGCTCGAGGGACTTTCCTTCGCCTCGCTGGGCGGCGCCCGCATCCACGGCTACCTGCTGCGCTGGGCCGACGGCGAGCCCCGGCCGCTGGTCGTCCACGGCCACGGCTACGGCGGCCGCTCCATGCCGAGGTGGCGGTGGGCACGCGCCGGCCTCAACGTCGTCGGCGTCGACGTCCGCGGCTGCGGGCGGTCCAGGGCCGCGCTGCCATCGCGGTCCCGGTCGGGCTACGTCCTGACCGGGATCGAGTCGCCCGAGCGGCACGTGCTGCGCGGCGCGGTCTGCGACTACCTGCGCGCGGCCCGGGTGGGCCGCGAGCTGCTCGGCGCCGCAGTGACCCGAACGGTGCTGCAGGGGTCGAGCTTCGCCGGCGGGCTCGCCCTCATGGCCGAGGCGCTGGCCGGGATGGGCGACCTGCTGGCAGTGGCGGTCCCGACCTTTGGCTGGGCGGAGGGCCGGCGGCTGTTCGCCAGCTCCGGGTCGGCTGGGGAGATCAACCGCTACCTGGAGCGCCGCCCAGAGCACGCGGCCGAGGACCTCATGGTGGTGCTGCGCTACTTCGACCCGCTCAACTTCGCGGGGCTGATCCGCTGCCCGACGCTGGTCGGGATGGGCCTGGTCGACGAGGTTGTGCCGGCGCCGACCGTCCTGGCCATCGCCGCCCACCTAGGCGGGCCGCACGAGGTCATGCGCTTCCCGGTCAGCCACTCCGAGGACCCAGAGGAGCGCCGCTGGCGAGCGTTCGAGCGGCGCTGGCTCGAACTGGCGCTCAACGGGGTGCCAGCCGACTTCGGCGCCTGATCGGAAACAAACCGACTTCGCCCTGATATGAGCCGGTTTCACGCCTGCACGGCGTCCCCGCAGGGACATGAAGACTAACCTGCTGGTGACCCGGCCAGCTCGGCGGCCTCCCGCACCCAGCCTCCGAAGCGGGGGCCGAGCTGGTGGTTGATGAACTCCAGCAGGGCACGCTCGTCACCCGGGTCGGCGACGAAGTCCGAGAGCCGAAACGGCTTGTGCACCACCGCGGCCGTGGTGGTCCGGGTGAGCTTCTTGTCGAAGTTGGCCACCGCGACCGGTACCAGCAGCGGCTCGGGGCGGACATGGCCGGCGAGCCGGAACGCGCCCGGCCGGAACCGCAGCGGCGACTCCTCGGTCGCGGCGCAGGCGCCTTCCGGGCAGATGACCACGTTCTTGCCCATCCGCAGGCAGGAGCCAGCCGCGTCGAGGAAGAAGCGCCGGCGCGCCTCCGGGGAGCTGTGGGGGTCCTCGTCGCCGGCGTCGACGTGGCCAGAGTAGGCGTAGACGTAGCCGAGCCGGTCGTAGAACCGCTGGTGGCCGTACTCGTCCGGGCGCGACTTGCGGACCACCCGGATGGGCGCCTGCCCGTAGCGCTCGAACAGGATCATGCTCGCGACAAAGTGGGTGTCGAGGGTCAGGGTGAAGTTGTTGGGCAGCAGGTTGTCGGGGTGGTTTTGCAGGTGGTTCATGATGACGATGTGGCCGGGCCGCGCCGGCAGGTGCTCCCAGCCGACGATCCGGTGGCGGGTGCCGGCGAACAGGCGGCGGAACTCCAGCATGCTGCGCCGGCGGACCTCCTCGGGGCCCATCGTCGGCGGCGCGCCGGCGACCACCTCGTAGATCGCCTGGAGCTGCTGGTACAGCCGCAGCTCCTGCTGCACCCGCTCGAGGACGTCGGCGCAGAGCGCGGCGAGGTCGCGCTCCACCTGGTCGCCGTGGAGCCGGAGCAGGTCCAGGGTGTGGAAGGCGTCGGCGAGCGTGACCCGGTGCTCCAGGTAGTGGGGAAGCTTATGCAGCGGGGAGGTCACGCTCAGCTGCGCCCCGCCCTGGGCCAACAGGTCGCGGACGGCCACCACCACGTCGTCGTAGCGGCGCGCCACCAACCGGAGCCGGGTTGCCCGCAGCCGGTCGCCGATGACCCCGACGACGGCGCGCATGAGTGCCGCGCCGAAGCTCGGGCGGGCCTTGGCCTGACCCTCCAGCAGGCCGCGATCCAGTGTGAGCAGCCGGGTCGCCTCCCGAGCTGTAGCCGTCGCCCGGTACGCGTACGGCTCCACCACCGCCGACCAGCCCATCGGATGACCTACGTGCGTGACGGTCTGCACCGCTACACCGGGACGCTTCTGGCCGGCCTGCCCGCCAAAGGAGAGCTCCACGGTGCCGGAGATGAGCAGGAACAAGGCGGTGGCCGGCTCGCCCTCGGCGAAGACCCGCTCGCCGGCCCCGAAGGCGACCATCCGAGCGTGGCTGGCCAGCTCGGCCAGATCCCGCGGGTCGAACCCCTCGAAGAACGGGGAGCCGGCCAGCAGCTCGAGGGTCTCGGCGCTCACGGCTCAGCCCGTTCCACCAAGGCCTGCCCGGGCGGCATGAACAGGTGCTCGCGGGCGTGCCCCAAGCGGTTGGCGACGCTCACCGCCACCCGCTGGAGAACCTGGTAGGCCAGCGCCGGCTCGCGCTCGAACAGCTCCTCGAACACCACGGCCGGCACCCTGACCAGCCGGCTTGGCGCCTCGCAGCGCACCGAGGCGGTGTACCGGAAGGGAGGCCGAAACGCCGACCAGCCGAGCAGCTCACCCGAATCGCGCAGCACCGCGACCAGCAGGTCCTCCTCGCCGACCCGGATCAGGATCTGCACCGACCCGGCCACCAGGAAATGGACCGCCCGAGCCCGGTCGGACTGGCGAAGCACCATCCCACCCGCCGGCACCTCCTCCTCGTCGGCCGCCTCAGCCAACAGGACCAGCGCCCACTGTGGCATGCCATGAAAGAACGGCAGCTGCGCGAGGCGCGCCAGCTCCATAGCTCCTCCCAAAGGGACCCGAGCAAGGCGCAATACGTGATCGAACTTTACGTGCCGGAGTACTCAGGAGCGCGGCCTTGTCTTCTTGGGGTCGTAGAACGGGAAGGGCACCACCGTGGCCGGGATGCGCTTCTGGTAGCCGTCGAGCTTGCCGACCTCGACCTCGGTGCCGACCTGGGCGTACTCGACCGCCATGCGGCACAGGGCGATGTTCTTGCGCAGGATCGGCGAGCGGGTGCCGCTGGTGACCACCCCGACCTGGGGACGGCCGGCGTGCACGCAGTCGGCGTGCCCGGCCGGCTCGCTGCCCTCGAGCTCAAGGCCGACCAGCACCCGCTGCGGGTGGGCCCGGCGCTCGTCCAGGGCGGCCTTGCCGAGGAAGTCGTCCTCCTTGGTGGGCGGGACGGTGAAGCCGATGCCGGCCTCGAACGGGTCGACCTGGTCGTCGAACTCGTAGCCGGCGAAGATCAGCCCGGCCTCGATGCGCAGCATGTCGAGCGCGTCCAGGCCGAGCGGGAGCATGCCGTGGGGCTGGCCCGCCGCCCAGACCGCGTCCCACAGGGCGAGCCCGTCGCGCGGGTGGCACCACAGCTCGTAGCCGAGCTCGCCCGAGTAGCCGGTGCGCGAGACCAGGATCGGGATGCCGTTGTGGTCGCCGATCCGGCCGATCGCGAACCGGAACCAGGTCAGCTCGTCGAAGCGGGGCTGGGCGGGCGGGGCCCAGACGATCCCGCGCAGCAGGTCCCGGCTGGCCGGCCCCTGCACGGCCAGGTTGTGGAGCTGGTCGGTGGAGTGCTTCACCCAGACCCGCAGGCCGAGCCGGCTGGCCTGGTCGCGCAGCCAGACCCCGTCGTACTCGTCGCCGCCCACGAAGCGGAAGTTGTCGGGGCCGAGCCGGAAGATGGTGGCGTCGTCGATCATGCCGCCGGTGTCGTTGCACATCGCGGTGTAGACGACCTGGCCGTCGGAGAGGCGGCGGACGTTGCGGGTCACGGTCGCCTGCAGGAGCGCCTCCGCGTCCGGGCCGGTCACCTCGAACTTGCGCAGCGGCGAGAGGTCCATCACCACCGCCCGCTCCCGGCACGCCCAGTACTCGTCGAGCGAGCCCTGGGAGGAGAAGCTGGTCGGCAGCCAGAAGCCGCGGTACTCGGTCAGGCGCCGGGTCAGGGCCGAGATCCGCGGGTGGAACGCGGTCTCGCGGGTGAGCACGGGCTCGGCATCAGGGGTCACTCGGCGTGCCACCGCCTTCGAGAAGGTCCGTTGGGCCGGGTAGGTGCGCACGTGGATCTCGGTCGGCTCCCACCCGTTGACCGGGTCGATGTCGTCGGGGCAGGCGGACGAGGCGCAGACCAGGTCGGTGAGCGCCCGCAGGAGCACGTAGTCGCCCGGCCGGGACCACGGCTCGTCGAAGTGGATCGCGTTGTTGGCGTCGACGCCGGTGTTGTAGAAGAAGTTGACCGCCGGCCACCCCTTGCGGGCCGCGATGCCGTAGGGGCCGAGCTGCCGGTTGAAGTTGTCGGTGCAGTTGACGTGGCCGGGGTAGCCCATGTCGTCGTAGTACTTGGCCGTGCAGGCCAGGTTGAAGGTGTCGTGGCGGCCGACGGTGTCGCGCACGACCTCGACCAGCGGCTGCATGTCCTGGTCGAAGAACTTCGAGTACAGCCCGGGCCCCGGGTAGGCGCTGCCGAGCAGGGTGCGGGTGGTGGTGCCGTCCAGGCCGCGCTCCACGCCCGCGTCGAGACGCTGGCGGTCGAAGGCGAGGAAGTCCGAGCACTGCCGGCCCTGCACGTCGATGACCTGGATGTACTCCCCCGCCTTGACCTCGTAGGCTGAGGCGGTCGCCCGGTCGACCCGCAGGTCCACCAGGGGTGCGGCCAGCGGCGGGGGCAGCTCCGCCTCGGTGGTGGTCCGGGGCCGCGCCCGGCGCACCACCAGGCGCAGGTCCGACGGCGGGTCCTGCTCGTCCACGGCCATGGGGCCGCCAGGCGCGACCACGACGCACACGAGGTCGTCGGCGGCGGTGAAGGTGACCGTCTCGCCAGGCTCCGACCAGGGCCCGAACACCGTGACCGCGCGCGCCTGGCCCGGGTCGAGCCCCATGCCGGCCAGCGCGGCCAGCACGGCCGCGGCGTCCTCGGCGTCGCTGCGGACCAGGGCCGCCAGGCCCGTCGCTGGCGCGTCGGCCCGGGCGCCCACGGCGGCGGCCCCGTCCACCGGGGGGCTCACCTTGAGCCCCCCGGGCCCCCCGTCCACCGGGGGGCTAACCTTGAGCCCCCCGGGCCCCCTGGCGTCGCCCCGGCCCGGCCGCAGGAAGGTCAGCTCGCCGGGCTGGCGGCCGTGCCAGTCGACCACCGTCAGCTCGTCGCCGCCTTCGAGGCGGAGCACGGTGGCGCCGCCCCCCTTCACCCAGTAGCGCTCCACCCCGGGCTCGACCGGCGCGAGCCCGGGGAGGATCAGCCGTGGCCGGTCCAGGGCGGTCATGACATCACCTTCCCGCTGGCTGCCGCTCCTTGGCCTCGTCCTTCCCCGCCTCGGCGAGCAGCTTCTCGGCCAGGGCGCGCTTGCCCGCCGGGTCGAGCTTCTTGGTCTCGTTCTGGATGGCCCGCTCGTTGACGTGCTGGTTCCAGTAGTCGAGGGAGTCGAAGCCGAGCAGCACGGCCTTGCCCACGAACTGGCGCAGCACCTCGTTGGTCGGGCCCATGACCCAGCCGGCCTTGCCGTCGCGCAGGTAGCGCTCGAGCTCCATGTCGCGCTTGTAGCCCGACCCGCCGCAGGCGTGCAGCATCTTGTCGCAGACGTGGGCGACGTTCTTGGCCGCCACGAACTTGATCTGCCAGCACCAGTGCAGGAAGTCGGCGCGGGCGGTCTCGCCCGGGCCGAGCACCCTGGAGTTGTCGTCGGTGGCCCGGTCGAGCGCCTGGGCGACCGAGTAGACGAACAGGCGGGACGCGTTGGTGTCGATCAGCGCCTCGCCCACGTAGTCCTGGATGGTCGGGTAGTCGGCGACCCGCAGGCCGACGTCCACATGCCGCTTGCGGGTGGTGTGGCGCTTGGCGATGTCGATCGCGCCCAGCGAGATGCCGTTCCACACCGACGACGACCCGATCAGGAACCAGGGGTCGACCGACTCGTCGTTGGAGGCCGCGCCGTCGCCGACCGGCCCGACGACCTGCTCGCCCGGGACCAGCCCGTCCACGTTGAGCGAGCCGGACTGGTTGCCGCGCAGGCCGAGCGCGTCCCACAGCTCGGGCCTGGCCTGGGCGTCGGCCGCGTCGACCACGAAGACCGAAAGGTCGTCGTAGCCGGTGAAGTCGGGGCTGGTGGTCTGCACCACGTAGAAGTCGGCGAACCCGGCCGAGGTCGTCCAGGACGCCTTCTTGCGGACCTTGAAGCCGCCGTTGACCCGCTCGGCGCCCGACGAGATCGGGTACCAGAAGTGGCTGCCGGTCTCCGGGTCGGAGTAGGACAGGGTGCCGATCTTGCCGCTGCCGAGCGGCCGGATGTACTTGTCGATCAGGTACTCGGTGGGACGGAGCATGATGCAGTTCACCGCGCCGATGTGCATCACGTAGCACATGGCCGTGGAGGCGCAGCCGTAGCGCGCGATCGTCTCGCACACCATCCCGTAGGCGACGTGGTTCTCGCCAAGGCCGCCGTACTCCTCGGGGACGGTCAGGGCCAGGAAGCCGTGCTCGCCGAGGATCTCCAGGTTGCGCCTGGGGAACTCCAGGCCGTCGTCGAAGCGTTTGGCGTTGGCCCGCATCTCCTGCTGGCACAGCTCGGTCAGGGTCGAGCGCAGCTCCTTCTGCCGGTCGGTCAGGACCCAGTCGGGGTCCCAGTCGTACCCGAGGCCCCAGAACGGCTCTCCGCCCCACATCTTCTCGGTGTCCGGCACGAGGTTCCTCCTTGTTGGCTGTCGTGGACGGGCCGGGGCCCGCTCAGCTCCACGGGAACGGTGAGTGGCTCACGGGGTGCAGGCGCCCCTCGGCGTAGCGGGAGAGGCGGAACGGCTCGAGCAGCCCCTGCCGCTCGCCGAGCAGCTCGCGGGCGACGAGCGCGCCCACCCCGATCATCTTGTAGCCGTGGTTGGAGTCGGCGATCACGTAGGCGTTGCCGGCGAGCACGTCGAAGACCGGGAAGCTGTCTGGCGTGAACGCGCCGATGCCGCCCGACGGCTCCCCGGAGAACAGGTGGCCCTTGCCCTGGAAGCGCGCCCGCGCCGATCCCGGCCTTGTCGAGCACGACCACGTCCCTGCCCGACCCGAGGCCGCGGGCCCGGAGCTGCTCGCCGAGGTGCCAGGCTGTCGACAGCCCGTGCACGCCGGCCCCGACGATCACGAACCGCGCGCCCTCCGGCAGCGACACGCTGCCACCTCCTCTAGTGTCCTGTGGGAGCCTCCCAGCCTTCCAGCCTGGGGGGCTGCCAGTGCTCGCCGACCGTCTCCGGCCCCTCCACCCAGGGCCCGAGCTCCGGCTGGGGGAACTTCGCGTGCTGCCGCTTGAGCTGGATGCCGTAGGAGTTGCCCGACTGCAGGTGCGCGATGAGCACCTTGCGGGCGATCTCGTCCTCCCGGCCGGCCGGGACCGGGAAGTGGATCTTCAGGAACGAGTTGGAGTAGCGGTCGAACACGGCGGGCACCCCGTCCTCGCTCAGCAGCTCGACGTCCTCGAGCCAGTTGAGGTCGGGGCCGGGCGTGGCCGCCATGAGGTCGATGTCCTCCACCAGGGAGATGTCGTGCTGGTAGGGGAAGCTCCGCCCGGCCAGCTCCTCGGCGTCGATCTTGCTGCGCCGCTGGGGTGCCGTCTCAGCCATCTCAGAACCCCCCCTGGCCGCCGGGCCCGTTGAGGTGCTTGGCGAGCAGGGTGCGGATCTCCTCCAGGGCCCGCTCCTCGGTCACGCCCGGGATGTAGGTGGTGCCGGCCAGCGGCACCTTGGCCATGGCGGCCGCCTCGACGGTGAGGGCGCAGAGGTCCTCGGGCTCGAGGCTGTGGACGTTGGTCTTGCCGCAGGCGCGGGCGAGCATCTGGACCTCGAGGGTGAGCGTGCAGCTCGGAGAACTGGTCGATGTGGTAGCAGTAGGGCTTGGTCATGCCCTCCACGCTCGGCTGCCGTCGGGCCCGAGCTTGAGCCACATCATCTCGGGCTCGCAGCCGGCCCGCAGGTGCAGGCCGGTGTCCTGCTCGAACTGGTCGTGGACGCGCTTCAGGTTGCCGCGGCAGTCGGAGGTGAGGTAGGCGCCGCCGTCGACCTCCTCCTCACGGCCCCGGAACAGGGTGCAGAACACCCGGGCCACCTTCGGGTCCCAGGGCAGCGCCTGGAAGGTGTCGACGTCGGGCAGGCCGACCAGCTCGCGGGCCTCGGGCCCGTACCCGATGTAGTCGCCGTGCCGGTCGATGAACAGGTTCGCGGTGGCCCCGTAGACGAGTTGGAAGCCCCTGCGGGCGATCGTCTCCCAGTGCGGGGCGGGGATGCCCTTGCCGACGATCCGGCCGGTCACCGACACGAACTGGTAGTAGACGTAGGTGATGCCGCCGGCGTCGATCCGTCGGCGCACCTCGGCGATGGCATCGTCGCGCCCGTCCTGGACGAGGAAACGTTCCAGATCGGTGGGCAAGCGGTTCCCCTCTCGGTCAGAACCAGCGCCGACCTGGCAGGCTGCGCCGGTAGTCGTTTCCTTCGAGTGAACGAGATCCCCTCGGATGATACGAACCACGATGAGGCCGGGCAAGAACGGGTGAGATGGCGTCTGCCCCCGACCGTGGCACAGTAACGCCTACGCCAGAGCGCACCGAGGCTGGCCCCTAGACCGCCCGCAGGTACCGGCTGCGGTGGAAGATCAGCGGCGACCCGTCGTCGGTCGCCACGTTCTGCACCCTGCCGAGCAGGATCACGTGGTCGCCGCCGTCGTAGGCGGCCTCGAGCGAGCAGTCGATGTGCGCGATGCACCCCTCGATGAGCGGCGCCCCGCCGGGCCCGGCCCAGTAGGGGACCGAGGCGAACTTGTCATCCAGGGGCCGCGCGAAGTGGCGGGAGATCCATTCCTGGTCGGCGCTGAGCACGTTGATGGCGTAGCCGCAGCCGACCTGGAAGGCGCGCAGGCTCGGCGCGTCGCGGTGCAGGCAGACGAGCACCAGCGGCGGGTCGACCGACACCGACGTGAACGAGTTGGCCGTGAAGCCCATGAGCTTGCCGTCGGGCGCCCTGGTGGTCACCACGGTGACCCCGGTGATGAACGAGCCCGCGGCGCGCTTGAATTCATCGACGGTGATCTGCGCGGCATCCTCGTCGTCGAGCAACGGACCTCCTCTGCTATTATTGCCAAGGAGCCAATTGCTATTGGGGCTCGCCCAAAAGCCTAGCGTGTTGCGCAGGGAGGCACAAGTGCCGCGCACCGGGAAGCCCGCCACACGCACCGTGCAGTCGGTCGACCGCGGCCTGGCGCTGTTGTGGATGCTGGCCGACGCCGACGGTGACGCCGGCATCGGCGTGGTCGAGGCGTCGGAGCGCCTCGGCGTCGACCCGAGCACGGCCTCCCGGCTGCTCGCCTCGCTGGTGGCCGCCACGCTCGTGGCCCGCGACCCGGCGACCGGGCGCTACCGCATGGGCCCGGGCGCCGTCCGCCTGGCCGCCTCGGCGCCGGCGGCGGTGGACCAGCCGAGCGAGCGCGAGCTGCGCCAGGCCGCCCGCCGCACCCTCTACCTGCTCGAGGAGGGCATCGGCGAGACGGTCGTGCTCGACGTGCGCGGCCAGGGCACGGCCACCCTGGTCGACGTGGTGCCCAGCCGGCGGTCGGCGCCGCAGCTCGCCTGGCTCAACATGCGCCGGCCGCTGCACGCCACCGCGGACGGCAAGGTGCTGCTCGCGCACGCCCCCGACGAGGTCGCCGATGCCGAGCTGGGCCGTGCGCTCGACCAGCTCACCCCGCGGACCGTGACCGACCCGGCCGCGCTGCGCTCCCAGCTCGTCGAGATCCGCAGGCTCGGCTATGCCGTCACCGAGGGCGAGCACCAGCCCGGCGTCAACGTGATCGCCGCGCCGGTCGAGAACGCGACCGGCCGGGTCGACGCCGCCCTGGCCGTCGAGGGGCCCGCCGAGCGCTTCGACCGCATCGGCATGCGCCGGGCTCTGGACCTGCTGCTCCCCCGCGCCGGCGAGCTGTCGCGCAACCTTGGCGCGCCCAGCGGCACCAGCATCAGCATCCCGTCCCCGGGCCCGTTCGCCTGAGCGCGCGAGGGCTCAGGGCTCCGGGGGGAACTGGGGGACGACCACCCCGAGGTCGACGTTGCCGCCGGACAGGATGGCCCCCACCCGGGTCCCGGCCACGTCCCCTGCCCGGCCGGTGAGCAGGGCGGCGACCGCCGCCGCACCGGCCGGCTCGACCACCACCTTCATCCGCTCCATCACGAAGCGGACCGCGGCCAGGATCTCGTCGTCGGTCACGAGCACGACCTCGTCGACCAGCTCGCGGAAGAGCGGCAGGGTGACCGGCCCGGCAAACGGGGCGCAGAGCCCGTCGGCCACCGAGCGGGGCACGACCGGCACCGGCCGGCCGGCGGCCAGGGCGGCGGTGAGCGCGGCGGCCCCCTCCGGCTCGACGCCGACCACCCGGCAGCCGGGGTTGGCGTCGCGCACGGCCAGCGCCGTGCCGCAGATCAGGCCGCCCCCGCCGACGCAGCAGACCCAGAGGTCGACCGGGCCGGCGTCCTCGGCCAGCTCCAGCCCTGCCGTGCCCTGGCCGGCCACGATCTCGGGGTCGTCGAACGGGTGCACGAAGTACAGGCCGCGCTCCTGCTGCAGCCGCTCGCACTCGGCAAAGGACTCCACCGTGGTCTCCCCGTGGAGCACCACGTCCGCGCCGTAGTCGCGGCAGGCGGCCACCTTGGCCGCGGGCGCGTTGCGCGGCATCACCACCGTGGCCTTCGCCCCCACCCGGGCCGCGGCCCAGGCCAGCGCACCGGCGTGATTGCCCGCCGACACGGCCACCAGCCCGCGCTCGCGCTCGGTGTCGGGCAGGGTGACGAGCCGGTTGAAGGCGCCACGAGCCTTGAACGAGCCGGTCTTCTGGACCGCCTCGTTCTTGAGCAGCACCGTCGCGCCCGTCCGGCGGTCCAGGGTGGCCGAGCTGACCACCGGCGTGCGGTGCACCCGGCCGGCGACACGCGCCGCCGCGGAACGTACCGCCTCTGCGTCCAACCCTGCTCCTCTCGTCGTCCGCCGCCCAGGGCGGCGCTGGTGCATCGAGCCTCCCGCCCGGCCACGGCACGCACCAGGCCTGTAGACGCCCGAAGGGAGGTGCGGCACAGGGTGCATCGAGCCTCCCGCCCGGCCACGGCACGCACGGCCGGCACGGCCACGCTTGTGGCCGTCCGGGCAGGCCCCCTACGGTATGCCTGCGCGAGAGCCAGGGCCACCATCGGAGCGCCTGCGGCGCGGGCATCCATTCCGACGGCCAAGTTCGGCCCGGGAACTGCTCGGAGCGCCTGCGGCGCGGGCATCCATTCCGACGGCCAAGTTCGGCCGTCGGGTCAGGGGCGGGTGGCGGCGAGGATCTCGGGGCCGCGGCGCTCGAACAGGGCGGCCGCGAGGGCCAGGGCGACGGCGTAGGCGGCCAGGCCATAGACGGTGGCCAGGGGGAGGGTGAGCGCCCACCAGCCGCGGCCGGCGAACAGGGGCCAGGCCACGGCCGCCGCCACCGGGATGAGCAGGACCGAGACGACCGCGAAGGCGGCGAGCTGGAACAGAGCCACCGCGCAGCCTTGGCGCTCGGAGGTGGCCAGCAGGTTGGCGTCGTCGTCGGGCACCGGGTAGGGCAGCAGGGCCGAGGAGAGCCCACCCACCGCCAGCGCCACGCCCAGCGTGGCAGGGGTGGCGGCCAGCCCGACCAGGGCCTCCCCCACCCGGCCGGTGACCGCGGCGAGGATCGCGCCCACCCCGGCCACGCCGGCGAGCAGCACCGCAGCCAGGGCCAGGTGCTTGCCGAGCAGCAGCTCGCGCGCGCGCACCGGCGCTGCCAGGAGCTGGGCGAGCGGGTGGCCCTCCCAGCCGAACGCGTTGAAGCCCACGTTCAAGGTGCCGAACAGCACCACTGCTGGCAGCAGCAGGGCCGGCTCGAGCTCGCGCGGCCCGAGCCCCACCCTGCCTCTGACCAGAGCGGCCGCCACGAGCACGAGCGAGGACACGATCGCCGACGCCCAGGCCGCCCGGAGCCGGGGCGCGCGCCAGGCGTAGCGGAGGTCCTTGATGGCCAGCGCGAGCACCGGCCCGCCGGCGCCCGCGCGCGCCCCCAGCAGCCCGCGCCGCCCCGACGCCGGCCCGACCGTCCCGCTCGGCGGCGGGCCGGTCATCGCCCGGAGCAGGGCCATGCGCCACAGGGCGACCGAGACGGCGAGGAAGGCCAGGGAGGCGAGCGCCCAGGCGAGCGCCGCGGGCACGTCATGGGCATACCCACGCTCGACCACCCGGGCGGCGGTCCCAGGCGGGGTGAACTGCAGGAAGCGGGACGGCCCGAGCCGCAGCAGCGGGTTGTCCTGCCCCTCGGCGCCGCCGGCCGCCCCGCCCTCGGCCGCCCCGCCGAACGGGTTCGACTCGGCGAAGCGCACCATCAGCCACAGGGACGCGGCGACCAGGGGGACCAGGAGCACGACCAGGTCGCGGGTGCGCCGGTTGCGCAGGAACCCCGAGGCCAGGGTGACCAGGGCCTGGTTACCGACCAGGACGTGGGCGAGCCCGAGAAGGACGCCGAGCCAGACCAGCGGCCCGGCCCCGAAGCCGGCCAGGGCGGCCAGGAAGAACAACCCGCCGAGCAGGGTGGGCAGGCCGAACGCGCTCGCCGCGAGCAGGCCGGCCAAGAGCTGCCAGCCGGCGATCGGGTAGACGGCCAGGCGGGCCGGAGAGAGCCCCTCGGTGAGGCTCACCGCCATGGCCGGGAGCAGCAGCCACAGCACCCAGATGGTGAAGAACACGGTGAACAGCAGCTCGCGGGCGGTGTCTGCGGGCAGGCGGCGGTAGGCGGCCAGGGTGGCGAGGGCCAGGAGGAGCGCGATCGGCAGGAGCCCGACCAGGGCGAGCACCAGGGCCAGGGCCCGACGCCAGTCCCTGGCCACCGCCCCGGCGGCCAGGCGCCACTTCAGCCAGACGATGCGGCCAACCACGCCAGGTCCGATGCGGCCAGGCTCTCCACCCCGATCAGGCGGTAGAACAGCTCGTCCAGGTCGGCCACGCCGTGCCGCCGGCAGAGCCCGTCGACGCTCCCCTGGGTCACCAGGCGGCCCTCGTGGATCACGCCGACCAGGTCGGAGGTACGCTCCACCAGCGCCATGACGTGCGAGGTCATCACCACCGCGGCCCCACCGGCGACGACCCGGCGCAGCACCTCCGACATGGTGCGCGCCGATATCGGATCGACCGACTCGAACGGCTCGTCCAGGAAGAGCACGCGGGGCGAGTGGATGACCGCCGCTGCCAGCGCCACCTTCTTGCGCATGCCCTGGGAGTAGTCGGCGATCAGGCGGCCGGCTTCTCGTTCCAGGCCGAGCACGCCGAGCAGCTCGTCCCGGCGCCTGACCACCTCGGGGCCGGGCAGGCGCTGCATGTGGCCGGCGAAGTCGACGTACTCGGCCCCGGTCAGCCGCTCGTAGAGGTTGAGGGTGTCGGGCAGCACCCCGAGGCGCCCCTTGGCCCTCACCGGGTCCCGCCACAGGTCCACGCCGTCGACCAGGACCCGGCCGGCGTCGGGGCGCAGCATGCCCACGCTCATGCGGATCGTGGTGGTCTTGCCCGCACCGTTCGGGCCGACCAGCCCGTAGAACACCCCCGGCCCGATCTCGAGGTCGATGCCGGCGACCGCCACCTTGGCGCCGAAGCGCTTGGCCAGCCCGTGGATCTCGAGCACCGGCATGCTGCGCTGCTCCTCCTTCGTGCCTGCCTGACCGGGCTGCGGCGTGCTGCGCAGCGGGTTACCGGTTGTTGCGGTCCTGGGCTCGTTCGAGCGGGAGCGTGATCACGTCCACGACCGCGTCGGCGCCCCGCTCCACGAGCACCTCGAAGTCCTCCGCGAGCCGCTTGGGGATCGGCTCGAGCACGTAGTCGGCCGGGTCCTTGTGGCCGGAGGGGCGGCCGACGCCGAGCCTGACGCGGTAGAACCCTGGTGACCCGAGCGCCTTGACGATGTCCTTGAGGCCGTTGTGGCCGGCTGTGCCGCCGCCGAGGCGGACCTGGAGCCGGCCCTCGGCCAGGTCGATCTCGTCGTGCACGATCACGACCCGCTCGACCGGCACCTTGTAGTACCGCGAGAGCAACGACGCCGGCCCGCCCGAGTCGTTCATGAAGCTGTCTGGCCGGGCCAGCACCACCCGGGTGTCACCCTCGCGCACCTCGGCGACCTGGGCCCGGTTGCGCGACCGCCTGAGCCTCTGGCCGTACCGCTCGGCCAGCCGGGTGACCACCATGGCGCCGGCGTTGTGCCTGGTGTTGGCGTATCCCTGGTCGGGGTTGCCGAGCCCGAGCACGAGCCAGGGCCCGGTGTCGGCACCGGTCGTGGTGTCGGCCATGGCGTGCCCTCGCCGACCGGGGAACCGCAGCGTGACCGTGGGAGCCTACGCCTCCTCCGAGCCGCCCTCGGCGGCCGCCTCCGCGCCCTCCGCGCCCTCGGCCGCCTCTGCCTCCTCCTCGGACGGCTCGGCCTCCTCGAAGACCGCGGGGGCAACGATCGAGACGACCGAGGCCTCAGGGTCCTCGAGGATGGTGGCGCCGTCGGGTGCCTTGAGGTCGGCCACGCGCAGCACGTCGCCGATGCCGAGGCCCGAGATGTCGGCCGCGATGTGCTCGGGGACGTTGGTCACCTCGGCCTCGACGCTGGCCTGGTAGAGGTCCTGGTCGGCGATGCCGCCCTCGCGCACGCCGGGCGCCTCGCCGACCAGGTGCACCGGCACCTGCACGTGGACCTTCTCGCCCCGGCGGACCAGCAGGAAGTCGACGTGGGTGAAGGTGCCCCTGACCGGGTGGCGCTGGATCTCCTTGGCCAGCGCGAGGTGCTTGCCCGAGCCGACCGCCAGCTCGATGAGCACGTTGGCGCCGGCGTCGGTGCGCAGGGCGTGGCCGAGCTCGCGGGCGTCGACGCTCAGGTGCTCGGGCGCCATGCCGTGGCCATAGAGGACGGCAGGGACGCGCCCAGCAGCGCGGGCCCTGCGGTTGGCTCCCTTCCCGGTGTCCGACCGGGGTTCGGCGGCAAGCTTGTACTCGGACATTGGGGGGTGGCCTCCTCGAGGTCGAACGGCACAGAGTCCTGGTGCGGCGCGGCCCCGCGGCAGGGGCGGGCCAGCACCGAGAGACCCGGCTGCAGCGGGGCCGGACGAGGGTAGCACGCTTCAGGCGGAGAGATCGAAGGCGGGCGATGAGGCTCACCACGACCGCGACAGCCGGCAGGGTTCGCACGTCCCGGTCAGCCGGGGTCGGGGGCATCGCCGGAGGACAGGATCTGGGCCAAGTCGAAGGCGACCGGCCGCTCGAGCTGCTCGTACGTGCACGAGCTGGGCTCCCGGTCGGGCCGCCAGCGCTTGAACTGGGCGGTGTGGCGGAAGCGCCTGCCCTCCATGTGGTCGTAGCCGACCTCGACCACCAGCGACGGCGCCAGCGGCTCCCAGGACAGGTCCTTCTTGGCGTTCCAGCGCGACGGCTCCCCGCCCGGGATGCGCTCGGAGGTGACCGTGCCGAGCCACGGATGCCGGTCGCCGATGCCGAGGCGGTAGGGTGCCAGCTCCTCGAGCAGTTCCCGCCGCCGTTCCATCGAGAACGACGCCGCCACCCCGACGTGCTGGAGGCGGTCGCCGTCGTAGAGGCCGAGCAGCAGGGAACCGACCACCGGGCCGCGCTTGTGCCAGCGGAAGCCGGCGACCACGCAGTCGGCCGTGCGCACGTGCTTGACCTTGAACATCACCCGCTGGTCCTGCTCGTAGGGGAGATCGCGCGGCTTGGCCACGATCCCGTCCAGACCGGCGCCCTCGAACACCCGGAACCAGCGCTGGGCGAGCTTGACCGAGCCGGTCGACGGGGTCAGGTGGACGGGCGCCTCCACCCCGGCGAGCGCCGCGTCGAGCGTGGCCCGCCGCTCGGCGAACGGCCGCTCCAGCAGGGACCGGTCGTCCAGGGCGAGCAGGTCGAACACGATCAGGGAGGCGGGCGTCTCCCGCGCGAGCAGCTCCACGCGGGAGGCGGCCGGGTGGATGCGCTGCTGCAGCGCGTCGAAGTCCAGGCCGGCGCCCTGGGTTACAACGATCTCGCCGTCGACCACGCAACGGCGCGGGAGCCGCTCCCGCGCCGCCTGGACGACCTCTGGGAAGTAGCGGGTGAACGGCCGCTCGTTGCGGCTGCCGAGCTCCACCTCGTCGCCGTCCCGGAACACCACGCACCGAAACCCGTCCCACTTGGGCTCGTAGAGCATGCCGTCGGGCACGATCGAGACGGACTTGGCGAGCATCGGCTTGACCGGAGGCATCACTGGCAGGTCCATGGCGGCCATTGTGCCGCGCCCGCCCGCCCAAGGCGGGGATTCCGACCTCTTCACACGCCGTCCGCGCGGCGACGTGGTCACCGCCCGGCCGGGTGAGCCCCAGTGGCTCCCCAAGGAAGGTCTGCCCGGTCGACGCCACGCCAGATCGGATGTCGCCGCAGCGTGGGGGGCATGGGAGCCCGGCGCCGCGGCGGCGGACATGGATCGGCCCCGCCCGGCGCGCCCGGCGCGGCCGGCCCGTCCGCGGGCGACGCTCGCAGCCGCCCGGGGAGCGCTCGGGCCGCCGCCGGCGGTCCCGGCGGCGGCCCGGGGGGCGACGGCCAAGTTCGGCCGTCGGCTACAGCTGGTTCTGGTCGTGGAAGATGTCGGAGACGCTGGTGTCCTCGAACACCGCGCGGATGGCGGCGGCGATGATGTCGGCGATCGACAGAACGACGATCTTGTCCAGCCGCTTCTCGTCGGACAGCGGCAGCGTGTTGGTGACCACGACCTCGTCGATGGGCGCGTTCTTGAGCCGGTCGATGGCCGGCCCTGAGAACACCCCGTGGGTGGCGGCCGCCGAGACCCGCTCGGCGCCGTTGGCCATGAGCACCTCGGCGCCCTGCACGACCGTGCCTGCGGTGTCGATCATGTCGTCGACGATCACGCACTGCATGCCGGCCACCTCGCCGACGACCTCGCGCATCTCGACCTGGTTGGCGACGTCGCGGTTGCGCCGCTTGTGCAGGAACGCGAGCGAGCAGCTCAGCACGCCCGCAAACTTCTCGGCCGTCTTCACCCGGCCGGCATCGGGCGCCACGATCACCAGGTCGTCGGTGCCGAAGCGGGTGCGGATGTACTCGGCCAGCGGCGGCAGGGCGGTCAGGTGGTCGACCGGCCCGTCGAAGAAGCCCTGGATCTGGCCGGAGTGCAGGTCCATGGTGATGATCCGGTTGGCGCCGGCGGTCTGGAACAGGTCGGCGACCAGCCTGGCCGTGATCGGCTCGCGGGAGCGCCCCTTCCGGTCCTGGCGCGCGTAGCCGTAGAACGGCACCACCGCGCTGATCCGCTTGGCCGACGCCCGCTTGAGCGCGTCGATCATGATGAGCTGCTCCATGATCCGCTCGTTCACCGGCGCCGCGTGGGTCTGGATCACGAAGGCGTCGGTCCCCCGGACGCTCTCCTGGAAGCGGCTGTAGATCTCGCCGTTGGCAAAGTCCCGCAGGTCGACCGAGCCGCAGTCGATGCCGAGATGCCTGGCCACCTCGCCGGCGAGCTCCCTGTTGGCCCGCCCCGAGAACAGCATGAGATGCCTGCGCCCCAGGGCCTCGACCATCTTGGGCGCCGCGGCCTGGCTCACTGCTCGCCTCCCGACTCTGGTTCAGCCATCCCGCCCGCGCTCATTCCCGTCCGTGGAGTCGGCGGCGCGCCCCTGCGCCTCGAGCTTGCGCCGGCGGCGGCGGGCACCCCAGCCCTCGACTGTCCGCTGCTCGCCGCGCTCGATGGCCAGGGCATCGGGAGGCACGTCCTTGGTGATCGTCGATCCGGCCGCCGTCTGCGCCCCCGGACCGACCTCGAGGGGCGCAACCAGCATGGTATCGGATCCGATGAAGGCGCCGTCGCCGACCGTGATGCGATGCTTGGCCACCCCGTCGTAGTTGACAAACACCGTGCCGGCGCCCACGTTCACCCCGGAGCCGATGTCGGCGTCGCCGACATAGGTCAGGTGGGGCACCTTGGAGCCGGGGCCGACGCGCGAGTTCTTCACCTCGACGTAGGTGCCCACCTTGCTGCCTGCGGCCAGGTCGGCGCCCGGGCGCAGGTAGGCGAACGGCCCGACCAGCGCGCCTGGCCCGACGTGGGCGTCGGTGGCGACCGCCTGGGTGACGACCGCCTCGTCCTCGACCGTGCAGCCGGTGAGGCGGGTGTTCGGGCCGATCCTGCAGCGGGCCCCGACCCGGGTCCCGGCCTCGAGGAACGTGAACGGCTCGAGGGTGGTGTCCTGGCCGACCTCCACGTCGACGTCGACGTAGGTGGTGGCAGGGTCGACCACGGTCACCCCGGATGTCATCAGCGCGTCGAGCATCCGCCGGCGCAGCACCACGCCGGCGTCGGCGAGCTGGGCCCGGTCGTTGACGCCGCGGGCCTCGACCTCCGACCCCCGGCAGGCGGCGACCATGCCACCGCGGGCGAGCACGACCGGGATCAGGTCCGGCAGGTAGTACTCGCCCTGGTCGTTGTCGACCCGGAGCTGGGCCAGCCCGTCCAGGGCGGGGCGGCTGAACACGTAGAAGCCGGCGTTGACGTCCCGGGTCGCACGCTGCTCGGGGGTCGCGTCCCGGTGCTCGACCACGCCGGTGACCGCGCCGTCCGGGCCGCGAAGAATGCGGCCGTAGCCCGTCGGGTCCTCGGCCTCGCAGGTCAGCAGGGTGACGTCGGCCTTGAGGGCGCGGTGGGTCTCCAGCAGCACCTCGAGGGTGGCCTGGGTGATCAGCGGCGTGTCGCCATAGAGCACCAGCACCTCGCCGTCCGCCGGGAGCAGGGGCAGCGCCGCGGCCATGGCGTCGCCGGTGCCCTTCAGCTCCTGCTGGACCGCGAACGACACCGGACCAAGGCTGAAGCCGCCGACCGCGCTGCGCACGTCGTCGGCGCCCTTGCCGACGACGACCACGGTGGAGTCGGCCCGCAGCCCGGCCGCGGCGGCCAGCACGTGCCACAGCAGCGCCCGCCCGGCCATCAGGTGCAGCGGCTTGGGCACCGACGAGCGGAAGCGCGTCCCCTCCCCGGCCGCGAGCACCACCACACTCAGGCTCATCTGTGCCCCCTTGAACGACGACGCGAGACCACCCGACTGCTGGCGGGGAAGGATTCGAACCTTCACTTGACGGCTCCAAAGGCCGCCGTGCTGCCGTTACACCACCCGCCACAGCGCCACCCCGTATCGTACCGAGGAACCGATACGGGGTGTCTCCCCAGACACCCTTACCCGAAGGTCACCCCAGGTACCGCTACCCGAAGGTCACCCCAGGTACCGCTACCCGAAGGTCACCCCAGGTACCGCCCCGCGCGCGACCTCGACGCGGGCGAAGGCGGGGCGGACCACCCGGGCCACCTTGCCGGCGTGCTCCTCGTCGCGGCACAGGCCGAGCATGGTCGGGCCGCTCCCGGTCATGACCGCACCGAGCACGCCCGCCTCCAGCAGCCGGTCCTTGCTGGCCTGCAGGCCGGGCAGGAGGTCGAAGGCGGCCGGCTCCAGGTCGTTGTGGAGGTACGCCCCGACCTGGTCGAGGTCGCCGTCGGCGAGCGCGCCGAGCAACGCGCTCGGCCAGCGGTCACCGAGGGGCTTGGCAAGGCCGAGCTCGTCGAAGCGGCCGTACACCGCCGGGGTGGCCAGCCCAGTCGCGTCGATGCCGACCACCCACCAGGTCATCCCCATGGCCGGGATCTCGTGCATGCGGTCACCGCGGCCGGTGGCGAGGCGGCTCCCTCCGGTGAGCAGGAACGCGACGTCGACACCCACCTCCACCGCCATGGCCTGGAGGTTGACCGCGGGCAGGCGCAGGCCCCAGAGCCGGTCCAGGGCGAGCAGGGCGGCAGCGGCGTCGGCGCTGCCGCCGCCGAGCCCGGCGGCCACCGGGATCCCCTTGCGGAGCCGGAACCGGGCCCCCGGCAGGTCGCGGGTGCGGCGGGCGAGCTCCCGCGCGGCCACCAACACCAGGTTGGACTCGGTGGGAGGCAGGCCCTCCCCTTCCACCTCCAGGCCCAGGCCCTCTGGGACGAGCTGGACCTCGAGCTCGTCCCAGAGGCCGAGCGCCTGCAGGACCGTGACGACCTCGTGGTAGCCGTCCTCCCGAAGCGCCCCGACGAGCAGGGCCAGGTTGATCTTGGCCGCGGCACGTGCGCGCAGCGAGACCGGTGGCGCCCCGGCGGGATTGTGGCTGGACACGCGCTCCTCCTCGGGCGGCTCGGCTGCCGGGCCGACAGGCCGGGCATGGTAACGGCGCGTCTGGCGCGCATCAACACGCATTCGACGCAGAGAAGGTGTTCCTGCGCCGGTTCGCACGGCCGCTCAGGCCCGCTCGGGGTCGCCCCGACCGGCTCCTCAAGGGTAACGGCCAGTACCGCGAGGGTACGGGCCAGTACCGCGAGGGTACGGGCCAGTACCGCGAGGGTACGGGCCAGTACCGCGAGGGTACGGGCCAGTACCGGGAGGGTAGGGGCCAGGTGCCGCTAGGGTACGGGCCAGTGCCGCGAACTCGTCGACCCCGAGCCGCTCGGCGCGCAGGGAGAGGTCGACCCCAGCGCGGGCCCCGAGCGCCGCGACCGCGTCCGGTCCGAGCCCCAGGGTCTGCAGCGAGTTGCGCAGGGTCTTGCGGCGCTGCGAGAACGCGGCGTCGATCACGCGGGCGAGCACCGGCCAGGGGAGGCCCGCTGTGGCCGGGTGGGGCCGGCGGTGGAAACCGACCAGGACCGAGTCGACGTGGGGCTCGGGGATGAACACGCGCCGGCTCACCGGGGCCAGCACCCGCGCCTCGGCCAGCGCGGCCACCTTGGCGCTGGGACCGGCGTAGGCGGCCGTGCCCGGCGCGGCGGCCAGCCGCTCCCCCACCTCCCGCTGCACCATCACGGTCAGGTCGGCGAGCTGCGGGTAGCTTTCCAGCACGTGCAGCACCAGCGGTGCGGCGATGTTGTAGGGCAGGTTGGCCACCAGCCGCCGCGCGCCGGGGGCGAGCGCGGCCAGGTCCGCGCGCAGGGCGTCGGCCACCTCGACGGTGACCCCGGGGTCGCCGGCCAGCACCTCGGCCAGGGCGGGCACCAGGCGGTCGTCGACCTCGACGGCGACCACTGCTGTCCCCGCCTCGCGCAGCGCGAGCGTGAGGCTGCCGAGCCCGGGCCCGACCTCGAGCACGGTCTCACCCGGCCCGACCCCGGCGAGCCGGACCACCTTGCGGGCGGTGTTCGGGTCGGCCAGGTAGTTCTGCCCCAGCGACCTGGTCGGGCGGAGCCCGTGGCGGGCGAGCAGCTCGCGCACCCGGGGCGGGGTCAGGAGCCGGGCCGCGGCTCGCCCGCCGCCGGGGTCGGCGGCGGGCTGCCGGAGTGGGCGCACGGCTGGCATGTCGCCCAGAGTGTGGCAGAAGCAGGCGCGCGGGTGCCGGGCGCGGGGGTGCCGGGCGCGGCCCGGTCAGCGCACCGGCGCCGGGAGCCGGAAGGCGCGCACCGCGGTCGCGGTTGTCGCCCGGGCCACCTCGTCGACGGTGGTGCCGTGGACGGCGGCCACGGTCTCGGCGGTCACCGTCACCCGCCCGGGCCGGTTGGGCCGGCCGCGATACGGGTGGGGGCTGAGGAACGGGCTGTCGGTCTCGAGCACCATCCGGTCGAGCGGCACCACGGCGCACGCGGCCCGCTGCTGTGGGGCGTTCCGGAAGGTGACCGTGCCCGCGAAGGAGACCAGGTAGCCGGCGTCCACGACCCGCCCGGCCATGACCTCGTCGCCGGTGAAGCAGTGGAACACCACCCGCTCTGGCGCGCCCTCACCGTCCAGCACGGCGAGCACGTCCTCGAACGCGTCCCGGCAGTGGACCACCAGCGCCCGGTCGAGCTCGCGGGCGAGCCGGACGTGGGTGGCGAAGGCGTCGCGCTGCACGTCATGGGGCGAGCGGTCGCGGTAGTAGTCGAGACCGGTCTCGCCCACGGCCACCACCTCGGGCTGGGCCAGCAGGCGGCGCAGCCCGGTGACGGCCTCCGGGGTGAGCTGCACCGCGTCATGCGGGTGGATGCCGGCGGTGGCCGACACGTCTGGGAGCCGGGCGGCGTTGGCCGCTGCCTCGCGGCTCGAGGCCAGGTCGATGCCGACGTCGACGACATGGGCGACGCCCTCGGCCCTGGCCTGGCGGACCAGCTCATCCGCGGTCCCCTCGAGCAGGTGCAGGTGGCAGTGGGTGTCGACCAGCACGGTAGGACGGGTCCTCTCGCTCGGCGTCCTGCCGGCCCATCCTGGCCCAGCCGTCCCACGCGCGCCAACGCGGCGAGGCGTTGACCCGAGCGGGCCCCGGCGGCCGTCAGCGGGGCGGGTTCCGGTCGCCCGCCCGTGAGCGCAGCGCCGCCTCCACAACGGTGTCGACGAAGCTCCGCTTGCCCTCGGTGTAGGCGTCGCGGTCGTTCCGGAACCGGGCGGCCAGCCCCCGCTTCAGCCGGGAGTACTCCGCGGCCGCCTCCGGATGGGAGCGCAGGTGGTCGCGGAAGGCCAGGTGCTGACCGAAGAAGTCGCTGGTCTGCTCCACCATGTGGACGTGGTGGGTGTCGGGGATGCCCTTGTAGAAGTAGCGCCGTTCGGGGATGTCGCTCTCGAACTCGGGCGCGTAGTCATAGCCGAGCTGGATGAGGGCGGCGACGGCCTGACCGGAGCGCTCGATGTCGGCCACGCCGACCATGATGTCGATGACCGGCTTGGCCGGCATGCCGAGCACCGCTGTGGAGCCGATGTGCTCGATGACCAGGGCTGCCGGGCCGAGGGCGGCGGCGATCCGGTCCCGCTCCTCGGCGAACTGCTCCGGCCATGCCGGGTCGTACTCGACGAGCTCGACCGGCTGGGATCCCCGGGACATGGCTACCCCACCGCTGCGGGCGGTCCCTGGGAGGCCCCGCCGGTGGCCCTGCCCTCGGCATCGAGCCGGGGGAACAGGGCGGCGACCTTGGTCACTCGCGCTCCCCTGGGCAGGCCGCCCCAGGTGAGCGCCTCCGGCAAGCGGGCCTCGGCCAGCTCGCCGGGCGCCCCGACCGCGGCCCAGATGGCCGGTGCCGTCCTGGTCAGCCAGGACGCGGTCAGCAGGGCGATGATGCGCAGCGCCTCGGCCCCGGTGTACAGCACGGTGTCCAGGGCGAGGTCATCACCCTGCTTGGCCAGCTCCCACGGCTTGCGCTCGGACAGGTAGCCGTTGGCCGCGCCGACCAGCCGCCAGATTGCGGCCAGGGCCCGCTCGTAGGCCAGGTCGCCGTCCAGGGCCGCCTTGGCGTCGGCGTAGGCACGCGTTGCCGCCTCCTGCACGGCCACCTCGGCCTCGCCGGCGAGGCCGGGCCCGGGCAGCACGCCGTCCCGGTACCGCTCCACCATCGCGGTCACCCGGCTGGCCAGGTTGCCGAGGCCGTTGGCGAGGTCGGCGTTGTGACGCTCGACCATCGCCTCCCAGGAGAAGTTGCCGTCCTGGCCGAACGCCACCTCGCGCTGGAAGAAGTAGCGGAAGGCGTCGGGCCCGAACGGGCCGACCAGGTCCTGGGGGGCGATGCCGGTCAGCTTGGTCTTGCTCATCTTCTCGCCACCGACCAGCAGCCAGCCGTGCGCCTGCACGGTCCGGGGCACCGGCAGGCCGGCCGCCATCAGGATGGCGGGCCAGATGACCGCGTGGAAGCGAAGGATGTCCTTGCCGACGAAGTGGTAGTCGGCCGGCCAGGTCCGCTCGAAGCGCTCGAGGTCGGCGTCCCAGCCGGCCGCGGTGGCGTAGTTCTGCAGCGCGTCGATCCACACGTAGATGACGTGGCTGGGATCCCAGGGCACCGGCACGCCCCAGTCGAAGCTCGAGCGCGAGATCGACAGGTCCTGCAACCCCTGCTCCACGAAGGAGCGGACCTCGTGCAGGCGGACCTCGGGGCGGACGAAGTCGGGCCGCTCCCGGTACAGGGCGAGCAGGTGGTCGGCGTACTTGGAGAGCCGGAAGAAGTAGTTCTCCTCGCGGACCAGCTCGACCGGCCGCCCGTGGACCGGGCACTTGCCGTCGTCCAGCTCCTCCCGGGTGTAGAACTGCTCGCAGGCCACGCAGTACAGCCCCTCGTAGCTGTCGAGGTAGACGTCGCCCTGGTCGTACAGGCGTTGCCACAGGTGCTGGACGGGCACCACGTGGCGCTCCTCGGTGGTGCGGATGAAGTCGTCGTAGGAGATGTCCAGCTCGGCCCAGGCCGCCTTCCAGCGCTCTACGATCTGGTCGGTCCAGGCCTGCGGGTCGAGCCCCCGGGCCTCGGCGGCCCTGGCCACCTTCTGGCCGTGCTCGTCGGTGCCGGTCAGGAAGAACACCTGCTCCCCGTGGGCACGCCGCCAGCGGGCCAGCACGTCGGCGGCCACCGTGGTGTAGGCGTGCCCGATGTGGGGCTCGTCGTTGATGTAGTAGATGGGGGTGGTGATGTAGAAGGTGTCCTTCACGGCGACTCCAGGACCCGGGCTTGTGTGTTCCTTGCAGGCGACCTTCGCCACAACGGCGACGACCGCCTGGTCCTCGCCATACGGGCAGGAGGCTACCCGCCCGGGCCGCGAGGTGCCAGCAGGCTTCCCCTGACCGGGCCCTCGCTACCGGCGCAGGCCGCCCGGGCCCGCCCGGGCGTCGGAGGACCGGGCCCTCGCTACCGGCGCAGGCCGCCCCGGGCCGGCCCGGGCGTCGAGGACCGCCTGGTAGACCGTGCGGTGCGGGGCGCCGGCGGACCTGGCCACCACATCGATCGCGTCTCTGGTGGTGGTGCCCGCCTCGACCAGCCGGGCCACCTCTGCGGCGAGGTCGACGGCCTCTGGCCCGTGGTCGGGGGCGCCCCCGACCACGATGGTCAGCTCGCCCCTGGCGCCCTGCGCCTCGAGCCGGTCCCGCAGCTCCGCGAGCGGGCCACGCAACGCCTCCTCGTGGAGCTTGGTCAGCTCTCTGGCGACCGCCGCCGGGCGGCCGGGACCGAACGCCTCCGCCATCGCGGTCAGGGTGGCCAGCACGCGGTGGGGGGCCTCGAAGAAGACCATCGTGCGGCGCTCGCCGGCCAGCTCGGCGAGGCGCCGGTCGCGCGGGCCGGGCTTGCGTGGCAGGAAGCCCTCGAAGCAGAAGCGGTCCGTGGGCAGCCCGCTGAGCACGAGCGCGGCCAGGACCGCGCTCGGGCCGGGGACCACCTCGACCGGCAGGCCGCGGGCCAGGCAGGCGCCGATCAGGTCGTGGCCGGGGTCGGACACGCCCGGCATGCCGGCGTCGCTGACCAGGGCGACCCGCTTGCCCGCGGCGATCTCGCCAGCCAGCTCGGCGGCCCGCTCCCGCTCGTTCGCCTCGTGGTAGCTCACCAGGCGCGCCTTCACGCCCAGGTGGGCCAGGAGCCGGCCCGTCAGCCTGGTGTCCTCGCAGGCGACCAGGTCGGCCTCGGCAAGCGCCCTCGCCAGCCGGGGCGAGGCGTCCCCCAGGTTGCCGATCGGCGTCCCGCACACGACCAGCCGTCCGGCCTGCTCGGTCACTGGCGCTCCTGTCATGCGCAGAGGAAGGTCGGCGAGCCTGTCCCCCGGCGTCCCGGATGGCGCGGGCGCGCTTGGCGTACCCGCCGTCCGGGCTTGCCGGGCTGCCATGGTACGGCCAGGTCGCGCCGGCCCGGTGACTCATTCCATAGGGCCTCCGGTAGTTGGGTGCTGCCATGGTACGGCCAGGTCGCGCCGGCAGAGCGCCGCCGCCAGGCCCGGCGCAGCCTCCCAGTTCCGCTCCCCGCCGACCGCCCCCGGCAGCGAGGTCGTGGCGGGCCGAGCGCAGCCGTGCCGCGGTCCCGGCCGGCCGTACCAGGCTCAGCCAGGCCTGGTCGGGCGCAGGAGGCAGACGTCGCCGAACTCGTGCCAGAGGTAGCCGGACCGCAGGGCGGTGTCGTAGGCGGCCCGGAGCGTCTCGGGCGCCACGAAGGCGCCGAGCATGTCGAGATGGCTCGCCTCGGGTTCGTGGAACCCGGTCAGCAGGCCGTCGACCACCTCCAGGCGGCGCCCTGGGGTGATCCGCAGCCGGGTCACTCCGGAGGCGGCGGCCACCTTCCCGTCGAGGGCGGCCGTCTCGAGCGCCCGGACCACGGTGGTGCCGACCGCGATCACCCGGCCGTCCCCGGCCCGGCAGCGGTTGATCGCCTGAGCGGCGGAGGTGGGCACCCGGTACCGCTCGGCCGGCACGAACTCACGGTCGGCGGCCCGGTCGCCGTAGGTGGACAGCCCGGCGTGCAGGCTGACCGAGTCCAGCCCGATGCCGCGGCGGCGCAGGTCCTGCAGGGTCTGCACGGTGAACGGTCGCGCCGCGCTGGCCATCTCGACCGACCCGGGGGTGGCCGCGAACAACGTCTGATAGTGGTGCAGCCCCCAGGGCCGGGGCACGTAGGCGTAGCGGACGGGGCGGCCGGCCCGGTGCAGGGCGTCCAGCAGCGCCGGGCCGGTTGCGTCGAAGCGGAGCCAGACCAGCGGCCGTGCCTCCTCGTGGGGGCCGAGGACGGTGGCGGCGAGGCCTGGGCCGAAGCGGAGCCGCTCGCCGGCGGCCAGGGGCGGGGACGGACGCGCGTCGGTCGCCACCAGCGCCGGGTCGCTGCCGTCGGCGGGGGCCCCGAGCGGGAGCGCGGCCCAGCGGTCCCCGTCCGGGTCCCGCCCGGCAAGGCGGACCTCGACCGGGGCCCCGGGCCCGGTGTGGCCGAGCAGGCTCGCGGGCAGGGTCCGGGAGTCGTTCACCACCAGCAGGTCACCCGGTTCGAGCAGCCACGGCAGCTCGTCGAACCGGTGGTGCCCGACCGCGCCGGTCGCCCGGTCGACCACCAGCAGGCGGACCCGGTCGCGGCGCAGCCCACGCGCCTCCGGCGGCGCCGGGGCTTCCAGCTCCGGCGGCAACGTGAAGGTGATGTCGCTGCGCACGGCCTACCCCTTCACATCCCAGCCGCCGCCGGGCCCTGGCTGTCCCGTTCCATTCCGGTCACCGTCCCACGGCCGGGACGAACGAGGCCGCCTCGAGGCGCTCGCCGTTGACGCTCGCCGACCCGGAGCTCGCCAGGTGGACGAAGACCTCGGTACGGTCCTCGGGCCGGGCCAGGTCGGCCGGGTCATCCTCGGGCAGGGCGGCCGCGTGCATGGCGGTGGCCATGTCCCCGGGATCGACCGAGTTGACCCGCACGCCGGTGCCGTCCAGCTCGCTGGCCCAGATGCGGGTGAGCTGGTCGAGCGCGGCCTTGGAGAGCCCGTAGGCGCCCCAGCCCGCGTAGCCGACCACGCCGGCGTCGCTGGACACGTTGATCACGCTCCCCCGCCCGGCGGCCAGCATCGGGCCGAGCAGGGCCCGGGTGATCAGGAACGGCCCGGTCACGTTGACGGCCAGGACGCGGTCGAGCGCGGCCGGGTCGGTGTCGATCAGGTAGGGCATCGGGGTCGGGCCCAGGTCCGAGGCGTTGTTGACGAGCACGTCGACCCGCCCGAACGTCGCCAGGGCGGTCGCGGCCACCCGCTCGACCTCGGCGGGGACGCCGACATCGGCCGGGATCGCCACCGCCCGGGCGCCGAGCGCCTCGGCTTCGGCCCGGACCCCTTCCAGCGGCTCGGAGCGGCGGGCGACGAGCAGCAGGTCGGCCCCTTCGCGGGCATAGGCGAGCGCCACGGCGCGCCCGAGCCCCTGGGATGCGCCCGTGACCAGGGCGGTCATGCCAGCCAGGCGGCCGGTTGGAGATGCGGGCATCGCAAACCTCCGTTGGTCAGCTTCGCTGAGCCGCATGGTGCGCTCGCCCGCACTTTTTTGTCAACATAAGTGTTGAAGAATTCGCTCATCTCGGCCACGCGGTGCGGCCTGGCTATCGTCCTCGGCGTCGCCCTTCGTCCAGGGCCGCCTGCTCGGCGAGCGCCCGCGGACGCCCGGCCCCGGGCACCTCCTCGAGCCGTTGCCAGGTACCGAATCGCCCGGAGTAGCCGGCCCCGGTCTGGTACCATCCTCGCGCTTGCCACGGGGGTGTAGCTCAGCCCGGCAGAGCGCCTCCCTCGCACGGAGGAAGCCAGGGGTTCAAATCCCCTCACCTCCACCGCACCCCGGATGACCAGCGGAAACGCTGGTCATCTTCGTGTTCGGGCCTCTCCGGGTGGCCGCATAACGCTTGCAGGCCACCTCACTTCGCTACGGTCGGGGCATGAGCCAGTACCCGCCCGACCCGCTGCTCCGCTCCTTCGAGCGGTACCTGCGCGCCGCCAACCGCTCCGAGCGGACCGTGGGCAACTACCTGGAGAGCCTCCACCAGGCCGAGGCGTTCCTGCGTCCCCGCGGGGTGCGCCTGCGCGAGGCCACCCGCGCCGACCTTGAGGACTTCCTCGCCGACCTGCTCGCCCGCCGCGCCGCCGCGGCGGCCGCAAGCAGCCATGCCGGGCCGTCCATCCCGGACAGCTTGGCGCCGGCCTGTCGCCACCAGGCCCGCCACAGCAGCCAGGCCGCGATCATCCAGGGCGTGCCGAACACCGCCATCCAGATCGCCATGTCGAGCCGAGCCTGGGCGGTCAGCGGGTCATCAGCGTTGTGCATCATCTGGGCCCAGAGGCCGGCGAAGGGCGCGGCCGCGCCCACGAACACGGCCAGCCCGCCGACACGCCCCATGCGCTGGGCGCGGTTCATGTGCCCTCCAGCCGCGGTCGCCGCCCCACCCCGCCGACAGCCCGGGCTGCCTTCGCTGGCGCCGGCGGCGCGGCTGCCAGCTCCGCGGCCAGCACCCGGCCGGGACCGGTCAGCCGGTAGAGATGGCGTGGCGGGCGGCCCGCCGGCACGTCGCGCTCCCAGGTGGTCTCCAGCAGCCCGCGGTCGGCCAGCCGCATCAGGATCGGGTAGACCGAGCCGGCCTTGAGGTCAAGCTGCTGGCACAGCTCGTAGCCGTACCGCCAGGTGGCAGGCTGACCCGCCAACGCAAGGACCACCGCAGTGGTCTGCGCCGACGGACGACGGGAACCGGTCACCAGCCAACTCTATATAGTTAGAGTTGTGCGGTCAAGGCGTCGCGCAGCGCGATCAGCCGGCTGCTGTTGGAAGCATCTACCGAACAACAAACTGGTGAGGCAACGTGGCTGCGATCCTGGCGACTATGGCTCAGGGTCGCGTTTGGGTGAGGCCGGTTCCCCGGTGACCGTCGTGTAGTTGCCGGGCCGGAGGACGGCCGGAGGCCGCCCGCAGGGCCGGCCTTGACGTGGAAGAGAGAGTTCTCACAGCCAACCCCACCAGCACCAACATGATGGAGCGGAACGCCGCCGTTGGCCTACCAGGACCGCTGCTGCAACCAGCCCACCACTACGATGGCGTGTATGGCTGAGACGATGGGCGCTCCGGTGCCTCACGCTGATCGGATGCGGGACCATTGGTGGTGGCGGCCTGGCTGGCGGGCGGGCCGCCGGTTCTACACGTGGCACTTGACCTTCGACGAGGAGACGGTTGGCCAGGGCAGGGCTGCGCTCCATCGGCTCGCGCGCGACTACCAGGCCCATCTCGCCATGCCCGGCCTTGACCTCGTCCCGCTTGCGTGGCTGCACCTGACCATGCAGGGCGTCGGCTTTGTCGATGAGGTCACCCACCAAGACATTGCAAGGATCGTGGAGGCTGCCCGGTCCCTGGGCAGCGACCCAGGCGAAGGCCTGACCACGGCGGAGGCGACCGAGCGGCTGGCCCGCGTGGGCCGCAACCAGCTGGAGCGGCGGCGCCGGTGCCGGCGTGGCGCAAGATCCTGGCCTAGTTCCGCGACCCCCTCATCTACCTCCTGCTCGGCGCCGTGGTGGTGTCGCTCCTCGCCTGGGTGTTCGAGGGCGCCCAGGGACTACCGTTCGACGCGATCGTGATCGTGCTGATCGTGATCGCCAACGCCGTGCTCGGCTACGTCCAGGAAGCCAAGGCCGAGCAGGCGGTCGCCGCGCTGCAGCGCCTGGCGGCGACCACCGCCGGGGTGGTGCGTGACGGGCAGATCCGCCGAGTGCCCGCCGATGAGGTCGTGCCCGGCGATGTGCTGGTGCTGGCCGAGGGCGACAGTGTCAGCGCCGACGCCCGGCTGCTGCAGGCGGCCTCCCTGAAGGTCGCCGAAGCGTCGCTGACCGGCGAGAGCGAGCCGGTGCTCAAGGAGACCGCGCCGCTGGCGGAACCGGTCGCCCTCGCCGACCGGGTGAACATGGTCTTCAAGGGCACGTCGGTGAGCCAGGGCGTGGGCCGGGCGGTGGTGACCGCCACCGGCATGCGCACCCGGATGGGGCACATCGCCGGACTGCTGCAGCAGACTCCGGAGGAACCCACACCCCTCCAGCGCGAGATCGGCCTGGTCGGCCGGGTGCTCGGCATCGCGGTGGTGGTGATCGCGGCCGTCGTGGTGGCCGCCGTCCTGGTGACCTCCGACATCACCTCGGCCAGCGACGTCGTCGAGGTGCACCTGTTGGGAGTCTCGCTGGCGGTGGCGGCCGTGCCCGAGGGGCTGCCGCAGCATCGAAGCCGACGCGGGGCGAGAGGGCCGCATCGACGTGGTCACCAAGGGCGCGCCAGACGTGCTGCTGACCCGCTGCCGGTTCGAGCGTGTCGGCTCCGGCGTCCGGGAGTTGACCGACCAGCGCCGAGCCGAGATCCTGGCCGACGTCGACCGGCTCTCCGACCAGGCGTTGCGGACCCTGGCCGTCGCCTACCGCCCGCTGCCCGATACCGACGCGCCGAAGGCCGACAGCACCCTGGAGCACGAACTGGTGCACGCCGGCGTGGTCGGCATCATCGACCCGCCGAGGCCTGAGGCGGCGGACGCCGTCGCGGAGGCCCGCAAGGCCGGCGTGCGCACCGTCATGATCACCGGCGACCACCCCCGCACCGCGGCCCGTATCGCCACCAGCCTGGGCATCACCGGCCCCGGTGCCCTGGCCCGTACCGGCCTGGAGCTCGACCGTCTCGACGAGGAGGAGCTCCGACGGACCGTCCAGGAGGTCTCCGTCTACGCCCGGGTCGCGCCCGAGCACAAGCTGCGCATCGTCGACGCGCTCCAAGCCGACGGCCACATCGTCGCGATGACCGGTGACGGCGTCAACGACGCACCGGCGCTCAAGTCGGCCGACATCGGCATCGCCATGGGGATCACGGGCACTGAGGTGACCAAGGAAGCGGCCAAGATGATCCTGGCCGATGACAACTTCGCCACCATCGTGGTGGCCGTGCGCGAGGGACGAGCGATCTTCGCCAACATCCGCAAGTTCCTGCACTATCTGCTGTCGTCCAACATCGGCGAGGTCCTCACGGTGTTCGGCGGCGTGGTGGCCGCCTCGCTGATCGGCCTGGACGTCGCCGGCGGCGGCATCGTGGCGCCGCTGCTGGCCACCCAGATCCTGTGGGTCAACCTGCTGACCGACACCGGTCCCGCGCTGGCCATGGGCGTCGATCCACCCACCGAGGACATGATGTCGCAACCGCCACGGGCAATGACCGACCGGATCATCGACCGGGAGATGCAACTGAGCGTGCTCCTGGTCGGCGTGGTCATGGCGGCCGCCACGCTGCTGACCACCGACCTGAAGCTACCCGGTGGCCTCATCCGTAGCAAGCGAGGGCTCGACGACTCGGTGGAGCGGCGCATCGATCTGGCCATGGACGGACGAGGAGAGGTAGGGACGGGCATGAAGGAGTTGGTGGTGCTGGGGTTCGCCAGCCGAGAGCCGGCGGAGGAGGCGCGCTCCCGCGGCGCGGAGCTCGATCGGGACGGAGCCCTGCGGTGCACGCCCGGACCGCCTCCAGGAGCGGCTGCGGGAACAGCCTGGGGATCGCCCCGGAACATCCCTGAGGCGGCCCGGCGTAGCTGGCTCAGGCGGGGGCCGGGCCGGCCTCCTCGACCACCTCGTGGCGGCGGATGTAGGTGGCGCCGAAGGCCTGCAGGGTGGCGGCGACCGGCAAGGCCAGCAGCGCGCCGACGCCGCCGAGCAGGGCCGCCCCAGCGATCACGGCCCCGAACGCCACCGCCGGGTGCAGCGACATCGTGCGGGCGGTGATCCTCGGGGCCAGCAGGTAGTTCTCGACCTGCTGGTAGGCGGCGACGAACGCCACCACCCAGACGGCGTCGAGCGGGCTCGACAGCAGCGCGACCAGCGCGGGCAGGGCACCGGCCAGGTAGGTCCCGACCGTCGGGACGAACTGGGAGACCAGCCCCACCCAGATGGCCAGGGCGAGGGGGTTCGGCACCCCGATGAGCCACAGGAACGCCCAGGTGGCGGTGCCCGACGCCGCCGCCAGCAGCGCCCGCGAGTAGACGTAGCCGCCGGTCTGCTCGACGGCCACGTCCCAGGCCCGCAGCACCTCACGCTGGCGCCTTGGGGCCAGCACGGAGCACACGGCGCGCCGGAAGCGCGGCCCGTCGGCGGCGAAGTAGAAGGTGAACAGGGCCACCGTCAGCAGCTGGAACAGCAGCGTGAGCAGCTGCACCCCGATGCCGAGGGCGCTGCCGGCAAGGCCGGTGGCGAACCTCCGCACCGGCGACTCGGCGCTGCTGAGCTGCGCGACCAGGGTGTCGCTGGACAGGTTGGTGTCGAAGGTGCGGTTGACGAAGGCGATCGTCTCCTCGACGTAGCCTGGGACGGCGTCGGCCAGGTTGGACACCTGGTCCACGACCAGCGAGCCCATGGCGACGACGAACCCGGCCGCGGCGACGAACAGCACCAGGAAGACCACGGCGGTGGCCGCGCCCCGGCGCCAGCCCCTGCGGGCCAGCGTGTTCACCGCCGGCTCGATGGCGATCGCCAGGAACAGCGACACCAGCAGGAGAATGAGCAGCGTGCGCAGTCGCAGCAGCAGCCACCAGACGACGAACAGCCCGGCAACGCCGAGCAGGAACAGGCCGATCGCCCGCGGCAGCCAGGGCGGCATCGCCCTGGGGTCGGGAGCCTGCGGCGCGCCGGCCGCCGACGTTGGGATGGCGTCGGCGGGATCGCGGAGGTCGGTCATGGCCAGCAGGCTACGACGGCTTGGCCTGCCTCGTCACTCCCCCGGTTGGGCGACGGCTCCCCGATGGTGAGCCGCCAGGGGCGGGACGGCAGCCATGCCCGCTGGCTGGTCCTGGCTGTCGCCGTGACCTGGAACCTCGCCGCCAACCTGTGGCTGCCACGGGCCTGGTATCCGCCGGCCGCCCTGGCGGTGGCGGCGGTGCTGGTCGTGGTGGCCGTGCGGGTCGGCGGTTGCGCTCCGCGGGACCTCGGGCTCGACCACCGCGACGCCCGGCGGGGGCTGGCCTACGGGCGGCCGCGGCCGGGCGGTGGCCGTCATGCTGCGTGCCCTGTTCGACGCGCGTGTGCTGCACGTGGTGCGGCGAGGCTACTCAGCCCAGGGCGAGCCGGGCGAGCCGTACGACGTCTACGTCATCGACTACGGTGCCTACGTCGACCTGATCCACACCAGGCATCTGCTCCCGCCCTGCCGCCCGATCTTAGCATGTGACAGGATAGTGATTATCAAGAACTTTGACCGATCAGGGAGGTCGGCATGCCCGAACCGCCGTCCGGCGCAGCTACAACCGGCGTAGACCTTCGCAATGCCGTCCCGCCGCCCACGTGGCTCGCGCGCTGGCTCGACACCTGCGCCGACCTCGCCCGCCTCCACGCGTCGAACCCGATGCTGGACGCGGTCGTCGACGAGCAGGACGGCCGGCGCATCCGTATCGGCGACCGCTGGCTGGTCGACTTCGCCTCCTGCAACTACCTCGGCTTCGACTTGGACTCCGAGATCATCGCCGCCGTCCCCGGGTACCTCGCCCGCTGGGGCACCCACCCGAGCTGGTCGCGGATGCTCGCCAGCCCAGTGCTGAACCAATGCATCGACGCTGCGCTGGCCGAGCTGCTCGGGGCCGAGGACGCCCTCACACTGCCGACGATCACCCACATCCACAGCTCGGTCCTGCCCGCCCTGGCCGACCAGGGAACTGTGTACCTGGACGCCCGGGCCCACAAGACGATCTGGGACGGCTGCCAGATCGCCCGTGGCCGCGGCGCCACCGTACGCCGCTTCGCCCACGACGACCCCGACGAGCTCGAAGGCCTGCTGCGCGCGGGCGGGCCCGAGCCCTGGGTGGTCTGCATGGACGGCATCAACTCAATGACCGGGAACCCGCCCCCGCTGCGCATCTACGCGGAGCTGGCCCGCGCCTACGATGCGCTGCTGTACGTCGACGACGGACACGGCTTCGGGGTGATCGGCGAGCGCGCCCCAGATGAGCCTTGTCCATACGGCCGGCGCGGTAACGGCGTGATCCGCCACCTCGGCGAGTCCTACGACCACGTGGTGCTTGTGGGCGGCTTCTCCAAGGCGTACTCGTCGCTGCTCGCGTTCGTCGCCTGCCCGACCCGGCTGAAAGAGTTCCTCAAAATCGCCGCGCCGCCCTACCTGTACTCGGGGCCGTCGCCGGTCGCCTCGCTCGCCACCGTCCTTGAAGGCTTCCGGGTTAACGCAAAGCGCGGCGACGAGCTGCGGGCCCGGCTGTACCGCCACACCCGCCGCGTCCTGGACGCCCTCGCCGAGCTAGGCGCCTGGACACCCAACACGAGTGGGTTCCCGATCGTGGAGGTGCCGCTGGCCGACCCGGACGACCTGGACGCGGTCGGCGCGTTCCTGTTCGGACGGGGGATCTACGCGACGCTCGCGTTCTACCCCGGGGTGCCGCGCGCGGAGGTTGGGTTCCGTCTCCAACTCACCGCGGCCAACACCGACGAGGAGGTCGACCTCCTCACTGACGTACTGTGCGACCTGGCCGCCCGGTTTGGACTGCACCCGGCCGACCGACCCAGGACCGTCGTGCTGCCCTAATAGCTACAGCCCAGGCGTCACCGCCAGCTCGCCAGCGTCCCGCCACGCGGTCCGCTCGCCAATTCCGCCTGACCTGCTCGACGCGGCAACCGGGCCCGGCTGTTCTCAGCAAGGACATGGGCTGGTCCGGGTCGTTCTGGGAGGCTCACCGGGGGATCTAGGTCGCACGCGCTTTCTACTGTGCGGATGGACACGTAGGTTGCACCAAAGCAGGCGAGGTTGGGCGAGAGGAGCAGGATGGCGTTCCAGGCTTACACGCTGGCCGAGCGTCCGGAGCTCGGCGAGAACGACCGGGTCATGCAGTTGCTCACCGCCGGCTGGCCGGCGTTTGTGCTCGGCGATCCGATCGCGCTCGAGGCTTGGCCGCGGGTCACCAGCGAGTTCGCCGACCATCATGTCGCGCTCGTCGAGGAGCCCAGCGGCACGCTCGTCGGCATCGGCTACAGCATTCCGTTCACCTGGGACGGCACTCCGGCCGGCCTGCCGGGTGGCTGGCAGGCCGTGGTCGCCCAGGCGCTGGCCGACCGCGATGCGGGCCGGACGCCGACGGCGGCAGCGGCGCTGTCAATCACCATCGCCCCAACCCACCAGGGCCGAGGGCTGAGCCGGCAGGTGCTGCTCGCCCTTCGTGGCGTGGCCGCCGCGCATGGATTCGCCGCGCTGGTTGCCCCAGTGCGCCCCAACTTGAAACACCGTTACCCATTGACCCCAATAGAACGCTACGTCGCCTGGACCCGACCGGACGGTGCACCGTTGGACCCGTGGCTGCGCGTCCACTGGCGGCTGGGTGCGGCGTTCGTTGCGATCTGCCCGGCGTCGACGGTAATTACCGCGTCCGTGGCGGCGTGGGAGGCGTGGACGGGGCTGGTGTTCCCCGACAGCGGCGAATACGTCGTCGATGGTGCGCTGGTGCCGGTCACCATCGACCGTGTCCGGGACCTTGGACGCTACATCGAACCCAACGTATGGATGCGCCACCCGCTGTCGGTTGTCCCGGACGGACCGCAGGGCGGCCCCGCGGATTCGGTGTCCGCATTCCGAGCCACTCCCCGCGCCCTGGGCCGGTCACCGTGACGGCGCGTACCTCCCCAGACCGGACTCAGGCGTAGCTCGAAGGTCCCGATTTGCCGGGTGAGCGCGTACGGGGCGATTTCTTGGCGCAACGCTAAACGGGCACGGACAGTGACCGATGCTGTCTTCAGGAAGCTGTTCGGGTAGCTGTTGGCGGGAGTCGTCATGACCCTAGAAGGACTCACCGGCCGGCGACATGTCGGCGTTGTGGCGTTGCACGCGCTCACGGTGGCTGGCTTGGTCGCTTATGGCCTATCCACGCTGCTCCGGTCGAGCCACGGAGAGAGCGTCCTGCTTGACGGGTGGCTGAACGACTCGGTCGCGGCCGGGGCGGCGGCGCTGTGTGTGGCTCGTGGGATACTGGTTAGGCGGGAGCGGTCGGCCTGGCTGTGGATGGGTACCGGTCTGGGCGTGTGGACCTCCGGCAACGTCGTGTGGTGGCTATGGGTCCGCACCTACGCCCCGGATGCGTATCCCTCTGTGTCGGATGGCCTGTGGCTTGCTATCTACCCGTTCTTCTACGTCGCGCTGGTGCTGTTGGTGCGGCGCCGGGTCGAGCGGTTTCACCCGAGCGTCTGGCTCGACGGCGTGGTCGGCGGTCTGGGCGCGGCCGCGGTCAGCGCCGCGGTCGCCTTCAAGACGATCCTGGCCACCACCGGCGGCAACACTGCGGCGGTGGTGACCAACCTGGCCTACCCGATCGCGGACCTCCTGCTCCTGGTCCTGATCGTGGGGGTGTTCGCATTGCTCGGCTGGCGACCAGAGCGAGCATGGTGGCTCCTCGCCGCCGGATTCGTCGTCTTCGCTGTGGTAGATATCGTGATTCTGTTCCAGGTCGCGCGGGGTACCTACGTCGTGGGGACGTGGCTGGACGTGCTGTGGCCGGCCGCAGCCGTGCTGATCGGCCTGGCCGCCTGGCAGTCACCAACCCACGACCGTCCGATCCGTTTGGAGGGCTGGGCGGTCCTGGTCGTGCCGTCGCTGTTCGCGATCAGCGCGCTCGCCGTGCTCATCTTCGATCATTTCCATCCGGTCTCCACGGTCGCCGTCCTGCTCGCCACCGCCACGGTGCTCGCTGGGATCGTCCGCACGGCGGTCACGTTCCGGGAGGTCCGGTCGCTGGCCGACTCACGCCGGCAGGCCCGCACCGACGACCTGACCGGCCTGGGCAACCGCCGGCTGCTCTACGCCGAACTCGAAAAGGCCTTACGTGAACGCGGCGACGGTAACAGCGTCGCGCTGCTCATCCTGGACCTCGACCGGTTCAAGGAGGTCAACGACGCCCTCGGCCACCACATCGGCGACCAGCTCCTGCGCCAGATCGGCCCTCGCCTGGCCGAACAGCTCAGGGCCGACGATGTCCTCGTACGCCTGGGCGGCGACGAGTTCGCCGTGCTCCTGCGGAGCGCCGACAGTCACTGGGCGGCTGAGGTGACGGTCCGCCTTCTTGCCGCCCTAAAGGCGCCGTTCGACCTCGAAGGTATCGGCTTGCATGTCGACGCCAGCGTCGGCATCGCGGTCTGCCCGGACCACGCGACCAATGCGACCACCCTGCTGCAGCGGGCCGACGTGGCGATGTACCAGGCGAAGTCGGCCCACAACGGCTGGCAGCTGTACGCCTTCCAGCCCGGCGAGTATGGCCGCGACCGGTTGCAGACCACCGAGGACCTCCGCGCGGCGCTGGACGAGGGCCAGTTCGTACTCCACTACCAGCCCAAGGTCGACGCGCGCACCGGCACGGTCGCCGGCGTGGAGGCCCTCATCCGCTGGCGGCATCCAGGCCAAGGGTTGTTGTATCCAGACACGTTCCTACCGCTGGCCGAGCAGACCGGACTCATGCGCTCGCTCACCTCGACCGTGCTGCACACCGCCCTCGAGCAGGCCCACGTGTGGCGGCAGACCGGCCTGGACGTCAGCGTCGCCGTCAACCTCTCGGTCGCCAACCTGATCGACACTCACCTGCCTGTGGAGGTAGGCAACCTCCTGGTCACCTTCGGCCTGCCCGCTAGCGCGCTCGAGCTGGAGATCACTGAGAGCACGCTGATGGTCGACCCCGAGCGGAGCCGGGAGGTGCTCAGTGCGCTCCGCGCCCTCGGGGTGCGCATCGCCGTCGACGACTACGGCACGGGCTACTCGTCGTTGGCCTATCTGCAGCAGCTCGCGATCGATGAGCTGAAGCTCGACAAGTCTTTCATCCTGCCGATGCTCGAAGATCCGGGCGCGGCGGCGATCGTGCGAACCACCATCGATCTGGCCCACTCGCTCGGCCTGCGTTTGGTCGCCGAAGGCGTCGAAACCGAGGCGCACCTGCGCGAACTCGCCCGGCTCGGCTGTGACCTGGCCCAGGGCTACCACCTCAGCCGGCCCCTGCCCGCCGCCGACCTGACCCCCTGGCTCGAGCAGCGGATCGGACAGCCGACCGGCCAGGACAGCCAGGCATCAAGGCAGGCCACCGTCGGAGCCGACCGGCTCAGCGAAGTCAGATGACCAAGCACCGGCCCAGAATGTTGGTATCACCCACCCCACCACATCGACACAGCAGCGGACGTTGACAGACCGCTCTTGAGCCCTTTCCAGCGGCTTTAGCCGTCCCACGGAGGTAGCCAGGGGTTCAAATCCCCTTGCCTCCACCACACCTCCACCGCTCAAGTTTCCTGGTCACCGGCCTGGCGGGTCGCCTCCGCCGGGCCGGCGCCGTGCCAGGGTCCGGATCCGGGCAGCAAACGGGCAGCAACCGCGAAGGAAACGGCCGGCCGCTGGCTTGATCGCGTGAAGGGTGCGCAAATGCGTTCATGCAGCTCGCCGGTGCTCGTGGAGGAGGCCGCCGAGGAGGTCGCGTCGGTGCACAGCGCCCCGGCCATCCCCGCCAGGGATGGTCAGCCGGGCTGGCGGCTCTGGCGGTTGCAGCATGAGCGCGCGGTGGGGACGGTGGCGGTTGTAATGCTGGACGTAGACCCGAAGGACCTGCTCCAAGTGGCCGCGGCCGACGATCAGCAGCCAGTCCAGGCACTCGGTGCGGACCGTCCGGACCCAGCGCTCGGCGTAGGCGTTCGCCTTGGGCGCCCGGACGGGCGTGAGGAGCACTTCGCCGCCCTCCGAGTCGAGCTCGATGAAGAACAGCACGTCTCAACCAACGAGTTCTGCGAAGTCGAGTTCGCGCTCGAGGTTCTCCGAATGGGCGGCCTCTACCCAGCCTAGGACGTTCAGTGTCCTGACCGCTGCCGCTACCTCTGCTTCGTCCAACGGAGGCTTGCGTCGGATCTTCCAGCGCAGTACCTCGTCCACTACGTCCTGCTCGGACGGGATCGGCTCTCCCCGGTGCTTGCTTCGATCGAGGAGGTTTTGCGCCGCGAAGTGCGCCGAGGCGAGGACCTCAGCTTGGCGCGTGTCGAGGCGCAGGAGCAGGTCCGCCACACGTTCGATGGCGGGGCGCCACTGCTTGAGCTCCCCACGGTACCGGTCAATGGCATCCCGGTAAGTCGGCCCAGTCCGTACCTCGAACATTCGCCCGAGGCGACGCTCCTCGATCAGCCCATTGTTAACTAGACGTGTCTGTAGCCGCTTGAGTTCGTCGGAGAAGGGCCCGTAGCTGCTCCTCCGGTGGTCAAGCCCGGTCGGGATGCCCGCTTGCGTGGCGAAGTAGGCCAGTTTCTGGAAGGTGGTCCGACCGACTGGCCATCGGAATGGCTCGCGCTCCACCATTCGAAGGATGGCGGCAAGCGCCACAGCAGCAGCTGGCACTCGAACTGGCGCATGAGCGTCCGGGAGGCGTGCGCTACTGGCAAGAAACTCCGGGTCGAGCTCTGTGTCAGGCACGTGGAACGGCGCGTAGAGTCCGACGTCGATGTCGAGCGCTGCGAGACGCCGGTAGAGCGTCGGGCCGACGACCCGCCACTCGAGTTGCCCCTCGCCGCAGCCGAGCGGGGGCACGGCGAGGGACTCGATGCCCCACTCCTTGTAGTGCTCCTCAAGATAGGCGAGGCCAGCGACGATGTCCGATAGCTTTGCCACCGACCGCCAATGATCCTTGGTCGGGAAGTTGAGGATCCACGGCGGCACCAGGGCCTTGTAGAGGTAGGGCCGGCCAAGCTTGACCTCTCCTGCGTTACACCGGCGGACGTAGTCTTCATACATCTCGGGGAAGCGCTTCTTGAACCCGAGGGCGACGCCCTTGCCCATGACGCCGACGCAGTTGACGGTATTGACCCAAGTCTGGGCCTTCGACTTGAGCAGGTCACCCTTGACTACGGTGATCACACCGCTTCACCTCCCTTCAGCTAGCAAAGAACCTGTATCCGTCCCGTGTGACGTCCAGCTGGCGTGCTGCGGCGTGCAGTTTGGTAGCAGCAGCGTCGGAACCGACGTACGCGCCCATGATGAAGCGTGGGTCGACAGCATGGGGAACGAGGACCTCGGCGCACATCCTGGATTTGTGGCGCATCTGGGAGATGGGGTCGTCATGCGTCCAGTACCGAGCAAACACCTCTGTCCGGTCGATGAGCGCCAGGCCGCGCTGGACATCGGTGAAGCGGACGTAGTCGCTCGACGCGTTGCAGTCGGTGATGACTACGCCAGGCAGGTTGAGTACATCGCACGACATCCGGAGCAGACAGAGTGTGTACGTCGGTATGGACGTCCACCGCAAGCGCTCCCAGGCTGCCATCTGCGACGAAGCCGGTGTCGTCCAGCGCAACCGCAGCGTCCCCAACGACCCGGCCGAGCTCCAAGTCCTGCTTGGCCCACTCCCGGCCGGTACCCCGGTCGCCTTCGAGGCCGCCTACGGGTGGGGCTGGCTGGTCGACCTCCTGGGCGACCTCGAACTCGAGGCGCACCTGGTCCATCCCTCTCGCTGCAAGCAGGTCGCCTCCATACCGAGCCACGAACCCGCAGCTCAGAGGTCATATCCGAGTTTACGTACCCTACAGGCGGAGCTGGACGAGCGTACGACGGGCGACCGGCGGTAGGACGGCCGGAGCACGAGACCAGGATGCTACTTGGTCAGCCGGGCGCTGCCCTCGAGGGCGTTGGCGGCGGCGCTGAAGTCGATGGTGATCTGGGCGCCACCGGTGAGCTTGACCTCACCCACCACGATCAGGGAGTCAAGCTTGAACGTCCCCGCCACGGCGGTCAGCGACAGCGTGCCCGTCTTGGCGTAGATTGTGCCGCCGAACTGATCGCCGCTCTTGCCGGTCAGGGCCAAGGTGGCCGTGTTGTTGGGATCCGAGAAGACCGACAGGCCCCGAAACGGCCCCGAGGTCGGCGCCAACAGCGACAGCGTGGCCGTGTTCGACATCTGCAGCTGGGCGCCGCTGGTTCCCGGGCTACACGGGGTCGGGTAGGCCGCGCAGGCGAAGTAGAGGGTGACGTCGCTGCCCACCAGGGCGGCCGAGCCGGTGAGATGGACCTGGTTGGTGATGACGTAGGTGCCAGGCAACAGGGTCAGCACCCCGGTGTTGGCGGCAATGTCGCTGTAGACGCCCGGGCCGATCGTGCCCGGCCCGTTCTGGTTGACGGGTGGGCCGGTGACCGGGCACGGGCTGGGGATGCCAGCGTCCGGGCAGGCCGACACCCCGGCCAACGGGTCGGGCATCGCGGGCAGCGTGACCGGTAGGGGCTGGTAGCTGAGCGAGTTGCTCGCCTGGAAGCTGGCCGCTGCTGGCCCGCCGATCTGGGTGGCGATGATGCTGCCGTTGCCGGTCACCTTGGCGGCCGGGTCCCCGGTGGAGTTGACTACCACGCTGCCGTTGGTCATGCGGATGTTCCCGCTGCCACCGGCCGACAGGGCGGGCTGGGCGGTGGGGCTGAGCACGCACATCGTGCAGACCACGGTGGGGATGGCGCCGGCCACTGCCAGCGCCTTCACGTCGGTGCGCTGCGCCCCGCCGAACAGGCCGGCGAACGCATAGGTCTGCCGGATCGGTGGGGTGATGACCTGGATGGCGGTTGCCCCCGGCGGGCAGCCGGTCCCAAGCACCGGGCTGGCGGGCGGTGTGTAGCAGGTGATCTCACCGTCGCTGTCGGTGCCGTTGGTCGCCCACGCCGGGTCGCTCGGGCTTGTGGCCAGGCCGGGAACGTTGGCGTCCAGGTAGGTCTTGGCGACGCCCACTGGGTCGCCGGCTGGCGCGGCGAGGTCGGCCGCGCCAGCCAGGGCGGCGGCGTCGGCGGTGGTCTGGGCCTGGGCGCGGGCGGCCCAGTTGAGCCCGACGTCGACCACCAGCCCGGCAAAGCCGAGCAGGACCACCAGCACCACGGCGACCAGGACGGCGACCTGCCCCTCCTCGTCGCGAGGGTTGAGCAACTTGAAAGACATCAGCTCCGCACTCAGCTGAAGACGACCGCTTGCTCGAGTCGGACGGACCGGGCGGAGCGGGGACGTCGGACGGACCGGGCGGAGCGGGGCGCCAGACCCTCGAGTCGCCAAGACGTGCCCGGCGCCCCGCTCTTCGTGTGCTAAGAGCGATGGCGGGCCGGGTGCGGTTACTCGCCCCGGTCCTCTGCCCGCCGTCCGCACCGCGCTGGCCAGCGCCTGGGCGGTCGGCGGCTGTACCGGCCTGGCGAACTTCAACCCCCTCTGCGTGGTGCTCGCCATGCTGGTGCTCGCGGTCGGCGCAGGCGCGTTCCTGGCCAGCTTCGAGGCGATCAACGCCATATACTCTGGTCCGTGCAGGACATCGGTGGCGAGACGATCCAGCTGCGAGACGGCCGTCGGCTGGGCTACGCCGAATGGGGCGACCCCGGGGGCCAGCCCCTCGTCTACTGCCACGGCTTTCCCGGGTCGCGGGCTGAGGGGCGGGTTGGCGACGAGGCGGCCAAGGCCACCGGCGTCCGGGTGATCGCGCCCGACCGGCCGGGCATGGGCCTGTCGGACTTCCAGCCCCGGCGCGCATTGGTCGACTGGCCGGACGATGTCAGCGAGGTGGCCGAGGCCCTCGGGCTTGCACGGTTCGCGGTCTTGGGCGTCTCCGGTGGGAGCCCGTATGCCGCCGTCTGTGCCTGGAAGCTGCCGCAGCGGCTCACGGGGGCCGGCATCGTCAGCGGCATCGGCCCGCTGGACGTCCCTGGCGCCACCGAGGGCATGAGCCGGCAAAATCGGCTGCTCTTCCAGGTGGTTGGCCGCCTCCCGGTGCTCCCACGCGTCCTCATGGGAGTGACGGCTGCGCAGGCAAAGAAGCCAGCTCGCGCGCTCGAGCAGGGGCGACGCTCGTTTGCCTCGGTGGACCAGCCGTACCTGGACCGGCCGGAGCTGCGGGAGATCCTCACGGCGAGCCTCTCCGAGGCGTTCCACCGCGGCGGTCGGGGGCCCGCCTGGGAGCTGCGCCTGTACGCCCGCCCGTGGGGATTCCGCCTTGAGGACATCGAGATGCCGGTGCACCTGTGGCACGGCGAGCAGGACGCCAACGATCCGATCGCCATGGGACGCCATCTCGCTGCGGCCATTCCCGACTGCCGGGCCAGCTTCTACCCCGGGGAAGGCCACCTGCATTTCGTCGACCGCCTGCCGGAGATCCTGGCCGCCTTGTGTCCTTGATCCGCTGGTTGCCAGCCAATGAGGCCTGGCGGCGTGCCCGCTGGCTACCGCAGGCGCCCTCGTTTGGGCTTGGCTGTTGAGGATCACGGGAACTCCTTGGACTCGACCACTGATCACTGAAACTTCCCTGGTCACCGGCCTGGCTCGTCGTGCCTGCATCAGGCGCATCTTCTGGTGGCCATCGTCGCCGTCGTGGCCGGGTCCTCGGGCCGGGGTCCTGCGGGCCGGGTGGACACCCGGCGATGCGAGCGTGGCGTGTCCGGGCGGGCCGGGTGGACACCCGGCGATGCGAGCGTGGGGTGTCCGGGCGGGCCGGGTGCCGGCTCACCCTAGGGTGGGCTGGTTCCACCCCTCGGGGCGCTGCCTGCGACCCCTGAGGTTGCTAGGCAGGGCGTGGCTGCCGGGCGACCCTGGCAGTGCGAACCGCATCCGGAGCGGCCCGGTGACAGGGCCGGCAGGGAAGGGAGAGGGCCATGGACGAGGAGCCCACCAGGAGCCAGCAGCCCACCAGGGCCTACCAGGTCGGGCAGCCCACCAGGGAGTACCCGGCCATCGGGCGGCAGCGTCCCGCCGGCAGGCCGCCGCGGCTGGCCGC
>WNFV01000882.1_pt1 | contig 57477 bp, 52 predicted proteins | sample 5400101 | NCBI WGS metagenome assembly WNFV01 (sample SAMN13153361, study PRJNA577476) | soil metagenome | isolation source: 115 cm soil or saprolite under grassland replicate 1 | place: USA:California | collected 2016-06-15
CAGGTAGTCCGTGGCGGCTCCCAGGCCGATGGCCGCGGCCACGTCCGGGGTGCCTGCCTCGAACTTCCAGGGAATGTCGTTCCACTCGCTCCGCCGCAGGTGGACCTCGCGGATCATCTCGCCCCCGGCGAGGAAGGGAGGCATCGCCTCGAGCAGCTCGCGACGCGCCCACAGGGCGCCGGAGCCCATCGGCCCGAGCATCTTGTGGCCGCTGAACGCGTAGAAGTCGGCACCGAGCGCCTGGACGTCGACCGGCACGTGGGGCAATGCCTGGGCGCCATCGATGAGGACGAGTGCGCCCGCCGCGTGGGCCATCTCGACCATCTCCCGCACCGGATTGATCGTCCCCAGCGTGTTGCTGACATGGGTGAAGGCCACGAGCTTCGGCTTGAGGCGCAGCAGGACCTCGAAGATGTCAAGACGAAGGATGCCGTCGTCCGTGATCGGGATGAACTCGAGGTCGCCGTCCTTCTCCTGGACGAGGAGCTGCCACGGAACGAGGTTCGCGTGGTGCTCCATCTCCGTCAGGACGATCGCGTCGCTCTTGTTGATGTTGCGGCGGCCCCAGCTGTAGGCAACGAGGTTGATCGCCTCGGTGGCGTTCCGGGTGAACACGATCTCGTGGGCATCGGGCGCGTTGATGAACCGGGCCACCCGGACGCGCGCCTCTTCATATGCCGCCGTGGCCCGCTCGCCGATGTCGTAGATCCCGCGATGGACGTTCGCGTTGTAGCCGCGGTAGAAGCCATCGACCGCGTCGATGACGACCTGGGGCTTCTGGCTCGTGGAGGCCGAGTCGAGATAGACGAGCGGCTTGCCGTGGACGAGCGTCGAGAGGATCGGGAAGTCGCGCCGGATCGCGTGTGCATCGAGCGGCCCACCCGCCTCGGGCGGGCGGGCGGCCGCGGTGATCGGCTCGGTCGTGATGGTCATTCGACGCCCTGCCCGGCTAGCGGCCGACCGCCACCGGGTCCGTCCGGCCTTCGTCGTGGCGATCGCCTCCGTCATGGCGGTCGCCTCCACCCCGGCGCTCCTCGCCGCCGGCGCCGTGGCCCCGCTCGTCCGGGGCGATCGGCACGGCCAGCGCCTCGTCAGAGACGCTCGTCTCCAGGCCGGCTTCGCGCAGGATCGGGCCGTAGCCCTCGTCCTCCAGCCGGAGGGCGAGATCCTTGCCGCCGCTCTTGACGATCCGCCCGGCGGCCAGGACATGGACGAAGTCTGGGGTGATGTAGTTGAGCAGCCGCTGGTAGTGGGTGATGAGGAGCACGCCCATCTCCGGGTTGAGCATCGCGTTGACGCCCTCGGCGACGACGCGCAGGGCGTCGATGTCGAGGCCCGAGTCGGTCTCGTCGAGGATCGCCATCTCCGGCTTGAGGACGGCCATCTGGAGCATCTCCAGGCGCTTCTTCTCGCCTCCGCTGAAGCCCTCGTTGACGTAGCGGGTCGCGAAGCTCTCGTCTACCTTGAGCAGCGCGAAGGTCTCCCGCATCTTGTTGCGGAAGTCGCGCATGGAGATGCCGCCCCGGGCCGGGTCGGTGGGGTCCACGTCGCCGTTCTTGTCGACCCCCTGAAGTCGCGCGTTGAGCGCGCTCCTGATGAAGCTCGCCACGCTCAGGCCGGGAATCGCGGTCGGGTACTGGAAGGCGAGGAAGAGGCCCAGGCGGGCGCGCTTGTCGGGCGTGAGCTTGAGGACGTCGCGGCCCTTCCACGCGACCTCGCCCTTCGTCACGACATAGGCCGGATGACCCATCAGCGCGTAGGCCAGGGTGGTCTTGCCCGATCCGTTCGGGCCCATGATCGCGTGGACCTCGCCCTTGCCGATCTCCAGGTCGATGCCCTGGAGGATCTCGCTGTCGAGGTGGCCCAACGGCGCCACATGGAGGTCGCGAATGACGAGGTGCTGATCCGTGCTCACGATCGGGTCAAGGCTCCGGTGCCGGGGGTTGCGGTCGGGAGGGCCATGGCGGTTGCTGGCGCCGCGGTGAGCGCCTGGGCGGGGACTGCCTGTGCCGCCCGGGCCAGCAGGACGGCCCGTGTCGGTACCAGGTCGGCCAGCGTCATGCTGTCCAGCGCACTGGAGATCGCGTCGCGGATGCGAACCCACAGCAGGTTGACCGTGCAGCTCGACGTTCGATCGCACTGCAGCCCGTGCTCGGGATCCTCGCTGGCGCAGACCATCGGCGCAATCGGACCCTCCAGCGCACGGAGGACGTCGACGATCTTCGTCTCCTCGGGCGGTCTGGCCAGCTGGTAACCGCCGCGTGCCCCGCGCGTGCTCGTGACCAGGCCGGCATCGCGCAGGCTCATGACCAGTTGCTCGAGGTACGCCCGGGGCAGGTCCTCCTCGGCCGCGATCTCAGCCAGGCTGGCCGGTCCGGCTCCGAAGTGGCGGCCGAGCTGAACCATCAGCCGGACGCCGTATTCGCCCTTCGTGCTGAAGGAGACGGCGCCGCTGCCGTGGAACAGGTGTCGCTGATGGGGCTGGGTACCGGTAGCGGTCAGGGTGGAAATCCTCGTGCGCAATCCCGAGTGTTTCGGTCGGGATTACTGTACCGGCCCGAGCCTGAACGCGTCAACGACGACTGGTTGGCCGTAGGATCCTGGTGATGACTCACCCGCTATGGCCGCTGTTCGACCTCCGCTTGCGAACTGAGCGGCTCGAGCTGCGGCTGCCGGACGACGACGAGCTCGCGCGGCTGTGCGCCATCGCGCGGGCAGGGATCCATGATCCGGGCGAGATGCCCTTCGCCTTCCCGTGGACCGACAAGCCGAGTCCGCGCTTCGAGCGTGAGTTCGCACAATTCCACTAGGGACTTCGGGCGCAGTGGCAGCCCGACGCGTGGAACCTCGAACTGATGGTCGTCGCGAACGACGAGCCGATCGGTGCCCAGGGGATCCTCGCTCGGGACTTCGCAACGTATGGGTTGGTCGGCACCGGGTCCTGGCTCGGACGGGCCTTCCAGGGCAAGGGCTACGGCAAGGAGATGCGCGGTGCGGTGCTGGCCCTGGCGTTCGAAGGCCTCGATGCGAAGGTCGCGGTGACCGAGGCGTTCGTCGACAACCGCGCTTCGGCCGGTGTGTCGCGAGCGCTCGGCTACCGAGAGAACGGGATCGGTCGTGCGGCGCCACGAGGTCAACCGATTGACACGCTGCGGTTCCGAATGACTGCCGACGACTGGCGATCGCGCGCACGGCCACGCGTGGAGATCGAGGGTCTCGCGACATCCCTCGATCTGTTCGGCGTGACTCGTGGAGGCGGCGGCTAGCCGGACGCGCCCCGGAGCCAGAAGGCAACCACGTACGTGCCCTCCCCATCCGTGACGCGAAACTCGTATGCGCCGGCGGGCCAGCCCGAAACCAGCCAATGTCGCGGTCGTGTCGGCAACGGATCCGATGGCGGCAGGTAGAACACCCCGGACGCATGCGTCCAGGCAACTTCGCTTGTGTCGACCGCTTCGCCATCGGCTTGCCAGGAGAACATCGCGATGCCCGGCAAGGGACGAACGAGAGACATCTCCCGGGTCCTGAGCCGAGTCGACAATTCGGGTCCGTTCTGGACGCCCGGACTGCGATAGAAGAGCCGGATCTCACGGGGCGACTTGGCCGACGGCCACGTGACCGCGAGAGCGACGGTCGCGACGGCCTGGCCAGTGGCCGGTAGGTCGAGGCGCTTGCCCGGGTGGGCCCGGTCGCCCGGCTCGGCCCGGTTGCCCGGCTCGACAGCATGCCAGTCGACGACGGGCCTGACCGATGACAGGCGCCGGCGGGTCGCCACCGCGATCTGGGTGACAGGAACGTAGGCAGCCGCGACGCCCCAGGCCCGATGTGCGTCGGCGAGTCCCATCCTCGAAATGTCTAATCCGGCGATCGGTTGGTCGCCCGTCACGGTCACGATGGCCGCGTCCGCGGTCGGCGCGGCCGCGCGCGGTGTGGTTCGGGGTTGGACCACGACTTCGGCGGGCACCGGGCGAGCCGGTGCATCAGGTCCGTTCGCCCAGGGCTTCCAGATCGCCGCCCCGACCAGGACAACGACGGCCAGCAGGGCAACCAGCAGGGGTTCGGCGCGGGCACCTGGGGTGACGCGCACGACCTCCGGCCGATCCTGGATCGCCATGCCAGAAGGCTACAGCTGGGCGCCGATAGCGGCCGGCGGCTGAGCCTGGACGGTCGGCGGGCGGCCAGAAATTCGTGCGGGGACTGTTGGGACACGCGTGGCCATGGGATCGGGCGCGATCGTGGTCAGCTGGACCTCGAGCCACGCACGCGGGCGCCCGGCCGAGGCTCAAACCAGGGCCACGACCGCCGTCGCGGCACCCGCCGGCGGCCCAAGAGTCTCCTGGTGGATATCTGGCCGCGAGATCGGCCGAATGGGTCCATAACAATCATCGGGAGAATATGTGGCCACGATCGGTAGGCCACAGGGCGCCGCCGCTCCACCGCCAGCTGGATCACGGCGGCCGGGCGGCGCGGTTGGTACTCCTGGGCCATCGCGGGCGCGGGCGCGACGCGAGTAGGGTGGCACCGCCTCGCGGCTCGGGTGATCGGACGTGCGGCCGCCACGTTTGGTGGGGCCGCGGCCGGCGACCCGCCGGCGGACCAGTTGATCACGTGGAGGCAGAGCGAGACGTTGGTCGTTGCGTTCGATCGGCGGCGCGGGACGCTGTTGAGCGTTGCCGAAGCTGCCACCCAGGCGGCTGTGACCCCCGCGACCATCCGCGCCTGGTGCGCGGGCGGCCGCCTGCCGTCGATCGGCTCGGGGCCGCGCGGGATCCGCCGAATCCACCAGGCCGAGCTCGACCGCTACCTCGCCGAGCGATCTTCGCGCTCTGGCTCGGATCGCAGGACCACCACCTCGGTCCGTGGGCTGACCATCGATGGACAGGGCGGCGGCCGGGTCGGCAACGGCCGGATCGGCGGTGCCCGGGTCGGCGACGGCCGGGTCGGCGGTGCCCGGGTCGGCGAGGGCCGGGTCGGAGGTGCCCGGGTCGGCCGTGGCCGTCGACCCATGGAGGTGATTCGAGAGCATGTCACGCGGGCAGAGGCCCTTCGGCGAATCGCCTCGGAAGTCAGCGGCAAGCTCGACCTGACCTCGGTCTTCGACGCGGTCATCGATAACGCGCAGGCCCTGTTCGGCATCGACCGCTGCGGGTTGTGGCTGGTGGAGCCGGACGATCACCCCCTGCGTCTCGTTGCCCAGCGCGACCTGAGCCCGGAGGTAATCGCCGCCGTCGGGCACCTTCATCGTGACGCGCGGACGGCCGGGATGAAGGCGCTCCGCGAGCGCCGCATCCACGTCATGACCCCACGCGGCGCGGCGTCGCCCGAACTTCGCCGCGCCTATCGCGCCGACGGCATCCAGACGATCTGCTTCGTCCCGATCGTCTTCCGCGACGAGCCTCTCGGGCTTCTCGTTCTCTATCACCAGGCCACGCACGACTGGCCGAGCGAAGAGCTGGAGCTCGCCCGGGCGTTCGCCGACCAGATGGCGGCGGCGATCGCAAATGCCCGCCTGCACGAGGGCGTCCAGAGCCTGGTCGCCCGCCTGCGAGCGATCAGCGACCTCGCGTCGCGCCTCAACCGCATTCAGGACGTCAATGGCATTGGGGCTGCGATCGTCGCCGAGACGCGCTCACTGATCGACTTCGACACGATCCGCGTGTACCGGGTCGACGACGAGGCGGACGCCTGCGAACCGGTCGCCTTCCAGGGCCGCTTCCTGGGGTCCGATATGCCGACGCCCGAGATGCTCCGCGTGCCCATCGGCGCGGGATTGACGGGCTGGGTCGCCGCGAACGGCACGGCAATCCGGACCGGTGACGCGGGAGCAGACCATCGCGGCGTCATCATCGGCTCGGTCGATGACGGCCCCGAATCCATGCTCGTCGTCCCCATGGCCTACGAAGACCGGGTTCAGGGCGTCATCGTCGTGTCCAAGCAGGGCCGCGATCAGTTCGGCGAAGACGACGAGACGACGTTGTCCATCTTTGCCGGCTTTGCCGCCCAGGCGATGGTCAACGCCGCCAACGCCGAGCGGGTCAGCAGCCAGCAGGCGGAGCTCGAGCATCAGTTGGCCAGCCAGCGCCGTCTCCTCGAAGTCAGTGAGAGCCTGCTCTCGACGCTCGACCCGACCGGCGTGCTGGAGATGATCGCCGACTCGCTCAAGGCACTCGTGCCGTACGACTCGCTGACGATCTACAAGATCGATCGCGAGGCGGGCGTCCGGCGAGCCGTCGTGGCCCGCGATCGCTACGCCGACGTGATCCTGGACTACGCGCCCCCATTGACCACCGGCATCGCCGGCTGGGTCATCGAGCACGCGGAGGCGACGCTCGCCAACGACGCCCATATCGACCCTCGCTCGGCGCAGATCCCCGGCACCCCGTTCGAGCCCGAATCCATGATCGTGGTCCCGCTCCTCGTCGCAGGCGAGCCGATCGGGACGCTGAACCTGGCTCGGATGGGCGGGGTCGAGTCCCACTACAGCCAGAACGAGTTCGAGCTCGCCAAGCTGTTCGCGGGGCAGGCCTCGATCGCCCTCGAGAACGCCGAGACCCACCGGGCCGTGGAGGTCAGAGCCGAGCTGGATGCCCTGACCGGACTGCGCAACCACGGCGCGTTCCAACGGGAGCTTGGCCAGGCCGTGAGCGCATCGGACGGTTCGTCATTCGGCGTCCTGATCATGGATCTCGACGATTTCAAGGCCTACAACGACAGTAACGGACACCCCGCCGGCGATTCGCTCCTGCGATCCGTCGCGGGCGCAATCACCGCGACCGTCCGCGATGGCGACCGGGTCTATCGCTACGGAGGCGACGAATTCGCGGTCATCCTGGTCGGCGCGGACCGGCTCAGCTCCCTCGAGGTCGCCGATCGCATCCGCCGCGCGGTCGAGGCCGCCACCCCGCATGACCGGGAGCCACACGTTGGTATCAGCGTGGGCGCCGCATGCTTTCCCGCCGACGGCCGGACCAAGGACGAGCTGGTGGTCGCGGCCGATCGGGCCCTGTACCTGCTGAAGCCGTCTCGCAGCGGCGCCGATCCGGCGCGCGACCAGGCCCGGGACGCCTACCTCTCCGTGCTCAACGAGACGGCCCTCGCACTGATGGACAGACTGGAGCCCACGGAGCTCCTCCAGACGATCGTCCAGCGCGCGGCCAGCCTCATCGGAACGCCTCACGGCTTCCTCTACGTCGCGGAGCCCGACGAATCAGCGCTCGTCGTCCGGGTCGGAACCGGAGTCTTCAGCGACCTGGTCGGCTACAGGATCGGGCGAGGCGAAGGCCTGTCAGGGACCGTTTGGGTCACGGGGCAGCCGATCACCGTCGACGACTACGACGCGTTCCGCGAGCGGCGCCAGGACCTGCCGACCGGCCGGTTCGGGTCGATCGTGGCCGTCCCGCTGACCGCGGAGGGCCGCGTCGTGGGGGTGATCGGCCTGGCGTCGGGTGGCCAGCCACGCACGTTCGATGACGACGAGGTCGCGGTCCTCGGCCGGTTCGCCCAGCTGGCTTCGATTGCCCTGACAAATGCCCATCTGTTCCAGGCCGCGCAACACGAGGTCACCGAGCGCGCGCGCGCCGAGGAGGCCCTTCGGATCAGCGAAGAGCGATTCCGGCGCCTCTCGGACGCGACGACCGAGGCGCTCCTCATCACCCGCGGCGGCGTCATGCTCGAGGTCAACCAGGCCATGTGCCGGCTGTTCGGTTACGAGGAGCACGAGCTCGTCGGCCGGCCGGTGATGGACCTCGTTGCCCCCGAGAGCGTTCGGTTCATTCAGTCGCTGTTTGCGAACGGCCTCACCGGACCGTTCGAGGCGCTCGTACTCGACGCCCAAGGCGAGACCTTTCCGGTCGAGGTGCACACGCGGACGGTCCCTTATTCGGACGGGCAGGACGTCGGCGTCTCGTCGGTCCGCGACCTTCGCGAGCGGCGGGCGATGGAGGAACGACTCGCCCACCAGGCGCTGTACGACCTCGTGACAGGACTGCCCAACAGGGTCCTGCTCATGGACCGAGTTCGCCACGCCCTCTCATCGGGACGGATGGGGAACAACTCCCCGATCGCCGTCGTCCTGCTCGATCTCGACCGGTTCAAGGTGGTCAACGAGAGCCTGGGCCACACGGCCGGTGATGCCCTTCTGTCGGCGGTCGCCCAGCGGCTCCTCGCCTGCCTCCGACCCGGCGATACAGTTGCGCGGTTCGGCGGCGACGAATACGCGATCCTGCTCGATGAGATCGGCGGGCCGAACGACGCGTCCATCGTGGCCGACCGGATCGTGGCCGAGCTCGAGACTCCGTTCGTGATCGGCGGTCGGGACGTATTCGTCACCGCCAGCATGGGCATCGTCGTTGGCCTGCCGGGCCAGGCCGATCCGGAAGGCATGCTTCGCGACGCCGAGATCGCGCTGTATCGTGCCAAAGCCGACTCGGCGATCCGACACACGCTCTTCGACCCGTCGATGAGCGCCGAGACGGTCCACCGGCTCGATCTCGAGAGCGGTCTCCGCCGCGCGATCGAACGCCACGAGCTGCGCGTGTTCTACCAACCGCTCGTGGACCTGGCGACCGATCGGATCGTCGGTCTGGAGGCGCTCGTCCGCTGGCAGCACCCGACCCGCGGCCTGGTGCCGCCGCTCTCGTTCATCCCGCTCGCCGAGGAGACGGGCCTCATCCTGCCGATCGGGCGCTGGGTCCTGGAGACCGCCTGCGGGCAGGCCCGCCAGTGGCAGCTCGCGTTTCCCGCCGACCCGCCGCTCACCATCAGCGTCAACCTCTCGGCCCGCCAGTTCGCCCAACCGGACCTCGTCGAGCAGGTCGGCCAGATCCTCGCTCAGACGGGCCTGCCCGCGTCCAGCCTGGAGCTGGAAATCACCGAAAGCGTCGTCATGGACGAATCGGAGCCAGGCATTCGGGCGCTGCGTGCGCTTCGCGAACTTGGCTGCCGGCTGGCGCTCGACGACTTCGGGACGGGCTACTCGTCGCTCTCCTATCTCAAGTCTCTGCCGCTCGACACCATCAAGATCGACCGATCCTTCGTGGCTGGGCTGGCCGGTGACGATGCCAACCTGCCGATCGTCCAGGCCGTCATCGGGCTGGCCCACGGGCTGGGGATCGACGTGACCGCCGAGGGCATCGAGACGGCGGATCAGCTCGGCTGGCTGCGCGACCTCGTCTGCGACCGCGGTCAGGGTTACTACTACGCCCGTCCGCTGCCGGCCGACGAGCTCGTCGAGCTCCTGAAGCCGGACGCCCCGCCGATCGGCCGGTCGGGCGCGACGCGCGTGGCGATCACCGCGCGGGCCGGCCAGCGCCGCCGGCTCGCCGCGGGCACGCCAGGCACCGGCACACCGGGCGGCGGTCGTCGTCGGAGCCGCATCGCGGGCTGAGGTCCTGTCCGGCAAGGCCAGGGGCAGCACCCGCGGCAATGGCCGGCAGCGCCCGCGGCAATGGGCGGCAGCGCCCGCGGCCAGATATTCGCCCGCGAACTCTTGGGCCGGCCGTGGCCACGGTGTCGGACAACCGGACGCCGGTAGCGTGCACGCCGATCGGGTGACGGCCGGCCCAGGCAGCCGATTCTCGTGCCCAGAGAACCTACGAGTCCACCGACGAATATCTGACCACCGAATCGCCGATTCCCGCGATTTGCAATCTCCGGGTGAATTTCTGGCCATCGCCTGGCCGTCGCGTGACCGCCCTCTGGTTGTCGCCTGGCCGTCGCCTGGTTTCAGACGGGATTAGCAGTCGCCCAGCGGTCCACCACCGCGTCGAGCCGGTCGAAGACCGCGGCGTCGAGCGATCGCACGACGCCGATGAACCGCTCGAGCATCGCGATCCGGTGGCCACGCCCGATCGCCTCGGGGTGCATCGTCAGGGTCAGGACACCGCCCGGCTCGTGTTCCCAGGCGTAGCGCAGCTCCTCGGACCAGATCTCCTCGACCTTGGAGGGCGCGCTCAGGGGCCCGACGCCGCGCTCGCCCGGCTCGAAATGGGGCCAGTCGTCCAGCGACCAGCTGATCGGGACCTCCACGAGAGGCCCGGGCTCGCCGAGGAGCGAGGCGCGGACGTCGTGCCGGTCGCCGACGCGCGCGCGGAAGAGGTGCACGTCATCCGACATCAGCGACGAGTCGTACCGGAAGCCCAGATCCGCCGCGATCCCCAGGGTGCGAGGCGACAGCGACCAGAACGGGGCGCGGAAGCCACGTGGTGAACGGCCGGCAGCGTCGCCGATCGCCTCGAAGCTGCGCTTCATGACGTCCAGCTCCGCGGGCTCGTCGAGTGTGGCGAGATCCTCGTGGGCCCAGCCGTGGCAGGCCAGCTCGTGCCCGGCGGTCACGATCGACCGGACGCTGTCCGGGAACGTCGCCAGGGTGTGGCCGGGCACGAAGAACGTGGCCGGGATCGCGTGCCGCTCGAGAAGCGCGAGAATTCGCGGCACGCCCACGCGCGGCCCGAATTCGCCGCGCGACAACAGGACCGGCCCGGCGCCGCGCATGACCTCGGCCGAGATGGCGTCGTGGTCGAAGGTCAGCGCGACCGTCAGCCGCGGCGCCTCGATCCGATGAGCCCTCCTGGCGGCCGGGACGATCAGCGGCGGCTACCGCCGAAGATCCGGAGCAGGGCGAAGAAGAGGTTGATGAAGTCCAGGTACAGGTGGAATGCCCCGATCACCGCGCCCTTCTCCATCGTCCCGGCCCAGGCCGCGACGTCGCCGCGCTGGATCCGCTGGACGTCATAGGCGGTCAGGACCGTGAAGATGAGGACGGCCGCCCACGACACGATGTAGCCAAGCGCATCTGATCGCAGGAAGACGTTGATGATGCTGGCCGCGACGATGCCGAACAGGGCCATGAACAGGTACGCGCCGAGCGACGTCAGGTCGCGCTTCGTGACCGAACCGTAGAGAGCCGCGCCGCCGAAGACGGCCGCCGCGCTGGTGCCCGCCGCGACGACCGAGGCAATGGGGTAGACGATCAAGGCGAACCCGAAGGTCAGGCCGGTCACAGCCGAGAACACGAAGAACAGGCCCAGGCCCAGCGTCGCCGGGATCCTCCGGATCGCAAAGCCCAGGCCCAGCGCGATCCCGAGCTGAACGATGAGCACCGGCAGGAACAGGCCGCTGAGCCGTGACAGCGTGGCCTCGGACAGCGTGCTCACCCAGAAGCCGACACCGGTCGTGACCAGCAGACCCAGGAACATCCACAGGAATGCCTGGGTGAGGAAGGCCGTTGAGAGCACGGCCGCCGGTCGGACGCCGAGCTGCGATGGCGAGGACGGGTAATCGTATTGGTTCATCGAGGTACCTCTTGAGGCTCTCGCCTCGTGGTTGGTGATCGTTTCAGCTGACGTTCGAGTGAGTGGTCGTGCGACCCCTCCGCCCTCTGTCGGTGCGGGCCGGTGTGGCGACCCGTGCCTCTGCCTGTTCAGCCGCCCTGGCGAGCACCCACACGAGATCCGCCAGGCGGTTCAAATACGGTAGCAGGTGGCGACCGGGGACCATTCCGGCTCGGTCGAGCGAGACGACTCGCCGCTCCCCCCGGCGGAGGATCGTCCGGGCCAGCTCCAGGGCGGCACTGGTCCGGGTCTCGCCGGGGACCACGAACTCTCGAGGCATCGCGATCGCGGCCTCGACCTCGGCGAGGAGGGCGTCCACGCCGGCCAGCATCTCGGCCGACACCCGCGTCTCGCCGTCGCGGAGGCGATCCCAGGCTTCGGGCGTGGTGGCGAGTTCGGCTCCCGCAACGAACAGCTCTCGCTGGATGCGAAGAATCACGTCGGCGAGGCCACCCAGCGGCCCCGGCACGGTCCCATAGCTGGCCTTCGTGCCGAGCTCTGCCCGGGCCAGGCCCAGGGCCGCGACGGCCTCGTCGAGGGAGCCGTAGGCCTCCGTCCGGGGGTCGTCCTTCGCGATTCGTTCGCCGCCGAACAGCAGGCCCGTGCTGCCGTCGTCGCCGCGGCCGGTTGCCACAGCCGAATCGCCGGGCCTTCTGTCCGTTTCGGCGCTCACCACATGAGACCCGCGTCGCGCGGGTCCCAGCGCTCCGCGAGGAGCGTCACCTTCACGGGGTGCTCGACGACCGACTCGGCCTGCTCCTGGACCTGCTGGATCATCGATCCGGCGTAGGGGCAGAAGGGCGTCGTCAGGATCATCTTGATCTCGGTCGAATCGGATCCGAGGATGATCTGTTTGATCAGCGCCAGCTCCACCACGTTCATGCCGATCTCGGGATCCACGACGGCTCGCAGGGAATCGAGGATGGCGAGCTCCGTGGCGCGCCGCTCCGGGTCGAACGGCGAGGCGGCCTCGGCAGGAGGAGCAGGAACGGTGACGGTGGGCTGATCGGTCATGCCGAAATCCTACCACCTGACTCGGGAATGACCGGAGGGAGCGCCGGCGCCTATCACGCCCGCATCGGCCTGATCATTAGCCGAGCACTCACGAAGCAACGCGAGCGAACTTCGGCCCCATGAAGGCTCCCCGACGCCGCCGTTGTTCGCGCTCGCAGTGGCCTGATCGATGCGGCAGCCCGAAGCCGAAATATGGCGCCTGCGGGGAAGCGATCGACCCCGCCGGGGCATCGACTGTCGTTTGCTCTGATCAGTTAAGTACGGCGTGAAGCAGGCCGCGGCCACATGCCACCCAGCCACCAAGCCACCAAGCCACCTACGCGACCTCGGCCGCGCTCTTCACGACGATGCCTGCGACGCGCAGGTCGGGCGGCAACGGTCGAGCCTCGTCCTCCGTGAAGCCCGGCCCGGCCAGCGAGCCGTCGGCCTCCAGGAAGTCACCATACCGTTCCCGCTGTTTCGCCGCGTACACGAACGCGGTGGCGATACCGAGCGGCTTGAGCTCCGGGTGATCGGTCAGGATGTCGGAAAGCGCATAGCCATTGCGGCGCAGCTCCAGGAGCTGGCGGACGGTCAGGCGCGAGCCGTAGCAGAACGGCTCGCCGTTCATGACCAGCGGATCCACCTGGACCCACTTGATCGTCACGGTCAGGCGCCCTTGTAGATGAAGGCGAGGATCTTGTTCCGCTTGCGGGCGTCGCCGGCCAGGCGGCGATGCCAGCGGAAGACCTCGATGGCACTGTCGAGCGCCTCGTTGGCCGGCTCCTGCTCCGCCGGTCCGAGCACCGCTCGGCTCGCGGCACGGAAGCCCTCGGATAACCGAACCAGATCGTCCATGGGTACCCGGCGCCGGCGATAGACCGGCGAGATCATCTCGGCGAACGATCGCATCGGCTGGGATTCGGCGGTGGCCACGCACAGGGCCAGCCGGTCCGTCCAGATCTCGGTGTCGCGGAGCAGCCAGCGCAAGCCGGACTCGCCCAGGCGGTCCCGCATCGTGGGGTCCGCGTCGACAGCCGCCTCGAGAGCGCGGATGCCAACCCGGAAGCTGGCATCGCGTAGCCTGGCCGCGGCGGTCGGGAAGCCGGCCGTTTCGTCGAGCGGAGGCAGGCCAAGGCTGGGATGGCTCACGGCAGGGAGTCTACCGGACTCACGCACCCACCGGCACGATCGAGGCTGGCGCCGGACTACGCTTGATCGATGCAGGAACGGCCGAACCCGCGACCGACGCCCACCCCCGGGGAGACCGTCCCGCCGGCCGCGCGCCGGAGGCTGGAACGCCCGCCATCGGACCGGTTCGCGGTCGCGGAAGCCGAGCCTGACCGCTCCGGCTCGATCCCGCGGGCGTTCGTCGCGGCGGCGGTTGCGAGCCTTGCCGGCGCGGCGATCCTCGTCGTCCTGGCTTCGCCGCTCGCGCTCTCCGAGCCGCTCGTGCTGGTCGCGCTCGTGACAGGGCTGGTCGCGGGTCGCGGAGCGAGGTGGGGCGGTGGTGGGGTCGTCTCGACGCGGCGCCGCCGGATGATCGCGACTTCGATCGTCCTCGCCGCGATCGCCGCTGCTCAGGCCGTCGTCTGGCAGCTGGCCATCGCCGAAGGCGGCGTCCTGCCGCTGGGGGAATACCTCGTCGCGGTGTTCGGGCCCGTCGCTCCCCTCGAGCTGGTCGCCGCAGGAGCAGCCGCCTGGGCAACGGCCTGATGCCGGCCTGAGAGCCCTCCGGAGGACGCGAACGGCCCCTCCCGCGCGCATTACCATCGTGCCGACTGCACGGCGACCGTGTCGACTGCACGGCGGTCGGGGCATCGTCACCACGGCGGCCAGCCCGGGCCGCCGTCCGTCATCGAGGAGGATCCGCCCGTGGTCGTCAACCTGATCCGCCGGTACGGCGTCCTGATCGCCATCGTGGCGGTCGTCGGGGTCATCGCGGTCGTCGGCATGGCCTTCCGCGATCGGTTCGGCAGCAACCCCGGTGAGCTCGTCGTCGGCGACTGCTTCGATGAGCCGGGAGGGGTTGGACTGACCGTCGAGAACGTCCAGCACCATCCCTGCACGGAGGCACACACGGCCGAGGTGTTCGCGGTGCTCAATCACCCGGCCAGCAAGAACGATCCATACCCGGGCACCGCGACGCTTCAGTCGTTTGCGCGGGAGGGCTGCCCCGGGCCGTTCGCCTCATACGTCGGCATCTCCGTGGACGAGACCACGCTCGACGTCGGCTACTTCCGACCGACCGAGGATGGGTGGAAAGACGGCGACCGTGCCTTCACGTGCTACCTCACCAAGGAGGACGGCTCGGCGCTGACCCAGTCGATGAAGGGCAGCAAGCAGTAGGTCCGCCGGTCAGCCGCGGCCCGATTCGGGCGCCAGGTGACTACGCAGGTCGTCGGTCAGGATCGGTGCCTGCCGCGCCGGTCTCGGGCCCGCTCGGGACCTCGCCCATGCCCTGCCCACGGGCGACGCCTCCTTCCTCGCCGCGGAAGGGCATGCCCTGGCGCTCGACCGCATCGAGGCTCATCCGCAGCGCTGCGGTCTTCGCGGCGGCGACCTCGCGGACGTAGGCCGTCTCCTCGTCGGGTGTCATCGGGCGGCCACGCACGATCTGCTTCGGCTTGCCGACCATGAGCCAGGCGAGGTGATAGCGATCCATCGAGCCCCAGGCGGCAACGAGCAGCTCGTCGGACAGCTTCAGCCAGATCTGGAGCGACCGCAGGGAGGGCCTCGCCTCGAGACGATCTCCCTCCTCGATGAGCTGACGAGTCCGGGCGACCAGCTCGTCGCGGGTCATCGATCGGTCTCGCCACCGATGAACGCCTCCCGATCGGATCGGGCGCGGCGCGCCCAGGGGCCCGGGACGCCCGGGCCGATTGCCTGGCCGCCCAGTCGCGTCACCGGGAGGATGCCCGCCACGCTGCTCGACAGGAAGGCCTCGTCCGCCGTCTCGAGGTCGCCGATGGATAGCCATGTCTCGCTGGGACGGAGCCCGACCCGGGTTGCCCAGCCCAGGATCCAGGAGCGGGTCGTGCCGGGCAGGATAGCGCAGCCGAGCGCGGGCGTTGCGAGCTCGTCGCCGCGGACCAGGAAGACGTTGGCGGTCGTGGCCTCCGACAGGAAGCCGTCCACCGTGAGGAAGATGGCGTCGTCGGCGCCGGCCCGCCGGGCCTCCAGCCGGGCATGAACGTAGTCGGCGCGGCTCGTCGTCTTGAGGGCCGAGAGCGGGTTCTCCGGGTCGCGCCGGATCTCGCTGACGGCGAGGTGGAGGCCGAGTTCCAGGTGGCCCGCCGGCGCCGGCAGCACCGGCCAGGCCTGGATGACGATCGTCGGCGTCGCGTCCGGCTCGTGCGGCAGCAGGCCGCGCTCGAGGATCGCGCCGCGGCTCACCGTGATCCGGATCGATGCATCGCCGGCGGCTCCGTCGAGGGACTCGGCCGCGACGAGATCGGCAATGCCCTGGGCGAGCGTCGCCTCGAGCCCGTCGGGCAGGCGTATGGCAAGGCCGTCGGCCGACCGCCGCAGTCGGGCGACGTGCTCCGGCAGCTCGGTCGGCCGGCCTGCTCGGGCGCGGAGCGTCTCGAACACCCCGTCGCCAAGCTGGAAGCCGCGATCGAAGGCGGACAGGTGGGGCACATCGGCGGGCAGGAGCCGGCCGTTGACCCAGACGTGTCCCGGCCGGCCAGGACTCAATCGGCGGCTCCTGCATGCGTCGCGTCGAGCGGGCCGATACCGGCCGCTATGCGCCGATCGCCATCGGCCTCTGCGCCGCCGATCGCGTCCAGCGGGCCATGGGCCTTCGCCACCGTCTCCGCCCATTCCGCGGCCGGGTCGCTGCGCCAGGTGATTCCGCCGCCGACGTTGAGGCTCAGGCGGCGACCGTCCGCCACGAACGTCCGGATGATGATGCTCGTGGCCATCGCACCGTCGGGACCGATCCAGCCCAGGGCTCCCGTGTAGGGTCCTCGGCGGACCGTCTCGAGGCGCTCCAGGATCTCCATCGCCCGGAGCTTGGGAGCGCCGGTGATCGAGCCGCCCGGGAAGGCTGCCGACAGGAGGTCGAACGGATCGCGCCCCGGCAGCAGCTGCCCGGTCACCGTCGAGACCAGATGCTGGACCGCCGCCGTGCGCTCCAGACGGCAGAGGCGCGGCACCCGGACGCTCCCCGGCCGGCAGACCCGGCCGATGTCGTTGCGGAGGACGTCCACGATCATCGTGTTCTCCGCGCGGTCCTTGGCGCTGGCGAGCAGCTCGCCGGCCAGGGCCCGGTCCTCGGCCCGGGTCCGACCCCGCGGCCGCGTGCCCTTGATCGGATCGCTCACGACGTGCCCGGCCGCGTCGGTCGCCAGGAACGGCTCGGGGGACGCGGAGGCGATGGCCCGGGGCCGGCCTCCGGCATCGGGCCCAAGGTCCAGGTACGCCGCGAACAGGGCCGGATCGCCTGTCCTGAGGCGACGGAACAGCGGCCAGGGATCGCCGGCGAACGGTGCCTCCAGGCGCCGGCTCAGGTTGGCCTGATAGATCTCACCGGCGGCGATCGCCGCCCGGATTTCCTCCACACGGGCCTCGAACGCCGGGCGGTCGAGCGACGAGACGAAGCGCAGGTCGCCGCCCGAATCGAAGCCCGGATGTTCCGGACCAGGGTCCAGCGGAGGGCGAGCGAACGTGGCGATCGCGCCCTGGAGACGATCGCGAACCTCCGCCAGTCGTCGCCCCAGCCGTGCCGTGTCGCCGTCGAGCGCCCGGCCACCCAGCCAGGCTCGGCCGGTGGCCCTGTCCCAGGCGACGACCCAGTCGTGCAGGCCGAGCCGCATGAGGGGCAGGCCCTGGTCGTCTCGCGCGCGGAGCTGCCGAGGCTCGAACGCGACGCCCAGGTCGTACCCGAGATAGCCGACCAGGCCACCGAGAAACGGGGGACCGGAGGCGGTTCCTCGCTCGGGCTCGTTGTCGGACGCGGGTCCGCGGGCCAGCCGTCGAAGGTGCCGGCGCGCTTCGATGAAGGGGTCGCCTGGTCGGCCTTCCCGATCGGTCGGCTCGAGCAACGCCGCCGGCGGATCGGCGGTCAGATAGCTCCAGCGCCCGCGACGGCCGGGCCGCGCGCTCTCCAGGACAGCCAACCCGGGCAGGTCGCGAAACGCCTCGGCGGCGTCGATCGGCGCCAGGGCTGCCAGGCCTGCGGGTAGTTCCTCGAGCTGGACGGCGTCGGCAATCTCGATCACGCAGCGATGATAGGCCGGGCCGGGAATCAGGCGGGGCGCCAGGCTGGGGGGAAGCCTGGCGCCCCACGCGACGCGATTGTCGGGGAGAACCCGCGGTGACGAGTGGGTCGCTAGGCGGGCGCACCGACCGGAGCAGGCTTCTCGATCGGGACCCCGATCAGGCTTCCCCACTCGGTCCAGGACCCATCGTAGTTACGAACGCGGTCGTAGCCGAGCAGCTCGTGCAGGACGAACCAGCTGTGCGACGAGCGCTCGCCGATGCGGCAGTACGCGATGATGTCCTTGTCGGCGGTCACTCCCTTCGCCGCGTAGAGGTCGCGCAGCTCGTCGGCGGACTTGAAGCGGCCGTCCTCGCGAACCGTCTGGGCCCACGGGATCGAGGCGGCGCCCGGGATGTGGCCTGCCCGCTGCGCCGTCTCCGGCAGCCCGGGCGGAGCGATGATCTCGCCGTTGAATTCCGCAGGCGAGCGGACATCCACCAGCGACAGGCCCGCGTCACCCACCCGAGGCAGGATGTCGTCGCGGAAGGCGCGCAGGCTGAAGTCGGGCTCCGGCAGCTGGTAGTCGGTGGCTGGATGGGTGGGTACGTCCGTCGTCACGGGCAGGCTGTTGTCCAGCCAGTAGCGACGTCCCCCATCCAGGATCCGGATGTGTTCGTGGCCGTACAACTTGAGCTGCCAATACGCCCATGCAGCGAACCAGTTGTTGTTGTCGCCGTAGAACACGACGGTGGTGTCGGGGCCGATCCCCGATGCGGACAGCAGCGCCGAGAAGTCCTCGCGGGAAGCGATGTCGCGGCGGATGCCGTCGGTCAGCTGGCTCGTCCAGTTCCAACCGACCGCGCCGGGGATGTGGCCCTGCTCGTAGGCCGTCGTATCCACGTCGACTTCGACGAACCGGACGTTGGGATCGGTGAGGTGCTGCTGGGCCCAGTCGGCGTCAACCAGGGCATCGGTGGCAAATCCGGGAACAGTCCCAGGAACAGTCATTGGGTGCGATCTCCATTTCGAGCCACCAGGTGCGAGGACGAGGCGGCCGGTGGTGGGGTTGCCGGTCGGCCAGGCTCGGCCGGCACGAATCGAACGCGGGTCACCGCCGGCCGCTCACCTCAGGAGGTGGTGCGGCGCGATCGGCCCCGCCGAAAACACGCGCAATGGCACGCGCAGAGGCTCGCATGCATGGCACGGTTCCAACGACGGTCAGGCATCACGACCGTCAGGCATCGCCGGACAACCGATCCAACCGGCTGAAATGGTCGAGCGCCCGGCGACAGGCCGCAACCTCGCGGGCGACCTGGCGGACGATCCACGAATCGACCCGGCTCGAGTCCTCGATGGTCACTGCCGGACCATACATACCGCTCTCGTCCAGCACGATGCCGGAGCTGTTGCGGTAGTCGGCCATCCAGTTGGCCTGCAGCGCGAGCAGGGCGTCCAGGACCACGCGGCGGTCGAACAGCCAGTCGAGGTAGGTCGCGTTCAGCGCCGCCACGATGTCGTCCAGGCGAATGGGTCGGCCGCGTTCCAGTCGCGCGACCAGGTGGACGATCCGGGCAACGGCGAACGGGTCGCCCGATTCCGCAACCGTTGGCGGCTGCAGGTTGGGATCCGGCAAACCGGCGGGCGCTTCGCGAAATGCGATCGAGCCGGGCGCGGCAGGGCGGACGGTCACCGTTGCGGACATCTCCGACCACTATCCTGGGAATTGGGGCGCGAGGATAGCACAGGCTCTCGCTGTAGCATCCAGCAATGCTCCCGACCGAGAGCGCCCGCGCCGCCAACCTGGCCCGGTTCGCGCGGCTGACCGCGCGGCCGGAATCGGACATCGAGCTTGCCCTGGGGGCGCTCCTCGTCGCCGCCGATGGCCGGCCCGAGCTGCGCTTCGAGCCGACGCTCGACGCACTCGAGCGCCTGGCCGAACGAACGAGAATCCGGCTCGATCGTGGCGATGCACCGGCGGCCGTCCTGGACCGACTGAACGACGTGCTCTTCGCCGAGGCCGGATTCCGTGGGCCGACGGCCGCCGAGTACGGGGAAGCCGACAACAGCCTCCTGGATCGTGTGATCGAGCGCCACATCGGCTTGCCGATCAGCCTGGCGATCGTGGAGCTGGAGGTGGCCTGGCGGATCGGCCTGCCCCTCCGCGGCGTGGGCCTGCCAGGCCACTTCCTCGTCGGATCGGCGGACGGCAGCCTGGTCGACCCGACCAGCGGTCGGCTGCTGACGCCGGACGACTGCCAGGCCCTCCTCCGGCGAGCACTCGGCGACCGCATCCTCTTCCACTCGTCGATGCTCCGGCCGACCGGGCGCCGGGAGATCCTGGCTCGGGTCCTGCGCAACCTGCGGACGGTGCGCCTCGCCGAGCGCGACTGGCCCGCTGCCCTGGGGGTCGTCGACCTGCTGGCCGTCGTCGAGCCGATCAATCCGGATCACGGCCGGGACCGGGGCGTCCTCCTTGGACGGATGGGCCGGTTCAGCGAGGCGATCGCGCTCCTGAGTCGCTACCTGGACGAACGTCCCGATGAGGTCGACGCCGCCGACGTACGCCAGGTCATCGGCATCTTCCGCGGACGCCGAAACTGAGACGGCACTGCGCGCGCGGTCCCTAGCGCGATTCAAGTGCAATGGCAGCCGCGAGGGCGTCGAGTGTCGGGACGACAGCCTGCCCACCGGCGCTTCGAAGGCCTTCCTCGCTGACTGCCGCGCCGGCCGTCACGCCGACGGGCAGCATGCCGGCGGCCACCGCGGACATCATGTCCCACGTCGAGTCGCCCACGTACCAGCAGCGACCCGGCTGGACGCCGATCTGGCGAGCGGCGAGCAACAGCAGGTCGGGCTCCGGCTTGGCGTGCTCCACCTGGCTGCCGTCGACGATGGTGGGTTCGCTCCTCAGGCCGAGCGCCCGGACCGAGGTCGCGACCTGCTCACGCCGGCTCGATGTGGCGATCGCCCATTTGATGTTGTTGGCCCGCATCGCGTCCTCCAGCGCCGCCACCCCGGGCAGGGGCCGCGGGTCGCGATTTCGACCCTCGAAGATCTCGCCGCACGCCTTATCGATCTCCTCGGCGCGCTCGTCGTCGATCGGCCGGCCGGCCGCCGCAGCGACCTCCCGCGCCAACCGCCGGCCGTCGACGCCGATCAGCGGTGCCACCTGCTCGCGCTCGGCCGGCAAGCCAAAGCGATCGAAGGCCTCGAGCCAGGCGTCGATGCGCGTGCCGACGGTGTCGATCAGCGTGCCGTCGAGATCGAAGATGACCGCGGCGGGCTTTGGCAGGCTGGCCGCATCGGAAGGATCCGGCATGCGCAGAGGATAGGACAGGGATGTGCAGGGATCGCCGATGTAGCGCATCCTCTCCGGACGTTTGCGGTCGTTCGCACGGCTCCGGCTCATCGAGTCAACCACGCTGGCGGTCGTTCGCACGGCTCCGGCTCATCGAGTCAACCACGCTGGCGATCGGTCGCCACTCAGCGGTCAGCCTCGATGGCCGCAGCGCCGCGAGCCAGCGCCCTGAGCCAGCGCCCTGATTATTGGGAGATCAACGTGGATTCCTTGCCGCCGGACCCTCCTCCCCACGATCCGGCAGATCCCGAGCGGCCTGTCGAGCCACCGGCCGGGTCCGGGCCACCACCCACGGGGGCCGAGCCGCCCCCGTCGGCGCCCTTATCGGCGGCCTCGGCGGGGCCGCCGTCGGCCCCCTCCCAGCCGAGCGCCTGGCCCGGCCTGCGGCCGGTCGAGTCCCTGGGCGAGGTTCCCATGCCACCACCGTGGTGGACGCAGCAGCCCACGCGGAAGTCTCACCTCGGACTGCCGGCCGCGATCGTCGTGGTCCTGGTCATTGCGTTCGCGGCAGGGATCGCCGTCGACCGGGCGGCGTATCTTCCGGCCGCCAGCCAGGCGCCCGGCGTGGCCAACGGCCAGGCCTCGGAGCCACCCCAGTTCAAGCCGTTCTGGGAAGCCTGGGACATCCTCCACCAGCATTACGTCGATCAGTCGGCGCTCGATCCGACCAAGCTCGCCGAGGGCGCCACCCGTGGCCTCGTGGACGCGGTCGGCGATACGGGCCACAGCAGATACCTGACCCCCGACGAAGTCCAGGCGTCGCATCAGTCGTTGTCCGGTTCGATCACAGGGATCGGCGCGCGGATGGCCCAGGTCGAATCCCAGTTCGTCATCCAGTCGGTGGTACCTGGCTCCCCGGCGGAGAAGGCCGGCCTGCGAGCCGGCGACGCGGTACTCGCCGTGAACGGCGAGCTGGTCGATGGCAAGACCCTCGACCAGGTCGTCCAGAGCATCCGCGGCACGGCCGGGACGAGCGTGCGGCTCCAGATCGGCCGGAAAGGGGCGTCCGCTTTCGAGGTCTCCATCGTTCGCGCGGAGATCAGCGTGCCCGCCGTGAGCTGGACGATGATCCCCGGCTCGACGGTCGCAGATATCCGGATCGAGGAGTTCAGCAAGGGCGCCGCCAACGACCTGAAAAGCGCCCTGCGCGATGCCGAGAAGGCGGGCGCCACGGGGCTCGTTCTCGATCTACGGGACGACCCTGGTGGCTACGTCGACGAGGCCGTCGGCGTGACCAGCATCTTCCTTGCGAGCGGAACGGTCTACCAGGAGCGGGACGCATCCGGCCAGACGCGCTCGATCTCGGTCCGCGAGGGCGGGCAAGCCACGAATCTCCCGGTGGCGGTGGTCGTCAACCTCGGCTCCGCGAGCGCGGCCGAAATCGTTGCCGGCGCCATGCAGGACGCCGGCCGGGCCAAGGTCTACGGCCAGACGACATTCGGGACGGGAACCGTCCTCAGCGAATTCGACCTGTCAGACGGCTCGGCCGTACTCGTCGGGACGGTCGAATGGCTGACGCCCAAGGGCCGCCAGATCTGGCACCACGGGATCACGCCGGACGTCAAGGTCGATCTGCCGACGGGAGGCCGCGTGATCACGCCCGACGAGCTGCGGTCCGGCGGTGCCGACGCCCTCTCCAAGGCCAACGACGCACAGCTCAAGACGGCCCTGTCGGCCCTCGCGGGCGGCTAGCGTCGCGCCGCTCATCCTCGGGGAGGCGCCGCCGGCTTGGTCCCGGAGGAACGTTCGCGATCTATCCGGGTAGAGAAGGCGCCGGCGCGCCCGCGCCGGGGCCGGGCTCCTCGTTGGGCTGCCCATCGCGGCGCCCGATGCGCCGGCGGAGGCGATCGGCCGCGATTCCCGCCGCGACCAGGATGAGCCCCCCTCTGCCAGCAGTCCGATCTCCGTCGAGTTCGACAGGTACCTGAAAATTGAAGTCGGTGGCCGCGACGATCACGCCGAGCGCCGCCGGATAGACAGGGGCACCCCGGCGGCTTCGGCGGCGCGCAGTCGCCCCGCCGTTTCGCCGTCGATGAGATGCGCAGCCTCCCACGCCGCGATGTGATCGGCGGCGGTGGCCATTGGATCGGTCCTCCAGTTGCTCCCGGAGAGATCCTGCGCCGCTGCCGTTGCGACGGCGTCACCGGCGGTCGCCGACTTCGGCTCGGGGAGTAAAGCACCGCCGAGCCTGCGCTCCACGACTTTGAGGTATGCGGCGCTCGCGCATGCGTCAGCAGACCGATGGATCGGGCGACGTTCGATCGTACGTTCGTCTCCCATCGCCGATCCGCCATGGACGGCAAAGCAGGAGGGCCACCGATGCATCCCGACATCGCCTACGACATGGCAAAGCTGAAGATCGCCGAGGACCTTCGCGCGGCCGAGCGCGAGCGGCTCATCCGGCAGGCCGGCCGGAGGCGCGACTCAGGCGCCATCGACGCCGTCGCCTTCCGCGATCGAGTCGCGCGCCTCTTCGGCATCATCCCCAACCGCACCAACCGATCCCGCCCAGCCGGTGCCCAACCCTGACCGCACCGGCTGCGGCGGGGCACAGGCACCAACTCAGCCAACCCTCTCGTGTGAAAGGAGACTCCCAGTGACCAACTCGCAGCGGACCTGGCGCTTCGCCGGTCCCAGCCCTGTCAGCATTTCCCCGATCGTCGGGGGCGGCCTGGTGGCAGCCATGCTCGTGATCGGCGTGCTCGCCGTCGCCCGCCAGGCACCCACCCAGCAATCGACGCTTCCGGCGGCCGTCGCCCCGGCGTTCGACGCGGTCAAGTTCCGGGCCGAGGAGCACGCGGCGATCCCGCCGCAGGCGCCCTTCGACGCGGTCAAGTTCCGGGCCGAGGAGCACGCGGCAATCGTGCCGCAGGTGCCCTTCGACTGGGTCATGTTCCGGGCCCAGGAGCACGCGGCGATGTATCAGATCGCGCCGTACGGCGACACCCTCTACCGCGCCCAGCAGAGCGAGACAGTGAACCAGACTTCCCTCGAGCCGTACAACGACGCGCTCTATCGGGCTCAGCAGCGGACCACGACGAACCAGGCTCCGTCATACGGTGGCGGCGGTGGCCGGGGCTTCCAGGCGAACTAATCGAACCAGGGGTCAGGACAGGGGCATCGGCCGGAACTGACTCGACGATCCACCGGGGAGCTCGTCAACGGGCTCCCCGGTTGGGCGTCGTCGGAGCGCCGGGTAAGGCGCTCGGCTCGCCCAGGCTCGCCGCTGTCTTGACCTCTACGGAGTACACCTGGACGGGAATTCGGCCTTCCTTATCGCGCTCCACGCCGATGAGAATGTCCTGGATCACCCGTCCTCGCGCGATGTTTTCCTCGGCGACCTCGGAGATACAGCCCTTGAGCTGGCCGGGGTCGTTCGTCAGCCAGCACAGCTTGTAGTCCTTGTCGACATGGAGGCGTCGCGGCTGATAGCCAGCGTTCACGAGGGCATCCCAGGCAGTCTCGATGTCGTCATCGTCGGGCGCGAATGCGAACTCGCTGCCGAGCTCGAGGCCCCCGCCACCGGCGGCGATGATGTTCACGCCGGCCTGCTCGAGAACGCCGAGGAGCTTCTCGAGATCGGGTGGCGATGCTACGGGCGCGACGCGCAGCTGCTGGTGCATGGCCGAGCCTCCTCAGATCGCCGGCTGGCCGCACGGACACTCCTGCCGCCTGCTCTCCGGCGCCGCGGCCATCCTACGCTCGTTGGCAGCCCCGAATGCACTCACATGGGCCGTGCCAGGCGTGCCACGAGACCGTGCGCCGGCGCCGCATCCGATTGCTCAGTCCCAGCCGATCGCTCAGTCGGTCGCCGCCCGGGACCTGTCGGGACCGTCATCCACCAGGCCGAGCCTCGCGGCGATCATCGCCGCCTCGACACGGTTGGACACCCCGAGCTTGTCGAGGATATGGGTGACGTGGACGGCGGCCGTCTTGCGCGTGATGAACAGCCGCTCGCCGATCTCCCCGTTCGACTGTCCGGCGGCGACGAGTCGCAGGACCTCCAGCTCGCGGGCCGACAGACCCAGCCGGCGGACGGGATTGGCCGGGGAACCCACGGCGGCCTGCTCCGCTCGGGATGGGGGCGTGGCTGGAGCGGCCGCTCCTTCCGGCTCGAGCGCAATCCGGGCCCGACCAGCCAGGCGCTCGATCTCACGCTGGAGCGGCCGAGCGCCCAGGCCGGCCGCGGTCGCGTGGGCCGATCGCAGCATTGACGCGACATCCCCGCGGATCCCCTCCGCCCGCAGGACCGCCTCCGCCAGGCGGACGCTTGCGACGGCCGCCTGGTATCGATCGCCCAGGCTCCCCCAGAGATCGACCGCCGCCCGCCAGGCGTCGACGTCCGGACGACCCTCGATGCGGGCCGCCTCACCCCGCGCGGTCGCCAGCCAGGCCCGGGCCGAGCCAGTCGAGGCGCGCGTCGCCAGCTCCGTCGAGCGGGCCAGGAGCGGCTCGGCCTGGCGGCGCGCCGCCTCGATGGCCGGCCCATCCCGGCTGGCCCGTGCGGTTTCCGCGAGCTCCGCGAGAGCGCCCAAGCCGAGCGCCACGAGCGGGGGCGACCACAGGACGTCGTCGAGGCCGGCCAGCCGGGCGAGGCCCTCGCTGGCGGCGGCCAGGCGGTCGGTTGGACGGTCGGTGGCCAGGGCCGCCTCCGCGCGGACCTGTCCGACGAACGCCGCGACGTCCGGGTCGAGCGCGGTTCGATCGATCGCATCCATCCGCTTCGCCGCCTCCGCGGCGTCCCCGCGCAGGGCCAGCAGTCGGGCTCGAACCGCATTGAGGTAGGTCGTAATCATCCTGCGCTGGGCCAGTGCGAGGCCCTCCCGGATCGTCTGGTCGGCCTCCTCCCAACGGCCCAGCCGCAACAGCACGTCGCCGCTGATGGCCGCCAGGTCCTGGCCGAAGCGGCGCTCGAGCCCGGCGCCGCGAGCCGCCTCCAGTCCGGCCTTGGCCTCCGCCAGCGCCTCGTCGAGATAGTCGGCCTGCGCGAGGTTCAGCGCCAGGTTGTGATGGGCGACGACGACGACGTCGGACTGGCCCACGCGCTCGGCGAGCTCCCGCGCGAGCCGCAGCTCGGTGAGGCCCGCCTCGATCTGGCCCAGCCCGACGAGGTCGGAGCCGAGGATGTTCCGGGCCCTGCTCTCTTCGGCCAGCGCCTCGGCCTCAACCGCGCAGGCGATCGCCGCTTCGCAGACCGGCCGGGAGTCCGCATAGCGACCGGCGCCCATCAACGCCCCGCCCAGAGCGGCCAGCACTCGCGCTCGAGCCGCGGATGGCGGCGCGTCCGGGACGAGCTGGACGGCCTCCTCGTGCTCGGCGATGGCCGATTCGCCATCGCCGGTCACCCAGGTGAGGTAGCCCAGGCGGCTGTGGAGCATGCCGGCCGACACCGGGTCCGCGACCGGATCGACCATCGCCAGGGCATCGCCGGTCAGCTCGATGGCTCGATCGAAAGCCCCGGCGAGGTCCGCCATCTCCGCGGCTCGACGCCGAGTGGCCAGTCGCTCGGCCGGCGTCGGAGCGACCTCGTCCGGCAGGAGCGGCTCGATATCGAGGGCACGCTCCAGGTGGCTGAGTGCCTCGCTGAAGGCGTCCACGCCCTCGGCCGCGGCGGCCGCCGCGACAGACGCCCCGTAGGCCTCGATGGCCCGGCCGGCACGTGCCCAGTGGTGGGCCAGCTCCGCCGTGGCACCCGCCGGGCTCGGATCTGCCAGGTCCGGGTGAGCCGCCAGCAGCTCGGCGAACCGCTCATGGAGCGCGCGGGCCTCGCCAGGCAGGAGCTCCTGCTCGACGACCTCGCGCAGGAGCTCGTGGCGGAAGCGATATCCCGCGCCGCCGGGTGCTGCAACGAGGACGCCGCCGGTCATCGCCTGCCGCAGCGCGGCATCGATCTCCTCCTCGCCGGCTCCCACCAGCGCGGCGAGCAGCCGCTCGTCGACAGCCCGTCCGGCGATCGAGATCGCGTCGACGAGCCGCCGCGCCGGCTGCGTGAGGCCGGCGACCCGGGCGACCAGGATTTCGATCAGCGACGCCGGTCGGCGCCCGACTTCCGGCACCCCGAACCGCTCCGAATCGAGGAGCTCGCCGACGAAGAGTGGATTGCCCTCCGAGCGGCGCCACAGGAGTGCGGTCTCGTCCGCTCGACTCGGCCGGCCGGTGAACGCCTCGCGCATCTGGCCGACGGCGGCCTGATCCAGTCGGCCGAGGTCGATCCGCATGCCACCGGGCGCCCGGCCCAGCTCGGCGAGCCAGGCCAGGATGGGATGACCGCGCGCAAGGTCGTCGATCCGGCAGGTCAGGATGGCGACCATCCGCTCGGTCGTGACGTTCCGGACGAGGAACGTGAGCAGGTCGCGCGATGCCCGATCGATCCATTGGACGTCGTCGACGACGGCCAGCATCGGGCTCTCCTCCCCCAGGCGACCGAGGAAACCGATGAACCGCTCGAACAGTCGCGCCTGGCTGGCTTCGGAGGCCAGGCCCGGCGGCCGGGCCTCCATGACCGGAGCGGCTGCCACGGCCCCGACCGGCTGCCCGCCGGCGACCGCGCCTGGACGGGTGCTGCCATGCGGGCCCCCCCGTTCGACTTCCCCGGACCGGGCCAGCTCGGGCACGATCGCGGCCAGGTCGTCGCGGGCCGGGCCGAGCAGGCGGCCCAGGTCGTCCGGCGCCACGGTTCGAGTCAGGCCGCGCAGAGCCTCCGCGACCGGGACATAGGGCAGCCCGCCACCCCCGATGTCGAGGCACGAGCCGGCCAGCACGTAGCTGCCGGCTGCGCGGGCGCGGGCGATCGCCTCCCTCGTCAGCCAGGTCTTGCCGATCCCCGCCTCGCCCAGGACCAGGATGAGCTGCGGACGGCCCGCGGCCGCCTGGACGAAGGCCTCTTCGATCCGCCGGAGCTCGACGTCCCGGCCGACGATGACCGGCGCCATGGTGGGTCCAACCACGGCGATGCTCCTATCTCAACTCCCCGGCGACGCGATGGTACGGCCGATGCGTCTCGCTGCGGTCGTTTTTCGTTGCGATCGCGGGCGATCCCCTGCTATGAAGCGAGACGGCGCTAGAGGAGCTCCCCGTGGGCCGAGCCGGTGGGCTCGCCGTCGCGTGGCCGCGGCTCCTCGCCCGGGCCAAAGTCCTGCTTCACCTCGAGCCGGCGAGGATCGCCCGTCTGGAGCTCCGGGCGCGGCCGGCCACTCTGGCCCTCGATGGCACCCACGCCGAACGGCACCCACTTCGATGGCTTCTGGAGGCGGTGGGCCTCCGTGTTGCCCCGCGTGTGGATCTCGGCGAAGTCGCGCGGCTCGATCCACATCCGCTCGCCTTCGAGCAGACCGAGGACGCCCGACTGGCCGGGCTCCGGGCGCTCGTGCTGGCAATAGCTGCAGCTGACGCGGTCGTGCGGCTCGTACGTGGGCGGCTCCTCGTACGTGGTGATGTAGCCCTCGTAGTTGCGCAGCACGACCTTGTGGTCGCTGTAGCTGATGAGATAGTTGGGCATCACCGGAATCTTGCCGCCCCCGCCCGGGGCGTCGATGACGTACGTCGGGATGGCGTAGCCACTGGTATGCCCGCGCAGGCCCTCCATGATCTCGAGGCCCTTGCCGACCGGGGTACGGAAATGGCCGGAGCCCTCGACCAGGTCGCACTGGTACAGGTAATAGGGCCGGATCCTGTTCTCGACGAGGCGGTGGACGAGCGCGCGCTGGATGTGGACGCAGTCGTTGACGCCGGCCAGCAGGACGCTCTGGTTGCCCAGCGGGATACCGGCCCGCGTCAGCCGGTCCGCCGCTCGGCTCACCTCCGGGGTGATCTCGTTGGGATGATTGAAGTGGAGGTTGACCCACAGCGGGTGGAACTGCTGGAGCATCTCGCACAGCTCGTCGTCGACCCGCTGAGGCATGAAGACGGGCACCCGGCTGCCGATCCGGATGATCTCGATGTGGGGGATCTCGCGGAGGCCGCGGAGGATCGACTCGAAGAGCCTGGGCGCGAGGGTCAGTCCGTCGCCACCGCTGATCAGGACGTCGCGGACCTGCGGGGTGCGGCGCAGGTAATCGAGCTGAGCCTCGTGCTCCTTGCGGTTGAAGTTCTGGGTGGGGTCGCCCACGATCCGGCTGCGCGTGCAGTAGCGGCAGTAGCTCGCGCACTGCGTCGTGACGAGCATGAGCACCCGATCGGGATAGCGATGAACGAGCCCGGGCACCGGCGAGTGGCGATCCTCGGCGAGCGAGTCCTCCATCATCGCGGTGAACGCCTGCTGCTCGCGGCCCAGGGGGATGACCTGGCGTCGGATCGGGTCGTTGGGATCCTTCGGATCGATCAGGCTGATGAAGTAGGGGGTGATGTCGACCCGGAACTTGTCCGGCGCCGACAGCCCCTCCCGCTCCTCGTCGGTCAGCTCCAGGATCTGCCCGACCTCCTCGAGATCGTTGACGCGATGGCTGAGCTGCCAGCGCCAGTCGTTCCACTGCTCGTCGGGGACGTCCAGCCATCGGGGAGCCCGGCGACTCACGGCCGGCAACCCGTCGGGCCCGACTGCCCGGGACGGATCGCGCCTGTTCACGAAGGGCGCTTCGAAGGCAGCCCGCTGGGCGTCTCCGTGAGCTCCGGCGCTCACGATCCGCTTGTCGTCCACGCTGGCTGACTCCCTGGTGGTGGCCGGTCCGATCGGCGGTCTCTCCGGTCAATTGGCCGGCTGACGCATAAAGTCTATGCAGTCTGGAAGAAACCGATCATAGCCCGAACGGGCAGCCCGGTCGAGGCGGAGGTCCGGTGTGGATCGGGTGCGTTCGCCATCAGCGAACAAACGCGGGACCGCGAGTTCGTTGCAGTGTCGACGGCCTCACGCAAGACCTGGGCGGGGCGTCCCGAGGCGAGCCCGAGTGGATCAGATGCCGGAACCACACCTCCACTCTCGCGATCCGGGCCAAGGCCCACCCCGATCGGGTCAGCGTGGGCACGCGACGAGCGTGTTCTGTTCTCCGATGGCGAACGCCCGACGGCGGCGGAGGCCGGACCGGGAGAGGTCAGGCGCTCACTCGCCGATGACGGACCAGAGGAACCCCATCATGATGAAGAACCCGACGAACAACGAGATTAGCGCGAAGCCGCCGTAGGGCGAATCGGCCCCCTCGTGCGGAACGAGCAGGCCAAGGACGATCCCCGAGACGACCGCCCAGCCGACGAAGAGCAGGCCGAAGAGGATCCGCGCGTTCGGATTGGTGATCGTCCGCACCCAGCCGGACGGCCGTCCCTCCGCTGACATCGCCGCCCGCAGGACGATGAAGAGCATTCCGCCGGCGACGGCGGCCGAGATCCAGAAGGGCACCAGGTGGTTGATCGGCAGGAGGAACAGGTCCACGCGAGAGCCTCAGCGCCGGGTCGAATGGAACGGGCGCATGCTAGCAGAGACGGGCCGTCGTCAGGCGGGTCCGACGTACCTCTGCAATCCGCGGGCCGCGAATTCCTCACCCGCCCGAGCGGCCCAATCACTGACCCGGTCGAGATCGTCGATCCCGAAGGTCGCCGGCCACGGGCTCTCGAAATTGAGGATGCCCACCACTGTCGAGCCGGCCACGATCGGCACCGCCAGCTCGCTGCGCATGCGGCCCCCCGGGTAGTCCCGATAGTCCGGATCGAGAGCCGTGTCCACGATCAAGGCCGGCTCGCCCGTTCGAAAGACGCGCCCACAGACCGAGCCCTCCAGGGGCAGGACCCAGGCGCCCGGTGTGACCTTGCCGGAGTCCATACCGGCACCCCAGACCTGGGCGGTGAGAACGAGCCCATCTCGTCGCGGATCGAACATGAAGACCGAACAGTGCTGGTGGAGATGGTCCGCGGACAGGGCATCGATCAACCGTTCCGCCCAGCTCACGATCTCGCGGGGTAGCGATCGCGACTCATCCCGCGAACCATCCATCGGGCGCGTCATGCCGGCGACCCAATCTGGCGGGCGGTCGGCGTTCGAGCGCTGGACGCGGCCTTCCTCGGGACACGGGCCAGGACCGTCGGACGGTCGGCGACGCGCGTCGGAGGAGCCAGGCTCGGCGCGATCGAGTGGCGCAGCGGGAGGCTCCTCGGAACGTTCGGCGGGTCTCCTGTATAGCATGACGAGACCGATGAATCTCTCCGTCAAACGGCGTAATTCCGGGCGGTCGCGCCCGCCCGCGGGCAGTCCACCAGTCGGCCGCACTGGCGTCATGCGGAGCCATGGCCGGACCCCGGGATGAGCCCTGGGATGAGCACCGGGATGAGCCTGTTCGAGCGACTCGGCATCGCCGTTCACCGCCATCGCAGGGCGGTCCTCGGCGCATGGTTGCTGGTCATCCTGGCCGCCGTGCCGTTCGCGCCTCGGGCCGGCGGAGCGTTGCGCGCCGGAGGCTTCTCGACGGACACCCTGGAATCGGTCCGTGCCCGGGCCCTGCTCGGCGCGGAGCTCGACCTCCCGCCCTCCGCGCTGCTGGTCGTCTTCCACAGCGACCAGCTGGCCTCCGGCAGCCAGCAGTTCGAAACGGCCGCCGCGGGCGCCGTCGCCGATCTAGCCCGCGTCCCGCAGGTCCGGTCCGTACTGTCTCACCAGGCCGCACCTCGCCAGGTGAGCGCGGACCGCCACACCGCCTACGACGTCGTCTTCCTCGGCGACCCAACGGACGATTCCGGCCGGACCCTGGATAGCGTGGCCGCTGCCCTGCGGCCGGCGCCCGGGATCGAGGTCGGGCTGGCCGGCGGCCCGGCCTTCTACGGCGACGTGCAGACCGTCTCCGAGTCGGACCTCCGGCGGAGCGAGGTGATCTCCCTGCCGCTGGCCGGGCTGGCGTTGCTCGCGGTCTTCGGCAGTGTGGTCGCGGCGGGCGTTCCGCTCGCCGTCGGGGGCACCGCGGTGATCGTCGCCCTGGCCATCATCTACGGCCTGGCAGGACTGACCCCGATGAGCATCTTCGTCCTGAACCTGGCGACGCTCCTGGGCCTGGGGCTGGGCGTGGACTACTCGCTGCTGCTGACGAGCCGCTTCCGCGAAGAGCTGGCCCGGCGGCCGGCCTGGCGGAACGCGCCGAAGGGGCCGGAGCGATCGTCGGCCCGGGACCAGGCGGTCGCTGACGCGATCCGCGTCACGGTCGCGACTGCCGGCCGCGCGGTCTTCTTCTCCGGGCTGACGGTCCTCCTGGGACTGGTGGGGCTCACCCTGTTTCGATTCATGATCCTGCGGTCGGTCGGCATCGCCGGCGCCGTGGTCGTTGGGCTTGCGGTCGCGGCCGCGCTGACACTCCTGCCGGCGCTCCTGGCAATCCTGGGACCGCGGATCGACCTGCTGGCGGTCCGCCGGGTGACCGCCGTGCCCGGCCGCGAGGGAGCGTGGGCGCGCCTCGCCCGACGAGTCATGCGTCACCCGGTGGCTGTGCTGGTGCCGACGCTGGGGCTGCTGGTCGTCCTTGCCGTGCCGTTCCTGGGCGTCCGATTCAACGCACCCGATCCGACGATCCTGCCGGCCAGCGTGCCGTCGCGGGCCGCGTACGATCGGCTGGTCAGCGCGTTCGGTGAGGGGGCCTTCGCTCCGATCACGCTGGCGGTCCGGACCTCCGGGCCGGCCATCTCGGCGGACAACGTCGCCCGTCTCTACGACTACTCGCGCCGCCTCGGAGCCGATCCTCGGGTCAGCCACATCACGAGCCTGGTCGACGTGGACCCTCGCCTGCAGCTCGCCCAGTACCAGCTCCTGTACGGCGACCGCAACGGGCCCCCGGACCGGTTCGTCCAGGCGACGCTGGCCGCCACGACACGGGCCGATCTCACCGCGTTCACGATCTACACCCGCTACGGGCCCAACCGGGACGAGGCCCGTGCGCTCGTCGACGACCTGCGATCCGGTGGCGGACGCCTCTCGGCTCCGCCGGGGATGACGGTGCTCGTCTCGGGCGGAGCCGCCGACGTGCGGGACGTCGTGTCCGAGGTGGCTGCCGAGTTCCCGCAGACCGGCCTGTTCATCCTCGTCACGACGTACGTCGTGCTCCTCGTGCTCCTGCGATCGGTCGTCCTGCCGGCCAAGGCCCTCCTCATGAACACGCTGTCGATCGGCGCGAGCTTCGGCGCCCTCGTCTGGATCTTCCAGACGGGCAACCTGTCCGCGATCCTCGGCTTCCAGCCCCTCGGCTTCGTCGAGACGACCCAGCCGATCATCCTCTTCTGCATCCTGTTCGGGCTGTCGATGGACTACGAAGTCTTCCTGCTGACGCGCATGAAGGAGACCTGGGATCGAACGGGCGACAACGCCGAAGCCGTCGCCGCCGGGCTCGAGCGGAGCGGCCGCATCGTGTCCTCGGCGGCGCTCATCGTGGTCGTCGTGGCCGGATCGTTCGCCTTCGCCGACATCGTCCTCATCAAGGCTCTCGGTCTGGGCATGGCCATCGCGGTCGCCCTGGACGCGACCGTGGTCCGGGCACTCCTGGTGCCGGCCACGATGCATCTCCTCGGCCGCTGGAACTGGTGGATGCCGGCTCGGATCGAACGCTGGCTGGCGAGTCGCCTGCCGTCGACCGACGTCGAACGGGAAGCCATCCTGTGACCGGTCTTGAAACCGGCCCAGTGACCGGCCGCCGAACGCCGGGGTGTCTCACCGGTCTCGTCGGCCTGTGTCTCGTCGCGGCGGTCCTGGTCGCCGCCTGCGGCGGACCGATCCTGGCCAACCCGCCGGTGGCTCGGCCGCAGGCGCCCGCGGCGGCGAGCGCCACCCCGAGGCCTGCCGATCCACTGCCGATCGAGTTTCCCCGCGATGACGGCCCGCACGACCGGCTCACCGAGTGGTGGTACTACACCGGCCATCTGCGCAGCGCCGCAGGGCAGCAATTCGGTTTCGAGTTCGTCGTGTTCCGGGCCGAGCGCGGCGACTTTCCGGTCACCTGGGCATCCCACGTGGCACTCACCGACGAGACCCGCGGCCGGTTCAGCTATGCGCAGCGCAGCGAGATCGGGCCGCAGGTCGATGGCTCGCCACGGTCGGGGGGATTGCCGGCCGGCCAACCGACGGGTTTCGACCTCGAGATGACGCCGGAGGGTCCCGAGACCGGTCTCGGCCGGTCGACGGCGAACGTGCCGTGGACGATGTCGGGCGGCTCCGGTCGGGGTCGTCTGGCGGCGGCAGTGAACGCGACCGAAGCGGCTGGGGCAGGGGCGGCATTCGGTCTGAACCTGGAGATCGACGAGACCGAGCCGGTCCTCCACGATCGGGACGGCTGGATCGATCTCGGTCCCGCCGGTGGCTCGTACTACTACTCGCGCCCGAGGTTGCCTGCGCGCGGCACGCTCACATTGGACGGCCGGGCAATGGCCGTGACCGGGGAAGCATGGTTCGACCACCAGTGGGGCGATTTCATCGCGGTGGGGGGCGGCGGCTGGGACTGGTTCGCGGTCAACCTGGCGGACGGGACCGACCTGGTGCTGTGGCTCGTGCGCGACGCCGATGGCGTCCATCGGCTCGTCTACGGGACCCTTCGCCGGCCGGACGGAACCGTCGTCTATCTGGCGGACGCGTTCAGCGTGAGCGCGACGGGCCACTGGACCAGCCCGCATACCGGCGCCGTTTACCCGGCCGCCTGGCGGATTGCCGTACCCGGCGAGGAGCTGACCATCGAGCTCTCGCCCACGGTTGCCGACCAGGAGCTCGACACACGGCCCACCTCGGGCGTCGTCTACTGGGAAGGATCCCAGCGCGTGACTGCGGCGCGTGGCAGCCAGGCCCTTTCGGGCGAGGCCTACGTCGAGCTGACCGGCTACGCGCCGGCGCGCCCGTTATCGCCGGGAAGGCCTTCTCCGTCGCCGGCCGATTCGGCGCCATAGCGGCATACTCACGGGGCCATGCGGCTCGAGCTCACCCACCGCGGCGACTATGGGATCCGCGCCATGATCGCCCTGAGCCACAACGACCGCGGCCGGATGTCGGTCCGGCGCATCGCCGAGGACATGCACATCCCGGTCGCGTTCCTGCCGCAGGTCATGCGCGACCTCGTCGCGGCCGGCCTGGTGGAGTCGGCCGCCGGTCGCAGCGGCGGCTATCGGCTGGCCCGGCCGGCCACCGCCATCGCGGTCCTGGAGATCGTCGAATCGATCGAGGGTGACAGCCGCCGAACCACCTGCGTCCTGCGCGGCAGCCCGTGCGGCCGCGACGGCCATTGCGACGTGCACGACGTGTTCTTTGCCGCCCAATCGGCGATGCTCGACCGGCTCCGGCGGGCGACCCTCGCTGACCTGGTTCGCCGTGATGGCGCCGCGGAGGAGCCGGGCCTGGTATCGCCGAGCTGAGCGCTCGCGGGCTGCGGCGGCTAGCCCTCCTGAGCCGAGGCCCGCATGGCGACGGCGGCCACCACGAACCCGGCCACGACGGTCACGGCAAAGACGACGCAGTAGACGCAGATGGCGTGGATGACGAACAGCTCGAGGTACGTCAGGCCCGCGACCACCACGCTCCCAATCAGCCCAAGGCCGTAGGCGCCCAGGAGAGCGCGGCGGTCGGCCAGCCGCCACCAGGCGGCCGAGAGCGCGACCAGACCAACCGAGAACCCCACACCGAAGACCGCCACCGGGACGCCGAACACCTCGCTGTACTCGGACGCGGCGACGGTCTCGCAGCCCTGAAGGGGTCCGCAGACCGGTGCGCCGCCGGTCAACTTGGTGATCGCCAGGTAGGCCGCGACGACGAGCCCGATGGCCGCCAGGGCGGTCATCGCGGCGCCGGACCGACTCGCCCTCACGGCGACGCGGACCCTCCCGGTATCGGCGATGAAGCCGGGGCCGAGCCCACCGGACCGGGTGTGGCCGAGCCGGCGGCCTGGGTGCTGGCCGCGGCGAGCTGCTCGTAGGTCGGCAGGCCCTCCATCTTCTGGCCGTTGACGAACAGCGTCGGCGTGGCCTTGACCCCGAGAGCAGCGCCCGCGGCGGTCTCCTGCTGGACGGCGCCTCGAACGGACGCATCCGTGAGGCATGCCTCGAACGCGGTCCGGTCCAGCCCGATGGCGTCGGCCATGGCCTGCAGGCGCTCCTGCCTGAAGGCGCCCTTGTTCTCGCCGTCCTGGTTCCAGAACAGGAAGTCGGCGTATTCCCAGTAGCGGCCCTGCGTCGAGGCACACCGCGCCGCCGTCGCTGCCATGATCGACTCGTCAGGCGTATGGCCGGACCCGAGGAAGGCGAAGTCGTGGGCCACGAGCCGGACGATGCCCTTCTCCACGAAGTCGGTCACCACCCGCGGCTCCACCTCACGGGCCAGCCTGCCGCAGACGGGGCACTGGAAGTCGGCCCAGATGTCGATGGTGACGGGGGCGCCTGCGCTGCCGAGCGCCTTGCCGTCGGCGAGACCGGCGGGGACGGTCGCCGTCGGACGGATGAGGCCGAGTGGCAGGTCGCCGGAGCCGCCCTGGCCCGTGCCGGCCCACGGGCGGGTGACCAGCAGCAACGCGGCGATGGCGACGACGATCGCGCCGGCAGGCACGATCGCGACCGGCTGGCGCCACGGGGGCGTCGACCGCCCGCGGGCAGCCCGCGCTCGTTCCATCTCTCGATCGGCCGCGCGCTGGGCGAGCCGGCGCTCGCGGCGACTGGCGGGGGCATTCTTCGGTCGGCGACTCAGGACCGGTCCTCCGAGCGTCGAGAAGGGGACCGGCGCGATCGTGGCCGGTCCGCGGTCGATGACGGTACCCATCCAGCGTCAGTCATGCAAACGACGGGGGCCCCGTGGCCGCCACGGCGGGCGATCGGATCAGGACACGCGATCCGGTTCAGAGAGACTGAGTATCATTGCCCGGTGCCAGGGAAGATCCTGAGGACGCTCGACGGAGCCGGTCACCGTCTGACCGAGCCACGGCGGGCCGTCGCGTCTGCGCTGGAAGGCCGTGAGGGCCACTTCACCGCGGCCGCCCTGCTGGCGGACGCACGGGCGCGCCAGCCGGGCATCGGCCGGGCGACCGTCTTCCGGGCCCTGGACCTGTTCATGGACCTCGGCATCGTGGAGCGCGTCGATCTGGCGAACGGCGAGCACGCCTACGTCACGTGCCAGCCGGATGATCACCACCACCACGTGATCTGTTCGAACTGCGGTCGCACGATCGACATCGACGATCGCGGCATTCGAGCGATCACCAAGAAGGTCGCAAAGCGGACGGGCTATCGGATCGAGCGCCATCGCCTGGAGCTGTTCGGGACATGTCCGGCCTGCCGCAAGGAACGTCCGACCGCTCGCTGACTATTCGCGTCGTCTCCGGCGCGGGTAGGATGCGCTGGCCATGACGATCCCCGCTGAGCGCGGCCCGCGCAGGTTCCCGCAGGGATGACGCCGCGCCCGACCGACCGACGGACCGACCAGGCCGCCGGCCAGACCGTCGGCCAGGCAATCGGTCAGGGGCACGCCGCCGCTCACGGCGCGCGTGACATTGGCGGGACCAGGGCCGAGCGCAACATCGTGGTCTTCGGCATTGCGCTCCTGGCCTGTGCCCTGCTGTTCCTGATCCCCGATCTCAGCCCGCCTCGCACCCAGCTCGTGTCGGACCGGGCCCACGCCAGGATCGTGAGCCTGCCGCCTGTCGGCGATCGGATCGCACCCGTCGCCATCGTCGACCTGCTGGACGGCGAACGGCGGGGCGTGCAGGTCTCGGCCAACCTGGAGGGCCCATCCGGCCAGCTCCTGCGGCCCGACTACCGACCCGGCGACGAAGTGCTGCTCGCGATCGATCGTCAACCGGACGGGACCGTCACGTACTCGGTCATCGACCGCTGGCGCCTGCCGGTTCTGGGCTGGCTGTTGGCCGCCTTCGCGTTGGTCACGGTCTCGATCGCCGGCTGGCGTGGCCTCCGGGCGTTGACCTCGCTGGCCATCACCGTCCTTGTCGTCATCAGGGTCCTCATCCCGCTGCTGCTCTCTGGCTACAGCCCGATCGCCCTGGCGATCGGGCTGGGGATTGCGATCTCCGTGCTGAGCTTTCTCATGACCCAGGGCCCCAGCCGCTCCACGATGGCGGCGATCGCCGGCACGGCCGTCGGGCTGCTGGTGACCGGCGGCCTCGCCGTCGTGGTGTCGGGGGCGGCCCAGTTCACATCGGCCCAGGGCTCGGAGGAGCTCGTGGTGGTCGGGCAGCTCGTCGGCGGCTCGATCGACCTGTCGGGCCTGCTGCTGGCGGCGGTGATCTTCGGCGGCCTTGGGGTCCTCAACGACGTCGCGATCACCCAGGCGGTGACGGTCGAGGAGTTCCGCCGGCTGGATCCCTCGCTGTCCCGCCGCGACCTCTTCCGGCGAACGATGTCGGTCGGCATCGCCCACCTGGCGGCGACCGTGAACACGCTCGTGTTCGCTTACCTGGGCGCTGGGTTGCCGGTCCTCGTCCTGCTGGCGGTCCAGGTTCACCGGCTGGACCTCGCGATCAACGACGAGCACATCGCCGTGGAAGTGGTTCGGACCATAGTCGGGGCGATCGGCGTGCTCTCCGCCGTGCCGTTGACCACCGCGATTGCCGCCTGGTGGGCCGGGCCGGCCGGCGCAGGACGACGGTCCATCCCCCAGCTCCTCATGGCCAGGCCCCTCCTGGCGGGCGTCAACCGGCCGAGCATGGAAACGGCGGTGGCGACACCGGGATCCGCGGACACTCCAATGTCGGCCATGGGCGCCGCATCGGCCGTCGAGGCAGCACCGGCCGCGGAGGCGGCGCCGAGCCCCGAGCCGACGACCGTGGAGCTGACGACGACCCAGCCGACCACTTCCGAGCCGACGACCACCGGCAGTCCCGCGACCGGTCGGGCCGGCCGGTCGGGCCGGTCTCGGGGTCCCCGCCCTCCGAGACCGCCCAAATCCGCGAAGCCCCCCACAGAGCCGCCGGCGGGGCCGCCGGCGAAGTCGCCACCCGACCTGGCGTAGCGATCAGGCTCGCTCGGCGACCGCACGCTCCAGGTCGGCCGAGTGCGGCATTCCCTCGCGGGCCCCGGAAACGGTCGTGGACAGGCCCGCCGCCACCACCGCCCGTCGAACGGATTCGTCCAGCGCCCGGCCCTCGGCGAGGCCAGCAGCGAGCGCCCCGTTGAACGAGTCCCCCGCGCCCGTGCCGTCCACCGCTGCGACCGCGAGGCCTGGCACCGCGACGGCCGGCGCACCGCCCGCGGGCACGAGCAGCGCGCCCCGCGATCCCAGCGTGACGACGATTGCCTCCGAGATCCGGGCGCGGTCCAGGAGGCGCCGCGCGATCTCCTCGGGCTCGTCTCCACTGGCCGGCCCGACGTTCTCGATCCCCGCGGCGGCCGCCGTCGCCAGCAGCTCCCCGAGGTTCGGCGTGAGAACGTCGACCAGCGCGAGCTCCGCCTGGCTCGTGCCCTCGGCCGGCGCGGGATTGAGGATGATCCGCCCGCCGGCGGCGCGACCGGCATCGAGCGCGGCGTGGATCGCCTGGACCGGGATCTCGCGGCTGACGAGGAGGATGTCGCCGGCCAGCGATCCGAGACGTCCCAGCGCCTCGGCGACGGCCCCAGGCGTCAGTGCCCCGCTGGCTCCGGGCGCAACGCTGATGAGGTTCTCGCCCATCGCATCGACGAGGATGAGCGCCACGCCGGTGGGCTCGCCAGCGATGGTCGCCAGCGCGGAGACGTCGACCCCCTCCGCGCGGACGGCCTCCCGCGCATCTTCGCCGAGGTCGTCGTCCCCGACCGCACCCACGAGCACGGTCGGCCGCCCGAGACGCGCCGCGGCCACGGCCTGATTGCCGCCCTTGCCGCCGTGGTGTCGCTCGAACGTCCCGCCCCCGACCGTTTCGCCCGGCGCCGGCAGCCGCCTGCCGCGGACGACGAGGTCGACGTTCACCGACCCGACGACGACGACGCGGCCGCTCATGGCCGCTCCAGGCTTCCTGGCTCGCGCACGCGGCTGGCTACGAGCCCGTGACGAACTCGCCGCCGTCCACCCCGATGACATCGCCGTTGATGAAGTCCGTCCCCTCCCCTGACAGCGCCACGATCGCGTCGGCGACGTCCTGGGGTGTCGTCATCCGACCGGTCGGATTGCGCCGGGTGGCCGACTCGATGATCAGGTCGTGCTCGGGGATCTTCATGAGCGCCGGCGTCATCGTGACGCCCGCCCGGATCGCGTTGGCGGTGACCCCGGTGCCCTGACGGGCGAGCTCCATGGCGAGCTGCCGGATGTGCGACTCGAGCGCGGCTTTCGCCGAGCTGACCACCCCGTACGAGGGCACCACGCGACTCGAACCCTCGGACGTCATCGCGTAGATCTTCGAGCCCTGCTCCAGGAACCCGCGGCGATACAGGTCCTGGACCCAGTAGACGAGGCTGTTGGCCATCACGTCCTGGGTCATCTCCATCTGCTTGCGGCTGACCGCCTCCTTGGGGTCGCCGGCGATGAAGGGCACGAGCGTCCCGAAGGCAAGGGAGTGCATGACCACGCGGACGTACGGATGGCGGCCCTCACTCCGGCTGCGTTCGAAGCGCTCCGCCAGGCTCGCCAGCGCCCCTGCCCGCTTCTCGTCGTCGGCGGCGTTCATGTTGACGTAGAGCGCCTCGCTGCCCTCGTCGACGATCCGCTGCCTGACCTCTTCGACGTGCTGGAGCGCGGCCCGGAAGTCGAGGTGGATGCCGCAGATCCGGTAGCCCGCGCGGGCCAGCGCGATGGACGTCGCCTCGCCCATCCCGGATGACGCCCCCAGGATGAGGGCCCAACGCTCGCGATCGTCCGTCATGCGGTTGCCTCCAGGCGATTCGCGCCCAGGCGATGCGCGGCGCGGTCCAGCCGAGCGAGTCTAGCAGTGGCCTTTGCGACCACGTGGCCCACGCGTGCAGCGCTGCACGGGTCGCGTCAGACCACCCCGCGGCCACGCAGGTCGCCGACCTCGGCCGGCCCGTAGCCCAGCTCTGCCAGGACCTCGTCCGTGTGCTCTCCCAGGAGCGGCGGCGCGAGCCGGATCGTCGCCGGCGTCGCCGAGAGCTTGAACGGCACGCCGACCTGACGGATCGGGCCGAGCACGGGATGGGCTACGGTCGCGTCCATGTCACGCGCCCGGGATTGCGGCAGGGCGAGCGCCGCCAGGACGTCGTTGATCCGCCCGCAGGGGACGTCGGCCGCGGTCAGTCGCTCGATCCACGCGGCGGACGTGTCGCCGGCCATTCGCTCGGCCAGGATCGGCCGGAGGTCATCGCGATGCGCCCGCGAACCGGCGCTCTGTGGCCACCTCCGGCAGCCCGAGCGCCTCGCAGAACCGCAGCCATTGCCGTTCGGAGCCCACCGCCACCACGATCTCGCCATCGGCCGTCGGGAAGGTCTCGTACGGCACGATGTTCGGGTGCGTATTGCCGCGTCGGATCGGAGCGGCGCCGGTCGCAAACGCGTTCTGGGCCTGATTGACGAGAGCGGCCAGGGTGGACTCCAGGATGGACACGTCGATCCGCTGGCCACCTGGCTCGCTCATGTGCCGTTCCCGGCCGGCCAGCCCGGCCAGGACCGAGATCGCACCGTACAGGCCCGTCACGACGTCGGCGATTGCGACGCCCACCTTGGTCGGATGACCACCCTCCTCGTCGGGGAAGCCCGTGATCGACATGAGACCGGCCTCCGCCTGGAGGACGAAGTCGTAGCCGGGTCGATCGGCGCTCGGGCCCTGCGGGCCGTAGCCGCTGATCGCCAGGTGGATGAGCCGCGGGTTCAGGCGCTCCAGTGCGGTGTCATCAATCCCCAGGCGGGCAGGCGTCCCCCGCCGGAAGTTCTCCACCAGCACATCCGCCCGCTCGACCAGGCGGCGGAGCACTGCTCGTCCGTCCCTGGCCCGCAGGTCGAGCCGGATGCTGCGCTTGTTGCGGTTGACGGCGAGGTAGTAGGCCGCCACTCCGGGGTCGTCCGGCGACAACCGGCCGGCACCCACCCAGGGAGGTCCCCAGGCCCGCGTCCCGTCACCCTCGGGCGGCTCCACCTTGACTACGTCCGCACCCAGGTCGGCCAGCAGCATCGTGCACAGCGGGCCGGCCAGGACGGTCGAGCAGTCGGTGACGAGGATCCCGGCCAGCGGGCCCGGCGGTGTCGAATTGCCGGAGCGTGAGCGGTCGGGCGAGGCGGGCATCGCGGCGATGGTAACGGCCAGGATGATGGTGCCGCGAGCCCGGCCCGGCCGCATCGGTCATAGGATTGCCCCATGAACGATTCCGCTCCGAATCCCGGCCTGCCGCTGACCCTCATGACGGTCCACGCGCATCCCGACGACGAGACGATCACCACCGGCGGTGTCATGGCAAAGGCGGTCCGCGACGGCCACCGCGTCGTGCTCATCACCGCCACCCGCGGCGAGCAGGGCGAGATCGTCGTGCCCGACATGGACACCCCGGACAACCACCGGCGTCTCGGCGAGATCCGGATGGGCGAGCTGGAGGCGGCGATGGCCGTGCTCGGGGTGACCGAATGGGACAACCTGGGCTACCGCGACTCGGACATGAAGGGTCGCGTCGGCAACGTGGACCCCAGATCGTTCGCCCGCGCCGACTTCGACGAGGCGGTCGGGCGCCTGGTCTGGTTCATTCGCCGCCATCGGCCGCACGTGATGACCACATACGACGAGTCCAGGGGCTACGACCATCCCGATCACGTTCGGGTCCACGAGATCTCCCGGCCGGCCTTCGACCGCGCGGGTGATCCGGCCTGGTACCCGGAGCAGCTCACGCCCGAGTCGGGCGGCACGGGCCCGACCGCCGAAGACGGCGGCGTGGAGCCGTGGGGGCCACGCAAGCTGTATGAGCCGGCGTTCCCGGTCTCCTTGTGGCGGACGATGTTCGAGCGGCTCGAGGCTCGAGGGGAAGCCAATCCCTGGGCGCCGTCCGCCGATGCCACCCCCGAGGAGCATGCGGCGTTGGAGGAGCAGATGGCCCAGGCGATGGCCGCCGACGAGGCGATCACCACCCGGGTGGACGTGTCGGCGTTCCTCGACGCGAAATGGGACGCGCTCCACCGTCATGCGACGCAGATCGGCGCGGAGTTTCCGCTCGTCGTCATGGGCCTGGACGGGTGGCGTGAGTTCTGGTCGAGCGAATCGTTCATCCTGCGGGCGTCGCGGGACGTGGACGTCCGATTGCCGGAGACGGATCTCTTCGCCGGCCTGTCCTAGGGGACGCCTCGGGGCCGAGCGTCCGCGCACCCGGCGGCCCGACTACCAGGGCAGCAGCTTCTTCGAGGCGTCGTACAACTGACCGAGGACCACCCGGCCGTCGCCGGCCGGATCCAGGAAGTTCGGCTGCGCACCGTCCAGGATGATCGTGGGGTGGAGCCTCACCTGGGCGAGGCGGCGCCCCGTGAAGGTGAGCTCCAGCAGCAAGCCCTCTGAGGTGGGCTCGGACCAGGTCTGGTCGAACACGAAGTTGCCCAGCGCGTACCAGATGGGCCGGCCCTTGTAGACCTCCATCGCCCCGACCCAGTGGGCATGGTTGCCGATGACCATGTCCGCGCCCGCGTTGAGGATCGAGCGGGCAAGGGCCTGCTGAGCAGTGAACGGGGTGGCCCGGTACTCGTTGCCCCAATGCGGGTAGACGATGACCACGTCCGCGCCGGCGCGGCGTGCGGCGGCGATGTCGGCCCTGGCTCCGGCGACGGTAAGCCGGGCGCTGCCGGGTGTGCTGGAGCCCGCGGTGTACGCGCCGGCGATCGTGTCGTAGCCCAGGATGGCCACGGTCAGCCCGTGGACGCTGATGAGCGCCGGCCGATGCGCCGCGGCGGCATTGCGGCCGGCTCCGGCGTGCTTGATCCCGTACCTGTCGAGGTTGGCGACGGTCTGGACCACACCCGCCCGGCCGGCGTCACCGATGTGGTTGTTGGCGATCGACACGGCATCGATGCCGGCATTCCGCAGTCCGGCGATGAGGCGCGGATCGGCCGAGAAGACGGTGCCCTCCGTGTGGTACCGAAACGCGTCGATGGCCGGGTTCTCGAAGTTCGCCACGGCGACATCGGCGCCGGACAGGAGGTCGCGTACGGCGCCCCGGTCGCCGGTCCGGCGGGTGATCGGGATCGGCCAATCGAACGATGAGCAGCATCGCCGGCCCGTGATCTCGGCCGTGCCCCCGTCGAATGGAAAGTCGACGCCCTTGCCCAGGATCGTGGTCTGCTTGTAGACACCGCGGTCGAGCAGGATGTCCCCGCCCGCCACGAGCGTCCACGTCGCGCGCGGATCGAACGGTCGGGCGTCACCCGGCAGGTGGGCGACGAGCTTCCAGCCCGCGCTCGACGTCTCCCGATCCACGCCGAACAGCGACCGCCCCGTCCAGCTCAGGGCGCGGACCGCGGGCGAGACCTGGGAGGCGCGGAGAAAGCCGAGCCGTCGGCTGTCGGCCCCCAAATGGCGCTCAAGGACCTTCACCGACGATGCCAGGGCGAGTCGCGACGGGTCGGCCGGCCGCTTCATGCCGAGCGCGGCGAGGATTCCGTCCGCATCCGCAGCAACCAGCTCCAGGCTCTGCCAGCGGGTATGCGTGCCCGCGAGGACGGCCCGGACGCTATCGATATTCACGTTCCGGACGGTGGAGCGGAAGTCGACGACCGGCACGATGGGCACGTTCGCCACGGGCAGCGGTGTCGCAGACTGGCTCGGCGCGGGTGAACCGGCAGCGGTGCCGGACGGACTGCTCGACTCGATTGCCGCCGTCGTGGGCAGGACCGTCTGTCCGCCAGGTGGGCTGGCCAGGCCGACGTTTGCCGCCGGGCCGCCCGCGAAGAGGGCGAGTGCCAGCAACGGCACGACGGCAACCGCGAGCAGGAGGAAGAACCGGGGGGTTGAGAGGCGCCTCACGTGGGCCGATTGTGCCATGGCCGGGCCCTGGACCCTCGTGTACCGTCCAGCGCCTCGTGTACCCTCCGCGAAGCGTGACCATCTCCGGGGCCGCCACTCCCGTCGTCGTCCTCCGCCGGCTCTTCGCCGAGCCGATCCCGATCGGCCGGCGCCAGTTGCCACCGCTGGGGCTCGTGGTCCTGGCGACGGTTGGCGCGCTGCTCCTGGCGGTCGTCGCGACTGGCCATTGGGCCCAGCCCAACGACGAGCACGCCTACTGGCTGGCGGGCCAGCGACTCCTGCACGGCCAAGCGCTGTACGACCCGACGGCGAGCGCGAACACGCCGTTCGCCTATTGGTATCCGCCGGTTGTGGCGCAACTCGTGGCGCCCATCAGCGCAATCCTCCCGTCGGAAGCCTTCAGCTGGGCCTGGCTGGCGCTGCTTCTCGGCTGCACGTGGTGGCTCGCCGGCAGCCGGCCGCTGCCGTTCCTGGCGCTGATCGCGTTCCTGCCGGTCGCCACGGAGCTGTGGTTCCGGAACGTGCACCTGATCCTCGCGGTGCTGGTCGTCCTGGCGATCCGGCGCTGGCCGATCCTGTTCGCGGTCGGCGCCGCGATCAAGTTGTCGCCAGGGCTGGGCATCGTCTACCTGGCGGCGCGCGGCCGCTGGCGGGACGCGGCCATCACCGCTCTCGCGGGGGCAGCCATGCTGGCGGTCAGCGTGGTCCTGGCACCTGATGCCTGGGCCCAGTTCGCGGAGGTGCTGCGCGTGCGGGGGCCGGCCGACGCCTCGTCGTTCCTGCTCGTGCCGTACTGGGTCAGGGCCGGGCTCGGGCTCGCCCTGGCCGTCATCGCCGGTCGCCTGCGGCCGCGACTGGGTGAGCCACTCCTCGTGGTGGCTCTCGTCGTCGCGCTGCCGACCCTGTGGTTCACGGCGCTGTCCATGCTGGCCGCCCTCGTGCCGATCGTCCGCCGCCCGTCGGATCGGCTGGAAGCCTCAGCGGTCGCCTGAGGATCACCGACGTCCGGCGGCCCTGACCGTCCGGTCGATCGCCCCGAGCAGCGACGTCGAGTCCGTTGTGTCCTGCGCCAGGGACCAGGCCATGATCCCGGAGGCCGTGCGCATGGCAAGCTCGGTCTTGGCCTTGATGGTCGGGATGCCGTTGTAGTTGACGGTCGTGCCGAAGTAGTCCAGCGCATCCGCGTTGGGCGCCTCGGCGCTGGTCGCCACGAGCTTGCGATACGGGACCTCCACGGGTCGGCTGTAGAACGGAACGCCCAGGACCGTCTTCTCGCGCGGCAGGCCCCGCGCACTCCAAAAGGTGAGTGACGACTCCGCGAAGCTGTACGGCGAATGGGTGGGCCCGGGTCCGTCGTAGGCCATCACGTTGATGAAATCGACCAGCGGGAAGACCTCGGGGACGATCCCCTCCGCGGTGGCTCCCGCTGCGACGACGGCCGCGGTCAGGAGCGCCGGGCGGGGCAGCGCGGCGCGCAGCTCGCCCATCAGGGCCAGGTAGTTCGAGGCAGATGGTCCACGGTCCGGGTACTCCCAGTCGACGTCAACGCCGTCGATCCCATGGTCCAGGACGAACCGACGAAGCAGGCCAACGAAGGCGGCTCGCGCGGTGGGTTCCGCGGCAAACGCCTCGAACTGGGCGTCCCAGCCCCAGCCGCCGACCGAGATCAGGACCTTGACACCGGCGGCGTGGGCGCGCGCCGTCAGTTCATCAAGCTTCCACGGATTCGCGAGCTCGGCGACGGACCCGTCGGCGTTGGGAATGAGGAATGCGTAGTTGACGTGTGTCAGCTTGTCGAACTGAACCTGGCCCGCGTTCCCGTCAACGTCACCGACATAACCCACGATCCGGAATGCTTCGGCCGCGGCGGTGCCAGCCGCGGCGGTGCCAGAGGCCGTCGCGGACACACGAGGGGCCGCCGTGCCAGCGGGCACCGGCGCGCATCCGGCCATGAGTGACGCAACCACCAACCAGCGCACGGCGACGCGGTTGGGCCGGTGAACGGTGCGCGTCGGTCGCCCCGGCATGTGGTCTCCCGCTGAGCGGCCGCGACAGGCTGACCGCGAACGGATTATGGCTGCCGGCCGCAAAGGAACGCCCCGTCCGGGCAGGGGACGGGGCGTAGGTGGAGGCGATGCTCGCGGACCCGACCGGATTCGAACCGGCGATCTCCAGCGTGACAGGCTGGCATGTTGGGCCGCTACACCACGGGTCCGCGGGCGGCGAGTCGGCAGGATAGCAGGTGCGGCCGGCGTTGTCCCTATTCGGATCGGTCGGGCGATCCTAGCCAGGCGGCGGCTCGAACATCACCCAATCCTCTCCGAGCTGACCGAGGAACGCGACCTGGCGCCCGGTCTCGCGATCGTAGACCGTGACCGACGCCGGCTGATCCGTGCGCGCGCCGGCGGAGTCGACGGACGCTATCCCGGAGGCATAGACGAATCGGCCATCGGCGCTCGTCGCGATCGACACGAAGTCGGCGGCGGGTGGCCAGCGATCGAGCACATCCACAGTCGCCGTATCCAGGACGAGCACCCCGGCCGAGCCGCCCTCCAGTTCGGTGAAGTCCCTGGTATTCACCGCCAGGAGGTACAGGCGCGAACGGTCGGGCGAAAGGGCCATCGCGGGCTCGAGCCAGACCTTGGCGGCCGCCGTCGGAGCGATCCAGCGCCCCAACGCTCGCCCAAGGCTTGCCACCGGATCGGCATGGGCAGCCCCACCGGACGCGAGCCTGGCTCGATCGATGACCCGGCTCGTGACCTCGCCGGTCCGGAGGTCCACGCGAGCGATCGTCAGGCTGAACGGATCCCACAGGTACAGGGCATCGCCGATCCTGTCCATGAGGCGACCCGCGATGTGCGTGTCGGGGAACGTCCGCATGAGGTCGATGTCGCCCAGCGCGTCGCCGTCGAGCGTGGCCCGACGGAGGAACATGACCCCGGCCTCGTTTGGGCTGATGCAGAGCGCGAACAACGTCCGGCCGTCGACGAACGAGGCGAAGGTGTCACGGCAGTCCGGGCCGGAGAGCGAGTCCCTGCCGGCCCGCAGGCGGCGAGGCGTCCCGACCTCCAGCCCGGCGATCGGCGCCGACCAGTAGGCCGTGCGCTCGATTTCGCCGACCGACATGACGGATGCCTGAATGAGCACGCGGCGCCCGTCCGGTGAGACGACCATCTGAGGTGACCAGGCATATCGAGCGAACGTGGAGCCGTCGGCCTCCACGTGGGATGACGCGGTCCACAGCGGAAGGCTCTGGACGACCCGTCCGGCGGCGAGGTCCACGACGTCCACGCCGACCGTCCATCGAGGCGCCTGCCGGGTCGCCCGACCGAGCAACAGCAGTCCACTGCTCGGATCCACCGCGGTCGTGATCGAGACCGACTCGCCCTGATCGCCCGAAACATGGGGATCGGGCCGGCCGGTGTATGCCGGGAGGGGAATGTCGCGAACGATCGTGCCGTCAGCCGAGGTGTCGCGCAGGTGGATGACGACGCGCTCCAGGCCGCGGCTCGTCGAGCGCTCCAGGCACACGCATCGGTAGGAGCCATCGCCGAGCTGCATGAGCCGGTCGGCCCAATTCGCCGTGAGGGCGGGCCCGATCCGGCCGGTCGCCAGGTCCAGGATGCGGTCGGCGCCGCCGTGGACGATCAGCTGTTCGGACGGAGCCGGGGAGCCGTTCAGACGGACGACCGGCGGCCCGGTCGTGGCCCGCTGGGTGGGCGCCGGCCGGGGTGAATCGCCTCCGCCTCCCACCCCGTTCCCGCTCTCCGGAGCCCGTTTCGCGGGCGTCAGCAACTGAGTCGCGGCGAGGGCGAGGAGAACCGTGCTGGCGAGGGCCAGGAGCGCGGCACGAGCCAGTCGCCGGGCCCAGCCGGGATCGGGATGCGGAACCGCCACGATGATCGGTCCGGTCTCGTCGCCTCCCGCCGGGGATTCGGCCGCGCGGCGGCTCGGCCGGTCCACTCCCATGTCCTCGCTCATGCTGCTGGTACACCGCGCGCCCGGTCTCGGTTCCGGCCCCAGGAGCCCGCCCGGGTCGCGGTCACGGCCCGGGCGCCGAGACCTCTCCTATACTCGGCCGATGGAGCTCATCGACCTCCGGTCGGACACCGTCACCAAGCCCACCGACGAGATGCGCCGGGCGATGGCGGCAGCCGATGTCGGCGACGACGTCTGGGATGAGGACCCGACCGTGCATGCCCTTCAGGACCGGGCCGCCGAGCTCCTGGGCAAGGAGGCGGGACTCTTCGTCGCCAGCGGAGCGATGGCCAATCTCGTCGCCCAGATGGCCCATCTGGCCCGCGGCCAGGAGACGATCGCCGCGGCCTCCAGCCACATCGTCATGGACGAGGCCGCGTCATACGCGGTCGTGGTCGGAGCGAGCGTGCGGGTCATCGCCGAGCGAGCGGATGGGACGATGGATCCGGCGGCGATCGCGAGCGCATTCCGCGATCCGGCCGACGTCCACGAGCCGATCACCGGTCTCGTCGCGATCGAGAACACCCACGCTCACTCGATGGGCCAGCCGCTGACTCCGGAATACACGCGGGCGGTCGCCGCCATCGCGCACGACCGCGGCGTTCCCGTCCACGTCGATGGGGCACGGTTCTGGAACGCGGTCGTGGCCCTTGGCGTGAGCCCGACCGAGCTCTCGGGACCGGCCGACAGTATCTCCTTCTGCCTGTCCAAGGGCCTCGCCTGCCCGGTCGGCTCCCTGGTCGTGGGCAGTCGCGACTTCATCTGGCGGGCCCGCCGGGCGCGAAAGCTCGTCGGCGGCGGCATGCGCCAGGTCGGGATCCTGGCCGCCGCCGGCCTGGTCGCCCTCCGCGATGGCCCGGGGGGCATGATCGAGCGGCTGGCCGAGGACCACGCCAACGCCCGGCGGCTGGCCGAAGGCTTGAGCGGCCTGGACGGCATCGTCTCCGCGGGTGACATCGCCCAGCCCCAGCCGGGGCCGCTGGACCCCGGTCGCGTCCGGACGAACTTCGTCGTGTTCAAGGTTCGCGGCGACCGCGCGGCCTTCCTGGCTGCCCTCCGTGCACGCGGCGTCCTGATGGTGGAATATCCCCATGGACAGATCCGCGCGGCCACCCACCACGGGATCTCGGCCGCCGACATCGACACGACTGTCGGCGCCGTGCGTGCCGCATTGGCCCACAACGCTTTCACTCGATCGTCTGGTGTGTCCCCCGTCGCCGCAGGGCCGGCCTGAGGGAGCGACGGCCACCGACCCGCCCGGCCTTGGCCGGGCCCAGGAGGAACCGTGACCGAGTCGAGCCTCTCCGAGGTCGCCCTCACCCGGCCGGCCCGCGCTGCCAACGCCGGGCCGCTGGACGATCGGCTGTACGACCTCGTCGAGACGCGCTTCCGGCGGCTGGTCCGGGACAACCCCGTGGTCGCGACCGCCACGGGCATACACACCGAAGACAGCCGCCTGGGCGACGGCAGCCGCGACGCGGTCCTCCAGGAGATCGCCGCCGACCGCGAACATCTGGCTGTGGTGGAGGCTCTCGATCCCGCCGGCCTGTCGGAAGCGGCCGGGTTCGAGCGAGACCTGGAGACCCACAATGTCCGGCGCGCCCTGTTCGAGGCGGAGAGCGTCCGGATCTGGGAGCGTCGCTCGACGGCCATGGACACGGTCGGCGACGCGCTCTTCCTCTTGTTTGCCCGCGATTTCGCCCCGCTGGCTGAGCGGCTGGAATCGATCGCCGGCAGGCTCGAGGAAGTCCCGGCGTTCCTGGGCGCCAGCCGCACCAGGGCCGTCGTACCCCAGGTCCGGCTCTGGCAGCAGCTCGAGATCGACACCGCGGGCGAGCTCCCCGTCCTGTTCCGGGACATCGAGGCGGCGGCACGGGACGTCCTCGGGGCTCCGGAGCTGCGGCGCCTCGAGCGCGCCCTGGCACTGGCCCGCGATGCCGTGGCCGGGTATGCCGAATGGCTCGGCGGAAGCCTGGCCGCTGGCGTGGACGATTGGGCCATCGGACGCGACCGCTTGGATGAAGCGGTCGCGCTGCGCCGGTTCGACGGCCTGGACGCCGACGCGATCCTCGAGATCGGCTGGCGGCAGCTGGCCGACGCGAAGGCGGCGCGAGTCGCAGCCGCCCGGGAGATCGATCCCACGGCCGAGGAGGCGGCCGTGGTCGAGCGGGTCAAGGCCGACCACCCGGCCACCTTTGAGCAGGCGCTCGAGGCGTACCGCGAGGCCATGGTCCGGGCCCGCCAGCACCTCATCGATCGCGGGATCGTGAGCGTCCCACCGGACGAGCGGATCTCGGTGATCGCGACGCCCGACTACCTGCGCAACATCATCCCCTTCGCGGCCTACTTCGACCCGCCAAAGTTCGACCGTGATCCGACCGGCATCTATGTCGTCACGCCGTCGGTGGGCGACGCGGCCGGGGCCATGCTCGAGCACAACTACAGCTCGATCAGCAACACGAGCATTCACGAGGCCTACCCCGGTCACCATCTGCAGCTGTCGGTGGCGGCACGGCACCCCTCGCTCACCCGGCTGACCACGGAGGCCCCCGAGTTCGTCGAGGGCTGGGGCATGTATTCCGAACAGATGATGCGCGAGCAGGGCTTCGACGTGGAACCGAAGTTCCGGCTGAGCATGTACACGGACGTCATCTGGCGGGCCTGCCGGATCGTGCTCGACGTGCGCATGCACCGGGGCGAGATCGGGGTCGACGAGGCGGTCCGCTGGCTCGTGGAGCAGACGAGCTTCGAGGAGCCGAACGCCCGCGCCGAGGTCCATCGCTACACCTACACCCCCACCTACCAGCTCTCATACCTGCTGGGCAAGGTGCTCCTGCTCCAGCTCCGGGCCGACGAGCAGCGCCGGCTGGGCGGCGCGTTCAGCCTGGGGGCGTTCCACGACGCGCTTCTCGCCAACGGCAGCCTGCCGATCAGCTTCCATCGCCGGCTGCTGGCCGGCGAGGGCCAGGCGCCGGGGCAGCCCTGAGCGGCATGGACGTGATCCCCTCGATCGATCTGGCCGGCGGGCGATCGCGAGTCGTCTACTGGCCGGGCGTTGCCGCCGGCGTGGGCGCCCCCACCGACCGGCCCGAGCGGATCGTGGCGCAGTTCGTCGGGCTCGGCGCCCGGATCGTCCACCTCGTCGACATGGACGGCGCACGGGCCGGTGCACCGGCCAACCTCGAGGCGGTCGGACGGATCGCGGCGACCGTCGCGGTGCCGATCCAGATCGCCGGCGGCCTGGAGGCGGCAGACCATGTCCGACTGGCGTTCGCCGCCGGAGCCACTCGAGTGGTCCTCGCGATGAACGTCGTGGACGATCCGGACCGCCTGCGCGAGTGTCTCGACGTCGCGGGCGACTGGCTGGCGGTTGGTCTCGATCCCCGGCCGGAGCGGTTTGCGGCGTTTCCGTGGCGGCGGCCCGTTGCGCCCACAATCGATGGCCTCCTCGGCGAGCTCGCCCATCGGGGCGTGCGACGGGTCGTTCTGTCGCATGGGGGTGATGCGGCCGGCGCCGAACATCTGGCCAGCCTTGGCCGACAGCACGACCTGGACCTGCTCGTCGCCGGCGGGGTGTCCGACCTCGACGGCATCCGTCGGCTCCGTCAGGCGGGGATCACGGGACTCATCCTCGGAGAAGCCCTCCTGTCCGGAGCCATCGATTACCCCGCCGCCCTGGAGGCCGCCGCATGACATTCGGTCGTCAGTCCGTGCCGATTTGGCTGATCGTGCTCGCGATCGTGGGCGGCCTGGTCACGAGCGCGTGCTCGCAATCCGCCTCGTCCGCTCCGTCCGGAGCCGTTCCGACGGGGGCGACTCAGTCGTCCCCGTCGGGATCGGCCTGTCCCGGTTCGGCGCCTGCGCACGCGACCGCCGGATCGGTGGCGACGGTGACCGTGGAGACGCCCAGGGGCACGATCGTCATGAAGCTGGAGGCGGACCTGGCGCCGGCCGCCGTGGGCAACTTCCTCGCACTGGCCAGGTGCGGCTACTACGACGGCGTCGTATTCCACCGGCTCGTCCCCGGCTTCGTCATCCAGGGCGGCGACGGGCAGTTCGGCAAGAGCACCGCGCTCGACCGGAATCGGGTGGGCCAGGGTAGTCCGGGCTACACGATCGACGACGATCCGGTTACGGCTCCATACGGTCGCGGCGTCGTGGCAATGGCCCGCACCCCCCAGCCGCATTCGGAAGGCTCCCAGTTTTTCATCGTCCTCGCCGACACGGCCCGCCCGGCGCTCGAATCCGCCAATACCTACGCGATCATGGGCCACGTGACGTCCGGGATGGACTTGGTGGACGCGATCGCGGCCATGCCCAACAGCGGCGAGCCCAATAACGCCGCGCTCGATCCCGTGCCCATGACCAAGGTCACCGTCAACACCCCGTAGCCCGAGCACATCCACAACCCGAAGGAGAGATGTCCATGACCCGCGCCACGATCGCCACCGAGCTCGGCCCCATCGAGATCGACCTGTATGACCAGTCAGCGCCAAAGGCCGTCGCCAACTTCGTGGACCTGGCCGGCAAGGGCTTCTACGACGATGTCGTCTTCCACCGCGTGGTCCCGGGCTTCGTCATCCAGGGCGGAGACGGGCAATACGGCAAGAAGCCGAAGCTCGATCGAAGCAAGGTCGGAACAGGCGGTCCCGGCTACAAGTTCGAGGATGAGCCGGTGAAGGGCGATTACGTCCGCGGCGCGCTCGCGATGGCCAACGCCGGGCCCAACACGAACGGAAGCCAGTTCTTCATCTGCACGGACGACCTGACCGGCAGGCTGCCCAAGAACTACACGTTGTTCGGGCTGGTGACGAAGGGCATGGACATCGTCGATCGGATCGTGTCGGCGCCACGCGACGGCCGCGACCTGCCCAAGGAGCCGGTGGCGATGACCTCGGTGACCGTCCACGACAGCTGAAACAGCGGCCTGGCGGGCGCGCTCGCCGGCCAGAGGGAAGGTTAAGGAATTTACACCGGAAGTTTGAACAAAACCCTTGGCTTTCTCGCACCGGAGCGGTACAGTTATATGCGCTGCGAGAGCGGCCAGCTGCCCCAGCACCAAGGTCATGGGTAGGTAGGGTCAGGGTAGTCGGTGCAGCCGACGTGATAGATGCCCTTGGGGCGATGGCAGAAGGCGTCCCGCTTCGGCGGATCGCACCTTCACCGGGACAGCACCGGAGCGGTTCCCTCGGGAACCGCTCCGTTCTTTGTGGCTCGTGCGTCGGACTCCAGGCGCATTCCGTTTTCATCCACCGGTCGGCCGGGCCGTGGGACGAAAGGGCATCCGCTTTCGGCCCATCCGGGTCATGCGCGATCGCAGACGCGTGTCTACGATCCGAGCACCGCATGCGCACGCGAGCGCAGGAGGAGTCCGATGGCCTCGCAATTGACGTTCCCCTACGCGCCCGCCGACGATCCGATTCGGCCCGCGATCTTTGAGCCACGTGTCGGCGTGGGCGTCTATGATGCCCGCGAACCGGAGCGCGACATGGAGATCGTCGATGAGATCGGCACGTTCGCCGAACCGATCCCGGCCGCCGGCGCCACCGAATCGGACAGCTTCCCCGTCGACCTGCCGGTCGGAAGCTGGTTCGGCTAGGCCCGCTCGCCGCGGGTAGGAGCCAAGGACTCCGCCGAGACTAGGCGCGCTGGGCCATCGCCAGGGCACGCTCTCGCTCCACGAGGACCCGCCGCAGGATCTTGCCGGATGCCGACTTGGGGATCGCGTCGATGACCTCCACTCGGCGGATGCGCTTGTACGGCGCCACGTGCTCGGCCACGTACGGCATGAGCTCGTCGGCGTCGAACCCCGCATCGGCGAGCACCACGAACGCCTTGGGGATCTCGCCGGCCTCCTCGTCCGGGATGGGAATGACGGCGGCATCGGCCACGGCGGGGTGGCGCAGCAGGAGCGCCTCGAGCTCGGCCGGCGGCACCTGGTAGCCCTTGAACTTGATGAGCTCCTTGAGCCGGTCGACGATGAAGAAATAGCCGTCGGCGTCGACGTGGCCGATGTCGCCGGTGTGCAGCCAGCCCGCGGCATCGATCGTCTGCGCGGTCGCCTCCGGGTTGCCGAGATAGCCCTGCATCACCTGAGGGCCACGGAAGCAGATCTCGCCGTCTTCACCCGTGCCCAGCTCCTCGGAGGTCGTGACGTCGACGATCCTGGCCTCGGTGTTGGGAGCAAGCGTTCCGATGGAGCCCGGTCGGGCCATGCCCGGGCGGTCAGAGGTGATGACGACCACCGGGCTCGTCTCGGTCAGGCCATAACCCTGCATCACCATGCAGCCGAGCCGGGCAGCGCAGGCGTTGGCCAGGCTCGCGTCGAGCGGCGCCGCGCCCGACAAGATGAGCCGCAACGCCGACAGGTCGTAACCGTCCACGGCAGGCTGCTTGGCGAGAGCCAGGACGATGGGCGGCACGAGGAAGGCGCGCGTGACCCGACGCTGGGCCATGACCTGCAGGAAGGGCTCGAGCTCGAACTTCGGCATCGTGACGATCGTCGCGCCACGCCTCAGCCCGAGGTTGAGGATGACCGTCATGCCGTAGATATGAAAGAAGGGCAGGACCGCGATGAGCGTCTCGTCCTCACGAATGTCCTGTCCGGCGCCCGTCTGGAGCAGGTTGGCCACGAGGTTGCGGTGGCTGAGCATGACGCCCTTGGGGAAGCCGGTGGTGCCGCTCGAGTAGGGCAGTGCCACGAGGTCGGACGGAGCGATCGAGACGGGCGGCGGCTGGGCATCCTCGGCCAGGAGCGAGGCGACCGGCGTCGCGCCGTTCGCCTCCCCGAACACGAAGACCTCGCGAAGGCCTGCCACCCGGGCGGGCTCAGCGGCCCGGTCGAGGAAGGGCGGCACCGTGATGAGGAAGCGGCTTCCGGAGTCGCGCAGCTGACGCTCGATCTCCTCGCTCGTCGCCAGCGAGTTGATCGTCGTCACGACCGCGCCGAGCGACGCGATCCCATGGAACGCGACCGCCCACTCGGGCATGTTGGGGGCGAACAGGGCGACCACGTCGCCCTGCGAGACGCCACGTCGGGCGAGACCGCCGGCCATCCGGCGCACGCTGTCCGCCAGACCGGCATATGTGAGGGTCCGCCCACTCGGCCCGTCGACGAGGGCGGGCTTGTCGCCGCGCTCGGCGGCTTGCTCCAGGACGAACGCCGTGAGGGGCTGGTCGGGGATCGACACGTCTGGGTAGGGGCTGCGCAGGATCATCGCCGTGCTCCTCCTGGTCCGAGATCGCATTCTGCGCCCGAATCCGACCATCTGAAACGACGAATCGCAGCCGGCCCCGGATCCCCAATCGCCGGCCGGTCCGGATCCGCTATCGCTGGCCGTAACGGCGATGGATGAACTCATTCATCCAGGCGATATCGCTTTCGGGAACCGGCCGCGGCCGGCCGAGGTGGCGGGCGAGCCAGGCAACGTGGGCGCCCTCCTCCACCGCGGTCGCCGCGTGAAAGGCCTTGGGCAGTGTCTCCCCGACCGCCATCACCCCGTGGCTTGGAAGCAGGACGGCGCGCTGGCCGGCGAGCGCCGCGACGAGACGTGGGGCCGCCTCCGGGCTGCCCGGCGGAACGTAGTCCATCAGCCCGACCGCCCCTCCGAGGTAGCCCGCGGCCTCCAGGAGCAACGGAGGAATCGGTTCGCCGACCGCGGCGAATGCAGCCGCGTACGGCGAGTGGGTATGGACCGCCCCGTTGACGTCGAGGCGGGCGCGGTAGATGGCCACGTGGCTGGGCGTATCGACCGACGGCGTCAGGCCAGGCCCCATCGGCTGCCCGTCGGGGTCGACCGCGACAAGATCCTCCGACCGCAGTGCCTCGTAGTCGACGCCCGACGGGGTCACGAGGAACCGCTCCGAGCCCGGCTCGCGCACGCTCAGGTTGCCCGACGTGCCGGTCACGAGCCCGGCCGAGAGCATCCGCCGTGCGAATCGCACGAGCAGCTCGCGCAGCGCGTCTTCGCCGTCCATCACCCCGGTCCCCGATCCTCGTCGTTCACGCTCCCACCGGTCCAGCTCGCCGTTACGGAGACCGCGACGGCGTTAGGCCAGGCCGGTGTCGCCGCGCACCGGATTCTCGTCATTCTTGATCGGTCCGGTGCAGTCCGGGCCGTTTGGAGCGGCCAGGTAGCCCGGATGCGCCCCTCGACACAGGACCCGGCCGCAGGAAGACTCGTGCCCGAATGCGCACCGGACGCATCACATGAGGGTAGGCGTGTCAGGTCGACGTCGGATTCCAGGGAGCCGTCGGGCTCGCCCGATCGGAGCAACGTTCGCGGTCGTGCTCGTCGCGCTGCTCGCGGTCGTCCAGCGGCCAGGGCCGGCTCAGGCGGCCGGCGGGTCCGTGAACCTCGACCAATGGGCCTCGCTCGCCAACGCCTGGCAGAACGGCAACCTGAATGGCAACAACGCGCGCTACCCCGAGGGCGGGATCGTCCCCTTCCGGCTGGCCGTAGAGGGCCTCGCAGCAGGCCGCCACACCATCCACATCAATTACGACTTCACGGCGGGCGGCCACAAGGCGTACGACTTCCTGGCCACCTGGAGCGGTTGGGTCCACCCGAATCCCTGTGGCGCGAGCGGCGGCGGCATCTCGTCGATGTGCCCGTCCCTGCCAACATCGAGCTCCTTCGCCTTCCCGGCCGATCCCTTCGTGGCGAACGGCCTGTCGGTCAACGCGGCTGAGGTGTACTCCGGGGTCGCCCGCCGGCTCACCATCTGGGGCGGCACCATCACCTCGATCAGCCGGGCAATCCACACCGGCTCGGTGAACGGCAACAGCACTGCCGACTACCTCGTCACCTTCCGCTCGATAGG
>WNFV01000517.1_pt1 | contig 57360 bp, 48 predicted proteins | sample 5400101 | NCBI WGS metagenome assembly WNFV01 (sample SAMN13153361, study PRJNA577476) | soil metagenome | isolation source: 115 cm soil or saprolite under grassland replicate 1 | place: USA:California | collected 2016-06-15
GCATGAGGCGATCGCCAACCCCACCGTCGCCGACGCCATCCTCGACCGGCTCGTCCACAACGCCCACAGGCTCACCTTGAACGGCGACAGCATGCGTAAAGCAGCCGCCAAACGGTCAGGGCTTGACGCCAGTCCGGCGGCGTGACCCCCTTGCTGCCGTCGACGCGAGTGCCTGTCCGTGATCATCGGAATGCTGTCCGCAATCGATCGGAAATACTGTCCGCCTTCAATCGGAACAGCTGTCCGCCTTCGTCGGAATCCGCAGCCAAGGGCGTGACGGTCAAGCAACTGGCGAGCAAGCAGTTGGGGCACCGGTATTGCTGCCTTGTTGAAGAGGCCGAGCGACACAAATTGCCGTTGACCAAAGAGGACAGAGCGCTGTTCGTCATGCTCGCGTCTTCAGACGCGGTAATCCGGTCGCGCTACTTCCAAACCGGCTGGTACAGGTGGCCTGAAGTCGATGCTCTGGCTAACACATGCGTCAGTTTGAGAGGTAGCGTCGGAGCAGAGTTGAAGGCTACTGGTTTTCTCGTGCGCCTGTAGCGGCTCTAGGCAAGTTTACTGGCCTCGGCCGCTGGGCTTTGGTTGCGTTGATGGTTGCTGGAGTTTCTTTACCCGGACATCTTCGATGCCGATCATGGCACGTCTTACAATCGGATCGGAAACGATCGCCAGCGAAACAACATTCCTGTAGTATTTGTCGGCCAGATCGAGGCAGTTTCCCCGCATTGCGGCGTCTGCAACTGATATGAACATCAGCGCGCGCATGTTTGATGTTGCGCTAAGTGCAGATTTGATAATCGACGCCACATAGTCATCCATTGGAAGTCCGGCGCGGAGCTGTTTTCTTGCCGCATCTTGTTGCTGATCGAATTGCTCGATCGCGTCAGCTACTTTCAAAATCGGCTCCTCGATCTTTGTGGAGCATTCACCCGCCGCGAGATTCGCACTTGTTGCTGCTATTATAACCGGTAGCTTCGCCGCGAGGTCTGCCAGAGCCGCCCTCTGAACCTCAGAGAATCTCTTCGCCTCCTCGTTCGAAACGTCACCTATCGCTGAGTGGGCCAACGCCGAGACGACCAGAGTGCTAAAAAATGCAGTCTGTATCGCCGATCTCAAACTCGACGGCATTCGCTCGTTCTTTGACTGCATCTCGTCGCCTCCTGTCATCGCGAAATTTGGGTACGGGAGCGGAATGTAACTTAAAAGCGGTGGCCTTAAAAGCGTCGCTCGGTCCGATTAACGGCCGTGAAGCGAACGCACAAAGGTCCACTGCGCGACATTCTGGCCAAGAACATGCGCCGGCTACGCGCCGCACGTGGTTTGAGCCAGGAAGCGCTTGCCCATGAATGCGGCATCAACCGCACTTATTTAAGCGGTGTCGAGCGTGCGGAGCGGAACGTCTCGATCGACAACATTGCGCGCATCGCGAAGGGGCTTCGCGTTGAGCCTTGGAGGCTGCTCAAAGATGATTGATCTTGTCTGTTTGTCAAACTGGTTGCCACGCGCGTCGATGGCTGAAAGCCACCCGCAACTATTTTGTCGATAGTCGCGGCGGAGGCCAGATGCTCACCAGCTCAAAGCCGGTCAACGTCCGCTTAAAAGAAATTTCGGTCATTATCTCGCGGGATGGGTTTGCGTTCGTCCCGGAGCTCGCGAGCAGATCGACGACACAATCTGTTGCTGACCAGCTCGGTAGCTCGTATCGTCCGGATCAAGCGAAATTCGGCTTATGCGTTCATCGGAGAGGCCAATGTCGGACCGCATTTCTGATCTTCTCCAAGATTATGATGATCTCGTTGATGTGGTCGCGAACGCCACTCACAATCTCTATCAAGCGAGCTTATCGCGATGGTTTGCTCTCATCGACGAAGCGCCGAAATTCGCGCGCGAGGTCGCGCGGCTCGAATCACTAAATGATTTCGATACGTGGTATCGCGACCTGGAAGATCGGCAGCGCAAGCACGGCATGGGCAGCACGCAACTTGATCTTCCTACCGATCGAGAGGCGGCTTTAGGTATGCAGGTATCGCTATTTCGGCGAATGGCGAATGGAAAAATCAGAGCAGAGATATTCGCGCATGTCTATATTGCGCCCAGCGAAAGAAATGTGAACCGTGGTCTTAATGAGTTCTCGAAACAGATATTCATTCCGGCCGCGAAGGCCCTGCGTCGGCGTTTAGAGCGGACCGCAAATTCCGTATCTAGCCCGGACATCGCGCCGCTGTTCGTGCCCGCTGCAGATCGCACAGTCACTCTCGACCATAATTCCCCGGATTACACTGATACTTTGCGTGCCTTGGAGAAGGTTGAGCAAGCCGTCCAACAAGCCAATGATTACGATGATCCGGATGATAAGGAACAACGCGTCGCCGAGTTGAGTGCCGGACGGCGGCTGCTCCAAGCGACCAGAGCCAGGGTCGACGCGCTAATTGCCGTTATCTATCGCGGGCTCTCATATCTCGCCAAAAAGTTCGCCGATGTGACAATTGGAGAGGCCGCCAAAGCCGCCTTAGCTCTTCTGGGCAAGCTGACGGGCCTTTGGTGATTTCCGCTTGCGCGCCTTCAATCGCTGCTCACGAACATCAGTCGTCACGGGAATGAATCGTCGCGTGAAGGCGCCTGCACCAATTGCGCTCCCGGGCGCCAAGCTGGCTGCCGAGGTAGTTATGCGCCAGCCTAGCCCCTGAGCGGTGCGGAGCGGCGTACGCTCTGTTTTGAGCTCTGGGGTAGGATAAGGCCGGCCTTCACAAAAAATCAATGTACGGTGAAAAAACCCCTCGAAGAGGGCACTTGGCGAGGCATTGTCGGGATGGACGACCAACGGTGCAGGGCATCGCCAAGAACAGCTGATCACTTGCATAGGTGCGAGAGATCAAGCCCGGCATACCGGATACGGCGCATCCACTTCGCGAGTTGATCCACCGGCAAGCCGCTGCCGTAGTCGCCGCTGACGCCCTTCTCCATTCGCCATCCACCAAGTCCCTCCACAACGGCCGGCGGTGCATTGATGGCTCGTAGCGCGTCGCGGAAAGAGTGGCGAAAGCTGTGAAACGACGTTGTGCGAGTCTTTGCTCCGACTTTGGGGAGGAACGTCCTATCGAACCACCGGGAAACTTGTTCGCTGTGATAGCCACGAGACGACAGTTTTAATTCGGAAAATAGCTTAGCCGAGCGTTGTTTTTGACGCTCTACAAACTCTAGGAAGCCAACCTCGATGAGGGCGGGATGAATTGGAATTTGACGCGTGCTGCTGGTTGTCTTCAATAGCTTGTCCGAGCCTTCGTCGTTCACATCAATGTAGGGAATGCCCCCGTCTGAATGACGGATATCCGCAACATCCAGTTGGCAGATTTCGTTGAGCCGCATGCCTGTGAATAATCCGAGCAACGGTATCCAGAATTGGGCATCTTGATTGCGCTTTGTCGGGGCCGTACTGGCCGTAGCATCGCTTGGCTGAAGGGGGTACAGCGACGCATTAAATATTTTGGCGAGTTGATCGACGTTGAAGGGGTCGCGGGCCTCTTTGTTATCTGTTTTTAGGCGGAGGGGAGACAAGCCGTCGGCACGATTGTGCTCTACATGTCCCTCTCTCTTCGCCCAATCGAGCAGGCGCTTAAGCGCGTTGAAGTAGGTATCCTGAGTCTCTCTGGCCATCAGGCCAAGATTTCGCTTGCTGGTGCCTGCAATAACTTCTGGCAGCGTAATGTCGGAATTCGGAAAGTGCTTTCGCATATTGGATGGCAGTTGATTTAGCAGATCGCGGAATTCGCGGCACTTGGCTCTGTCGATCTCCGCCAGCTCCGTATCAGCTCCAAAATATCGAATAATAAGATCGAGGGCAGCAAAGACCTTGCCGAACCGCTTTGCACCGACCGACTTCGTTTTTGAGTACTCGATGCGATACTGCTCAACGAGGTCGCCTAAGGTGATTGATGCCCTTCGGGGCGGCTCCGAGGATTGCGTTGAAAAAAGATGGTCGAAAGACGCGCGACTATAATCCCCTTTCATGCGGGCAAGGTCACGACGCTCTACCTCCAGAATGGCGCGTTGTAGCAGTTCCCAATTATCCAGAATGCGGTCATGCGTTCCGAATATCTCTGTGGCCGCTACAGAGACGCCCTGTGCGGTAGCGTCATGGGAGGGATCTTTGTATCGACTGACGAGCCCTGTGACTTCCGCCACGGCGTCGGCAGTGCCCTCGGGATCGTTAGCCCAATCAACGCGACCGAAGGACTCAGCGCGCTTGGCATCTTCACTCGACACGTAATTGCGAATGGCCGCGACCACGTCAGCTTGCGCCGGGGCGGCAGACGGCCGACCTAAGCCGCCATTGAGCTTCGCTCTCGCGGCGTCGAAGCTCGCCTCGAGCTTCGCAGCCTCAAGGTTTCGGCGCGTCTTAGCTTGGGCAAAGAGTTCGGTGCCGAGACTTTTCTTCAGCTCCGATTTTCCGCTGAAACTCTCGACTAAATCGAGAGGCACGCGTCGCCGGTAATACCAGACGTTGCCGCGACGGAAGAGACCTTGTGGTTTGGACACGTCCGACATGCTCCAATGTGTACCAGCCAAGTGGCCACATCGGAAGAATTGGACGTTGATTTCGCTGGTTATCCCTGCTGCTATTCAGCGTGGCAGGTAACTGGTGGAGCCAAGGGGAGTCGAACCCCTGACCTCTTGAATGCCATTCAAGCGCTCTCCCAACTGAGCTATGGCCCCACGCGGGACGCGGGTTGGGAGACCGCGTCCGGAACTGATGACGGATTGTAACGAGACCAAGCCTCCCTGACCAGAACGCGCCGCGCCGCGTCGGCCGGCCGCAGCGGAGACTATCTCTCCTCCTCCTCGTCCTCGACGTCCCCGATGATGTCGGTGACGTCCTCGTCGCCCTCCTCCTGCTCTTCGATGAACGTGGCGTCGTCCATCGGCTCATCCTCGAGCTCGATCTCCTCCTCGCCACCCTCGACCGCTTCGCCCTCGCCGGGCTTCTTGCCCTGGGCCTCCGCATCGGCTTCTTCGAGCGACACGAATTCGGCCTCTTGCGTCTCCGGCGCCACCACCTCTTCCGGGGGAGGGGGCGCCGGGCGGGCGGCGGCCGCCACCGGCTCCGGACGCGCGCGCGCGCTGACCGCCGCGAGCTCCAACACCGTGTGGCATTTCGGGCAAACGATCGGGTCCTTGCTGAGGTCGTAGAATTTCGCGGCGCAATTGGTGCAGAGGCGCTTGGTGCCGAGCTCGGGTTTGGCCACGGTCCGGGTTCCTTGAGCGGGGGCTGAAATTGAGGTGCTTCACTTGGCGAGTCGTGATGCCCCTGTCAATAGCGCCCCAAAGCATTCTGCCCAGCCGCCAAAGTGCCCTATTTTGGCCTCGGATGACGCCCTTCCGGCCCCATGCTAGGACGGCCTCTCTCCCGTGTTGAGGATTGCCGTGGACCACGCCGCCTCGTCCCCGCTCACCGCGCGCCGCTCGGGGCCGCTCAAGGGCCGCGTGCGCGTTCCCGGCGACAAATCGATCTCGCACCGCGCCCTGATCTTCGGCGCCCTGGCGGTGGGGGAGACCCGTATTGCCGGCCTGCTGGAGGGCCAGGACGTGCTCAACACCGGCAACGCGATGCGCGCGCTCGGCGCCCAAGTCGAGCGGACGGGCGAGACGCAATGGCGCGTTCACGGCGTCGGCGTGGGCGGCTTCGCGTCGCCGAACGGGCCGCTCGATTTCGGCAATTCCGGCACCGGGGTGCGACTGGTCATGGGAGCGGTCGGCGGTTGCCCGATCGTCGCGGCCTTCGACGGCGACGCCTCGCTGCGCTCGCGTCCGATGCAGCGCATCCTCGATCCGCTCCTGCTCATGGGCGCGCGTCCGGTCCAGGTCAGCGACGGCGGGCGTTTGCCGCTGGCGCTCGCGGGCGCCCGCGATCCGGTTCCAATCGTCTACCGCACGCCGGTGCCGTCGGCGCAGATCAAGTCGGCGGTGCTGCTCGCCGGGCTGGCGGCGCCGGGTGCGACCACCGTGATCGAGCAAGAGGCGAGCCGCGACCACACCGAGCGGCTGCTCGCGCATTTCGGCGCCGAGGTCACGGTCGAGCCCGAAGGCGAGCACGGCCGCAAGATCACGCTCAAGGGTGAGCCCGAGCTCACGCCGGCGCCGGTGGTGGTGCCGGCCGATCCGTCGTCGGCCGCCTTCCCGATGGTGGCGGCGCTGATCGTGCCGGGCTCGGAGGTGATCCTCACCGACGTGATGACCAATCCGCTGCGCACCGGCCTCATCGCCACGCTGCGTGAGATGGGCGCCGAGATCGAGGCGCTCAACGTCCGTAGCGACGTCGGCGAGGAGATGGCCGATCTGCGCGTGCGAACGTCCGCGCTGCGCGGCGTCGAGGTGCCGGCGACGCGCGCGCCCTCGATGATCGACGAATATCCGGTGCTGGCGGTGGCGGCGAGCTTCGCCGAAGGCACCACCGTGATGCGCGGCCTCGAGGAGCTGCGCGTGAAGGAATCCGACCGCCTGGCCGCCGTCGCCAACGGGCTCAGGGCCAACGGCGTCGAGGTCGAGATCGACGGCGACGACCTGATCGTGCACGGCCGCGGCCGCGCCAAGGGCGGCGGCACGGTGACAACCCATATGGATCACCGCATCGCCATGGCGTTCCTGGTCATGGGCTTGGCGAGCGAGCAGCCGGTCGCGGTCGACGACACGGCCTTCATCGCCACGAGCTTCCCCGGTTTCGTGCCCATGATGCGGGCGCTCGGGGCCGAGCTTTCATGATCATCGCCATCGACGGGCCGGCCGCCTCCGGCAAGGGTACGCTCGGCAAGCGGCTCGCCGCCCATTACGGGCTGCGGCACCTCGATACCGGTGTGATCTACCGGGCGGTGGCGAAGGCCTTGCTCGACGCCGGCCATTCGCCGAGCAATCGCGCGCGCGCGGTGGCCGCCGCCGAGGCGCTCGATCCCAGCCGTTTCGACGAGCCGGCGCTCAAGAGCCAGGCGGTCGGCGAGGCGGCGTCGCTGGTGTCGGCGATCGCCGAGGTCCGCGGGGCGCTGCTTGCGTTCCAACGCAGTTTCGGCCGCACCCCGCCGGGCGCCGTGCTCGACGGCCGCGACATCGGCACGGTGATCTTTCCGGACGCCGACGTGAAAATCTTCGTCACCGCAACTCCGCAGGTGCGCGCGCGCCGCCGCACCCTCGAATTGCAGGCGGCCGGCGGGGCGGTGAACGAGGCGGAGGTGCTGGCCGACATCCTGCGCCGGGACGAGCGCGACACCACCAGGGCTGCGGCCCCGCTGAAACCCGCGCCGGATGCGCACTTGCTCGACACCACGCATTTGGATATAGACGCCGCGTTCCGGGCCGCCATCGACATTGTCGAAGCCGTCCGGGCGGGCCGGGGGCGCGGCTGACCGCGCTCCCGTCATGGAGGAAAAGCCCGCCCGCACGCGTTTCTTTCGCGGCGCACCGGATTTGAACCATCGTTTCGATCGCCCGGTCATCGCGCCGGGCCGCTGGCGCGCACGCAGCCTAGGTAGGCTTGCGTGACGAATGACGCAGGCAAGCTTAGCCGCCTGCGAAGTTGCTGGCGGTTGCCGAAAATCCGCGGGACTTTCGGCCCGGCCGTTCGAAACGCCCATTCATGCAATCCGGCGCTGCCCGCCCATCAGGAGAGTTCATGGCCACCGCTACCGCCACCAGTTCCACCGCGTCGTCGCGCGAAGATTTCGCCAAGATGCTCGAGGAGTCGTTCACGCAAGGCAGCCTGCAGGAAGGCTCGGTCGTCAAAGGCACCGTCGTCGGAATCGAGAAGGATCTCGCCGTCATCGACGTCGGGGCGAAGACCGAAGGACGGGTGGCGCTGCGCGAATTCGCCGGACCGGGCCGGCAGGCCGACATCAAGGTCGGCGATACGGTCGAGGTCTATCTGGAGCGGGTGGAGAACGCGCTGGGCGAGGCGGTGCTCTCGCGCGACAAGGCGCGACGCGAGGAGAGTTGGGGCAAGCTCGAAAAGGCGTTCAACAGCAACGAAAAGGTCCAGGGCGTCATCTTCAATCAGGTCAAGGGTGGCTTCACGGTCGATCTCGACGGCGCGGTGGCGTTCTTGCCGCGCTCGCAGGTCGACATCAGGCCGATCCGCGACGTCGGCCCGCTGATGAACCAGCCGCAGCCGTTCCAGATCCTCAAGATGGACCGCCGCCGCGGCAACATCGTCGTCTCCCGCCGCACCGTGCTGGAAGAGACGCGCGCCGAGCAGCGCCAGGAGCTGGTGCAGAACCTCGAAGAGGGTCAGGTCATCGACGGCGTGGTGAAGAACATCACCGATTACGGCGCCTTCGTCGATCTCGGCGGCATCGACGGCCTCCTGCACGTCACCGACATCGCTTGGCGGCGCGTCAACCATCCGACTGAGGTGCTCAATATCGGCCAGCAGGTGAAGGTCAAGATCATCAAGATCAACCATGAGACCCACCGCATCTCGCTCGGCATGAAACAGCTGCAGGATGACCCGTGGCAGGGCATCGAGGCCAAGTATCCGGTGGGGACGCGGTTCAAGGGCCGCGTCACCAACATCACCGACTACGGCGCGTTCGTCGAGCTCGAGCCGGGCATCGAGGGCCTGATCCACGTCTCCGAGATGTCGTGGACCAAGAAGAACGTGCATCCGGGCAAGATCGTCTCCACCTCCCAGGAGGTCGACGTCCAGATCCTCGAGGTTGATCCGGTCAAGCGGCGCATTTCGCTCGGCCTCAAGCAGACCATGCGCAATCCGTGGGAGACGTTCGTCGAGAAATATCCGCCCGGCACCGAGATCGAGGGCGAGGTCAAGAACAAGACCGAATTCGGGCTCTTCCTCGGCCTCGACGGCGACGTCGACGGTATGGTGCATCTCTCCGACCTCGACTGGAAACGGCCGGGCGAGCAGGTGATCGAGGAGTACAAGAAGGGCGACAAAGTCAGGGCCCAGGTGCTCGACGTCGACGTCGAGAAGGAGCGGATTTCGCTCGGTATCAAGCAGCTTGAGGGCGACCCGTTCGCCACCGAGGGCGCCGGCGACCTCAAGAAGGGCGGCGTCGTCACCTGCGAGGTGACCGAGGTGAAGGAGGCCGGCCTCGACGTGAAGATCGTCGGCACCGATCTCACGACCTTCATCAAGCGCTCCGAGCTGGCGCGCGATCGCGGCGAGCAGCGGCCGGAGCGCTTCGCGGTCGGGCAGAAGGTCGACGCCCGCGTGACGCAATTCGATCGGCGCGCCCGCAAGGTGCAAGTGTCGATCAAGGCGCTGGAAGTCGCGGAAGAGAAGGAGGCGATCGCCCAGTACGGCTCATCGGACTCGGGCGCGACGCTCGGCGACATCCTCGGCACCGCGCTCAAGCGCAAGGGCGAGGAAACGGCCGAGAAGAAGGACGAAGAATAGGCTCGGGCAAGATTTCCGGCCGCCGGGGCTCGCAAAAATCCGAGGTTCGGCGGGTCCGCCGAGTGCGGCTTTGCTCGAGCAGCGTTGCGAGCCGTTTCGGTTCTGTTTGCCACAATTGCGGCCGGGCCATTGACCATTGTGATGCCCGGCGGCACTGTCCCGCCCCGATTCATCGAGGAGCATAGCCATGTCGCTCGATGCCGACACCATCGTCGATCGCCGCCGGATGCGGCGCAAGCTCACCTTCTGGCGCGTCTTCGCCATCCTGATCGCCATCTGCGCCGTGGTCGCGGCGGGCGCCGCGTTGCGCGTGCCCGGCACCAGCGTGCTGACCGGACAGCCGGGCGCGGCGATCGCGCGGGTCACCCTCACCGGGCTCATTCGCAGCGATCAGCAGCGGGTCGAGGCGCTGGAGCGGCTGGGAAAATCGCGGGCGCAGGCGGTGATCGTGCACATCAACAGCCCGGGCGGCACCACCTCGGGCTCCGAGCAGCTGCATGATTCGCTGATGCGGCTCAAGGAGCAGAAGCCGACGGTGGTGGTGGTCGACGGGCTGGCGGCCTCGGGGGCCTACATCGCGGCGTTGGGCGCCGACTACATCGTCGCGCTGGAGACCTCCCTGGTCGGCTCGATCGGCGTTCTGTTCCAATATCCGAACGTGGCCGATCTCCTGAAGACGCTCGGCATCAAGGTCGAGGAGGTCAAGTCCACTCCGCTCAAGGCGTCGCCCAACGGCTTCGAGCCGACCTCGCCGGAAGCGCGCGCCGCGATCGAGGCGATCGTATTGGATTCCTACGCCTGGTTCCGCGGCCTGGTGAAGGCGCGCCGGCAGCTCGACGACGCCGGCATCGAGCGGGTCGCCGACGGGCGCGTGTTTACCGGGCGCCAGGCCGTCGCGCTCAAGCTCGTCGACCAGCTCGGCGACGAGAAGACGGCGCTCGCCTGGCTCGCCAAGGAAAAGAACATCGATCCGAGCACGCCGGTCCGCGACTTCCGGCTGCGCGACCGGCTCAGCGATTTGCCGTTCCTGCACACGGCGGCGGTGGCGGTCCTCGATGCCGCGGGCTTGGGCGCGTTCGCGCGGCGCATCGAGGAGTGGGGCGCGCTGCAGGCGGTGGAGCGTCTCAGCCTTGACGGTCTTCTGGCCCTTTGGCACCCTCCGGCTGCGAACTAGGCGGCGGAGCGGTTTCCGCGAGGCCAGGGGACGGCAGCACCGATGATCAAATCCGAGCTTGTGCAGCGCATCTCCGCGCAGAACCCGCATCTCTATCAGCGCGACGTGGAGAACATCGTCAACGCCATCCTGGGCGAGATCATCGCCGCGATGGCACGCGGCGACCGCGTCGAGCTGCGCGGCTTCGGCGCGTTTTCGGTCAAGCACCGGCCGGCCCGCACCGGACGCAATCCGCGCACCGGCGCGCATGTGTCGGTCGACAAGAAGTCGGTGCCGTTCTTCAAGACCGGCAAGGAAATGCGCGAGCGGCTCAACCGCCCCAGCGCTTGAGGCCATGATCCGCAAGATCGTCACGGCGCTGATCCTCGTGCCGCTCGCGATCGTCCTCATCACGTTCGCGGTGGCCAACCGCCAGACCGTGGTGGTCTCGCTCGATCCGTTCGACCAGGCGCACCCGGCGCTGGCGGTGGCGCTGCCGCTGTTCGCGCTGATCCTCGCCCTCGTGATCGGCGGCGTGGTGGTGGGCGGCGTCGCCGCCTGGCTCAAGCAAAGCAAGTGGCGCCGCGCCGCCCGGCTCGCCGAAGCGGAAGCGCGCGAATTGCGCGCCGAGGTCGACCGGCTCAAGCGCCGCATGACGCCGACGCAGCTCCCGACCGAGCCGATGCCGGCCGGCTACGCGCCGCAGCTTACCATCCCGCCGCCGGCGGGGTGAGTGTTCAGTCTTAAAAATTGTTTTACATCAGATAGTTATGGCCCGTGCCCTGGGTGGCGATTTCGCTCATTCGTGTTATATTGCGCCTTGAGGATACGGCTATGAACATTCAGCACATCGATCGAAAGAGCTTTCTGGATCATCTCCACGCGGTCGAAGACAAGTTTCCCTTGCGGTTTGTCGGCTTGCTGCCGCGCGGAACAGCGGCGCATGTCTCCGAGGACGACGCCATCGATCTGCTTGCTGAAAGGCGAGAGGGGCTGTCACTGCTGGGCTTGGCCGGGGCCGAGATCGAGTTGGGCGAGAGACTTGGCCGTCCCGTGGGAATCGTACTTGTCGGCGGGCTTCGTGGCGATTACGGCGAACGCGTCAAGTCATCAGCTCGCCCGCTCTGATGCAAGACCTCGCTGGATTCCTCGCCGACGCGAGAGACTATGCGCGGCGGGGCGCCGGCTACGTTCGAGATATTGATGCCGCGGCGTTTGCCTCGGACCAAATGAGGAAGGATGCCGTCTTTTTCTGCCTCGTGATCGTCGGTGAAGCTTGCAGCGAGGCTGCGAAACAGCTGAGGGAACTCCCGGCCGAAATCCCATGAGCTGAAATCAAGGGCATGCGAAATATTCTCGTGCATGAGTACTGGCAAATCGATGAAACGATCATTTACAACTCTGCGCGAAACGAAGCCGAGTTGTTGGCCGATATCCTCGACCGCCTGATCAAGGAGCTTCCGTAGTTGCTGCCATGCCCGTTCTGATCAAAATCTGCGGCCTGAAGACCCCCGAGGCGCTCGACGTGGCGCTCGAGGCGGGCGCCGATATGGTCGGCTTCGTGTTCTTCCCGCCGTCGCCGCGCAATGTCGGCTACGAGGCCGCCCGCGCGCTCGGGGCACGGGTGCGGGGCCGGGCGCAGAAGGTCGCGCTCTCGGTCGATGCCGGCGACGAGCAGCTTGCGGCCGTCATCGAGGCGCTCGAGCCCGACCTGCTGCAGCTGCACGGCCAGGAGACGCCCGACCGCGTGGTCATGGTGCGCACCCGCTTCGGGCTGCCGGTGATGAAGGCGCTGCCGATCGCCGAGCGGGCCGACCTGGCGCCGATCCGGCTCTACGAAAAAGTCGCCGACCGGCTCATCTTCGACGCGCGCGCGCCACGCGAAGCCACCCGGCCGGGCGGGCTCGGCAGGCCGTTCGACTGGCGGCTGCTCGAGAGCCTCAATCCGGGCGTGCCGTTCATGCTGTCCGGCGGGCTCGACGCCGGCAATGTGGCGGAGGCGCTACGCATCACCGGGGCGCCCGGTGTCGATGTGTCCTCGGGCGTCGAGCGCGCGCCCGGCGAGAAGGACCTCGAAAAAATCCGCGCCTTTATTCGTGCCGCACGCGCGGCCGCCGAGAGTAAAGGTGCTCAGAAAGTTGCGAGTGGCGCATGACCGTCCAACAGCCCAATTCGTTCCGTACCGGGCCCGACGAGCGCGGGCATTTCGGCCTCTATGGCGGCCGCTTCGTCGCCGAGACGCTGATGCCGCTGATCCTCGAGCTGGAGAAGGCTTACGCCGCCGCCAAAGTCGATCCCGACTTCAAAAAGGAGATGGACGGCTATCTCACTCACTATGTCGGCCGGCCCAGCCCGCTCTATTTCGCCGAGCGCATGACGGAGCACTGTGGGGGTGCCAAAATCTACTTCAAGCGCGACGAGCTCAACCATACCGGTGCCCACAAGGTGAACAACGTGCTCGGCCAGATCATGCTGGCGCGCCGCATGGACAAGCCGCGCGTGATCGCCGAGACCGGCGCCGGCCAGCACGGGGTCGCGACCGCGACGCTGTGCGCGCGCTTCGGCCTCAAATGCGTGGTCTATATGGGCTCGGTCGACGTCGAGCGGCAGAAGCCGAACGTTTTTCGCATGAAGATGCTGGGCGCCGAGGTGCGTCCCGTCGAGTCCGGCTCGAAGACGCTCAAGGACGCGATGAACGAGGCGCTGCGCGACTGGGTGACCAATGTCGCCGACACCTTCTACTGCATCGGCACCGTCGCCGGCCCGCATCCCTATCCGATGATGGTGCGCGACTTCCAGTCGGTGATCGGCCGCGAGACCCGCGAGCAGATGCAACAAGCCGAGGGCAGGCTCCCCGACTCGCTTATTGCCTGCATCGGCGGCGGCTCGAACGCCATGGGCCTGTTCCACCCGTTCCTCGATGAGCCCCAGATCGAGATCTACGGCGTCGAAGCGGCCGGCCACGGGCTCTCGACCGGCCTGCACGCCGCCTCGATCGCGGGCGGCAAGCCCGGCGTGCTGCACGGCAACCGCACCTATCTGTTGATGAACGAGGACGGCCAGATCAACGAGGCGCACTCGATCTCCGCCGGCCTCGATTATCCCGGCATCGGGCCGGAGCATTCCTGGCTCAACGATATGGGCCGCGTCACCTATCTGTCGGCGACCGACCAGGAGGCGCTCGACGCCTTCCAGCTCTGCTGCCGGCTCGAAGGCATCATCCCGGCGCTCGAGCCCGCGCACGCGCTCGCCAAGGTGCTCGAGCTCGCGCCCAAGAAGCCGAAGGACCACCTGATGGTGATGAACATGTGCGGCCGCGGCGACAAGGACATCTTCACGGTTGCGGAGCATCTGGGGGATCGCCTGTGATCAGCAGGCAGAAGGTCGTTGGCTGGATCTTGATCGTCGTCTCCGTCGCCTTCATCGCGTATTTTCTGCGGGTGCGGCTGCTTGGTTCCGGTCCGGCGATGGAAAAAAAGGAATGGGTGCAATTCATCGGTTCGATCGTGATACTGATGCTGGGCACCGCCAACGTCCGCCTCGCGGCGATGCGGGAGCGAAGACGCAAAGGATTGCCCGAGTGACGATCGGGCCAAGCGGGCCGCCGGAGCCATGACCACGCGTATCGATCACCGCTTCGCCGCGTTGAAGAAGGACGGTCGCGCCGCACTGGTGACGTTCCTTACCGCCGGCGATCCCGATCCTGCGACCTCGCTCGCCATCCTGCGTGCGCTCCCGGCGGCGGGCGCCGACGTGATCGAGCTCGGCATGCCGTTCACCGACCCGATGGCGGACGGGCCGGCGATCCAGGCCGCCGGCCTGCGCGCGCTCAAAGCCGGCCAGACGCTCAAGAAGACGCTCGACATGGTGCGCAAGTTTCGCGATGGCGACACCACCACCCCGATCGTGCTGATGGGTTATTACAATCCGATCTACATCTACGGCGTCGACCGCTTCCTGGTCGACGCCAAGGCTGCGGGCGTCGACGGCCTCATCGTCGTCGATCTGCCGCCCGAGGAGGACGACGAATTGTGTCTGCCGGCGCTCAAGGCCGGCCTCAACTTCATCCGCCTCGCCACGCCGACCACCGACGACCGGCGTCTGCCCGCCGTGCTCGCCAACACCTCGGGCTTCGTCTACTACGTCTCGATCACCGGGATCACCGGCGCTGCCACGCCCGATCCGTCTCAGGTCAACGCCGCGGTGGCCCGCATCAAGCGCCACACCAAGCTGCCGGTGGCGGTCGGCTTCGGCGTGCGCACCGCCGAGCACGCGCGCGCGATCGCGGCCGGCGCCGACGGGGTGGTGGTCGGCTCGGCGCTGGTCGATGCGCTCAAGCAAAGCCTGGGCGCGGATAACAAGGCGACGGCCAGAACCGAGACGGCGGTGATCAACCTGGTCGCCGAGCTCGCCAAGGGTGTGCGCGGCGCCCGGCGGGTGGCGGCGGGATAGCGAGCAAGATTCGAGGAGTGCGGCGCTCATTGGGGTGCTATATTCGCTCACGTCATGACGGCATTCGGCTTCACGCTCTTCGACACGGGAATCGGCCGCTGCGGCATCGCCTGGAGCGACCGTGGCATCGCCGCCGTGCAGCTCCCGGAAGCATACGAGCTCAAGACCCGCGCACGCTTGCTCAAGCGATGTCCGGACGCGCGCGACGCGCCGCCGCCGGCCGTCGTGCAATGCGCGATCGACGGCATTGTCGCGCTGCTGCGCGGCGAGGCGAGCGATCTCTCCGTCGTCGCGCTCGACATGGACGGCGTCGAGCCGTTCGCACGCCGGGTCTACGAGCTTGCGCGCACCATTGCGCCGGGCGCGACGCTCACCTACGGCGACATCGCGGCTCGGCTCGGCGACCGCGGCTTGGCGCGCGACGTCGGGCAAGCGCTCGGACGAAACCCGTTCCCGCTCATCGTGCCGTGCCATCGCGTGCTCGCGGCCGGCGGCAAGGTCGGCGGCTTCTCCGCCAATGGCGGCGTCGCCACGAAGCTCCGCCTGCTTTCAATTGAGGGCGCGCGGATGACCGATGCACCGACGCTTTTCGACGGCGACCGCGCATTCGGCCTCGCAATCAAGCCAACGCGCCGGAACACCGGCTGAACGGCCTCACCGGCTCCTCGTTAACGCCCCGGCAGGCGCTCCGGGGAGGGTTACGCGGCGGCAACGCCGTGCTTACATTTGGGGAGGCAATAACCTCGGAAGCTCTCCATGAACTGGATCTCCAACGTCGTCCGTCCGAAGATCCGCAGTTTCCTCAACCGGCGCGAGCCGCCGGAAAATCTCTGGATCAAGTGTCCGGAGACCGGCCAACTCGTGTTCTACAAGGACGTCGAGGCCAACCAGTTCGTCATCCCCGGCTCCGACTACCATATGCGCATGGGCGCGACCGCCCGCCTCAAATCGATGTTCGACAACGAGACCTGGTTCGACATCGCGATCCCGGAAGTGCCGCTCGATCCGTTAAAATTCCGCGACGAGCGTCGCTACACCGACCGGCTGAAAGACGCGCGCAGCAAGACCGGCACCAACGACGCCATCAAGCTCGGCTTCGGCCGGCTCGATGGCCTGCCGGTGGTGATCGGCGTGCAGGACTTCGACTTCATGGGCGGCTCGCTCGGCATGGCGGCAGGCGAAGCGCTGATCAAGGGCCTGGAGACTGCCGTGGGCAAGGGCACGCCGTTCGTGATGTTCGCGGCCTCGGGCGGCGCGCGCATGCAGGAGGGGATTCTCTCGCTGATGCAGCTGCCGCGCACCACCGTTGCCGTCCAGATGCTGCGCGAAGCTAGGAGGCCCTACATCGTCGTACTCACCAATCCGACCACCGGCGGCGTCACCGCCTCCTATGCGATGCTCGGCGACGTGCATATCGCGGAGCCCGGCGCGCTCATCGGCTTTGCCGGTCCGCGCGTCATCGAGCAGACCATCCGCGAGAAGCTGCCGGATGGCTTCCAGCGCGCCGAATATCTGCGCGAGCACGGCATGGTGGACATGGTGGTCCACCGCCACCGGCTGCGTGCGACGCTCGCCAATCTGTGCCGGGTCTTGACCAAGACGCCCGCAAGGGAACTCGACACGCCGCCCGAGACGCTTCCGGTGCCGGCCGGCGCGTAATTCATTCCCGGGCGCCACGATCGCCACCACCCTTGCCGTATCGCACTGGCCATGCCTCATTCGCAGGCTAGTGGTTGCGGGCTGTGCCGCTCGTCGGCGCGGCCGGAACGACGAAGACGAATTCATGACCTCGGTTGACGCCATCGTCGCGCGGCTCACCGCGCTGCATCCGAAGCTGATCGATCTTTCGCTCGATCGGATGTGGCGCATTCTCGACGCGCTCGGCCATCCGCAGCGGCGGCTGCCGCCGGTGATCCATGTCGCCGGCACCAACGGCAAAGGCTCGACCATCGCCTTCCTGCGCGCGATCCTGGAGGCGGCTGGCTTGCGCGTCCACGTCTACACCTCGCCGCATCTGGTGCGCTTCAACGAACGCTTTCGGCTCGCAGCGCCGGGCGAGGGGCGGCTCGTCGGCGACGATGAGCTCGGCGCCGCGCTCGGCGAGTGCGAGCGCGTCAATGCCGGTGCGCCTATCACGGTGTTCGAGATCACGACGGCGGCGGGGCTCCTCTTGTTCGCGCGCCATCCCGCGGATGCGCTCTTGCTCGAAGTGGGATTGGGGGGGCGGCTCGACGCCACCAACGTCATCGATCGCCCGCTGGCGACCGTGCTCACGCCGGTCTCGCTCGACCACGCCGAGCATCTCGGCGACACCGTCGGCAAGGTCGCCGCCGAGAAGGCCGGCATCCTCAAGCCGGACGTGCCGGCGATCGTGGCCGCGCAGCCGCGCGAGGCGCTGGTCGCGATCGAGCGGCAGGCGGCGCGGGTCAAGGCGCCGATCCGGATCGCCGGTGAGGATTGGATGGCGACCGAGGAGCGTGGGCGTCTGGTCTATCAGGACGACGCCGGGCTGCTCGATCTGCCGGCGCCGAAGCTCTTTGGCCGCCATCAGTTCGAGAATGCCGGCGTCGCCATCGCCACGCTGCGCGCCGTCAGCGGGCTCAAGCTTCCGCCCGCTGCTTTCGAGACCGGCATCGCCAAAGTGGATTGGCCGGCGCGCATGCAGCGGCTCTCGCAGGGACCGCTCGCCACGCTCGTCCCGCCGGGCAGCGAGCTGTGGGTCGACGGCGGCCACAACGCGGACGGCGGCCGCGCCATCGCCAGCGCGCTCGCCGATCTCGAGGAGCGCGTGTCGCGCCCGCTCGTCCTCATCGTCGGCATGCTGTCGACCAAGGACAGCGAGGCCTTCCTGAAGAATTTCACCGGGCTCGCCCGTCGCGTCGTCGCGGTGCCGATTCCGCGCCAGGACAAGAGCCTGCCGGGCGACGCGATCGCCGAGGTCGCGCGCGCTGCCGGCATCCCGGCCGAGAGCGCCGATGATATCGCGTCGGCGCTGGCGGCGATCGGTCGTTTCGAGCTCGCCCCGCCGCCGCGGATTCTGATCACCGGCTCGCTCTATCTCGCGGGCGAGGTGCTCAAGGCGAACGGCATGGTGCCGAACTGATCACAGAACGAAAGCGGCCGGCGTTTCGGCCGGCCGTCTGAACAGAATTTGTAGGTCAGCGCACGGCGTCACACCGCCGTGGTGATCCACTGCTCGAGCTTCTGCTTGGGCGCGGCGCCGACTTGGCGCGAGGCCATCTCGCCATTCTTGAAGATCATCAACGTCGGGATCGACATGATGCCGTACTTGGCGGCGGTTTGCGGGTTCTCATCGACGTTGAGCTTGACGATCTTCACCTTGCCGTCGAGCGAGCCGGCGATTTCTTCGAGCGCCGGCGCGATCATCCGGCAGGGGCTGCACCATTCGGCCCAGAAGTCGACCACGACCGCGCCTGTCGCCTTCAGCACCTCCAATTCGAAGGTGGCGTCCGAAACCTTGCCAACGGCCATGGAGATACCTCGTTGTTCTTGAGAGAGCGATAAGCCTTTCGCGGATGCCGAACCTATGAACGCGTCGCGCAAGCGTCAAGGCAGCTTCACGGGCTGGTGAGGCCGGCCAGCGCCTGATCCAGCGCCGCGGCCGAAACCTCCATCAGATCAGGCACATCGGTCCATACCAGCGCGGCCCGGATGGTTTTTTCGGGGTAGAGCCGGCCGAGCACGGCACGGTAGAGCGCGAGCTGCGCCACATAGGCCGGGACCTCCTCCAGGCGCCGGGGCGCCGGGCGATTCGTCTTGTAGTCGGCGATCAGCACCGCGTCCGCGGTGACGGCGAGGCGGTCCACCTGCCCGGAAACCGCGATGCTGCGGCCGTCGTGCGTGAGGCGGCCGACGACCGGCACCTCGGCGCGGCTGCCCGGCGCAAACAGCTCGGCAAAGCGCGGATCGTCGAGCACGCGCCGCACTTGCTCGAGCATCAACTCGGAGTCCTCGGCGCTGAAATTCTTGCCCGCGCGTGCAAGATGCCGGCGGGCGGCCTCGGCGCGCGCATCGCGCGCAATGTCGGGCAGCGACTGCAGCAGCCGGTGGACCACCTCGCCACGGGCGAGCGCCTGCACGCGCTCGGCGCGGCCGCCCGGCGGACGGGCGCTCACCATCACGGCTTCGTCGAAGGCGCTCGAGGGCGACAGCGGCACGAGAGCGGGCGGCTCGGCGGGCGCCTCGCGTCCAAGCCACGCGGGCGCTGCGGCGTCGGCCGTCGCCGCGGTGGTCGCCGCCGCTGCGGCGACCGTGTCGGCCGGTGGTACCTTGCGATAGCGCCAGACCTTGCCGTTGCCGTCGTCGGCCGGCTCCTCCACGGAGGCCGGCGGCTGCAAGGCGGCAAAGACGAGGTCCCACCAACAGCCCTCCGGGCGGCCGCGCTCGCCTTCGGCGCCGCACACGATCAGCCGGTCGATGGCGCGCGTCATCGCCACATAGAGCAGCCGCCGATATTCCTCCTCGGTCTCGCGCCGTGCGCGCTCGCGCGCCGCAGTGACGAGCGCGGAGTCGGTCGCCTTCACCCCGGCCCAGATGAAGCGAGCAGGCGTGCCGGGCGGCACGCCATCCGCCGCGGCGATGGTCAACAGCCGCGGCTGGCGCTGCGGCGGCCCGGCCGGCGGCGTCGTGGTGTCGGCGAGGATCACGGTCGGGGCCTCCAGCCCCTTGGCGCCGTGCACGGTCATGACCCGCACCTCGTTGCGGGTGATCTCCATGTCGCGCTTCACGTCGGTCTTGGCGGTGCGCAGCCAGGCGACGAAGCCCTGCAGCGAGGGCGTCTCGCGGCGCTCGTAATCGAGCGCGAGATTGAGGAATTCATCGAGCGCGTCGTCGGCCTCGTGGCCCAGCCGCGCGAGGAAACGCTTGCGTCCGCCCTCCGGCCCGAGCAGCCGGCCGTAAAAGCCGAACGGTGTGTCCCGCCGCGCCCACGCCGCGTATCGATCGAGCTTGTCCACCGTATCGGCGAAGCGCGGTTGCGTCGGCGCCTTGGCGCGCAGGGCCGCGCGCAGCGGCCCCCGGCGTTGCCAGGCGATCGCGAACAGGTCGTCGTCGTCGAGGCCGAACAGCGGGCTCTTGAGCACCGTCGCGAGCGCAAGGTCGTCATCGGGCAACAGCAGCGCGTCGGCCAGCACCATCAAGTCCATCACCGCGATGTGCTCGGTCAGCACCAGGCGGTCGGCGCCGGCGACCGGAATCTCGGCGTCCTTCAGCGCGCGGATGATCGCTTCGAACAGCGGCCCGCGCTGGCGTACCAGCACGAGAACGTCGCCGGCGCGGGTCCCTTGCGCTCTCCAGCGCCCGATATTGCGCGCGATCTTCCTTGCCAGCCGTGCTTGCGGGCTGGTCTCGGTCAATTCGTCGAACGGCGCGTCCCAGGCTTCGATCTCGCGCTTGGCATCGGGCTTGATCGTGTCCCAGATCTCGACCAGGCCCGGGGCTGCTTGCGGCAGCGATTCATGCACCGTCCTCACATTGTCGGCGGAAAGTCCGCTGAACGCTTCCGGCCGTTCGAACACCTTGTCGACGGCGTCCAGCACGTTGAGGCCGGAACGGAACGAGTGGCGGAACGGCACATATTGCAAGTCCTGGTCGATCGCCCGGCAGAGCGTCGTAAAGGCGCGGCGCATGGCGTCGAACTCGCGCGGCGCCGCCCCCTGGAACGAGAAGATCGATTGCTTCTCGTCGCCGACCGCGAAGATCGTGCGGTGGACCATTCGCGCGCCGGCGCCGGCGAAGAACTCGGCCGTCAGCGCGCGGATGATCTGCCACTGCCGCGGGCTGGTGTCCTGCGCCTCGTCGATCAGCACATGGTCGACGCCGCGGTCGAGCTTGTAATGCACCCAGGCAGCCTCGACCTTGTCCAACAATGCCAGTGTCTTCTCGATCAGGTCGTCGTAGTCGAGCAATCCGCGCCGGTCCTTCTCGGTCTGGTAGCGCGAGATCACGGCGTCGGCGACGGTGATCAGCGCGGCGGTGCGATCGCGACAGGCGACGGCCTTGCGGCGCTCGAACAATGCCAGCACACGCTCGCGCTCGCGAAGGAAACGGTCGGCGAGCGCGGGGTTGCCGGTTTCGATCGCCTTGGTGACGATACGATTGCGCGGCTCGCCGGTGCCGGTGAGGAAGACGCGGCGATAGATCTCGGCGCGCGCTTCGCCGGCCGCCCGTGCGGCTGCTTGCAGTCTCGCTGCCTGCTCCTGGTCGCTCTTTGTGCCGCGCGCCAGATCGGCTGCGACGGCCGCCCAGCTCGACGCCGGCAGCAGCGGCCCGTCCGTCGTCTCCACGTCGATGCCTTCGATCGTGTCGCCTTTGGCCACGCCGAGCGGCCCGCAGAGCCCGGCAATAGCGCCCGCGACGTTGCCGCCGTGCTCGATCCAGGCCCGCACCACGTCGCGCTTGCGGATCGCCTCGCCGACGACCTCCTTGAAGGTCTGGTCGGCCGCGGTGGCGAGCGCCGCCGCGAGCGCGCCGCCGAGCGCGCCGTTCGGGTCGGCGGCGGCGTCGAGCAGCACGCCGAGTGTCGCCTGACCGAGGAGTTGCGCCTCTGCCGCCTCGTCGAGCACCTCGAAGCGGGCGGCGACATTGGCCTCGAACGGAAATTGATGCAGCAGACGAGTGCAGAAGGCATGGATGGTCTGCACCTTGAGCCCGCCCGGGGTTTCGAGCGCGGTGGCGAACAGCCGGCGCGCCTGCGCGCGCAGATTGGCGTCCGGCGCGATGCTCGAAATCGTCCGGATCGCCTGATTGAGCCGTGCATCGTCGAGGGCGGTCCACTGGCTCAACGTGTCGAACACCCGCTTCGCCATATTGGCGGCGGCCGCCTTGGTGAAGGTGATGCAGAGGATTTTTTCCGGCTCGACGCCGCCGAGCAGGAGCCGGATCACGCGCTGCGCCAGCACGTGGGTCTTGCCGGAGCCGGCATTGGCGGCGACCCAGGCCGAGACCGCCGGGTTCGACGCCTCGATCTGCAGCCGCAGCACGGTCTCCGGGATGATGCGGGCGTTCATTCCTCGCCTCCCACGCCATCGTCGTCCTCGCTGCGGATCGACCATTCATTCACGCGCGCGAGGTGGTCGTAGGTGCCGTAGCGGCTCTTCCACATCGACAAGACCAGGGAGCGGTAGGGCTGCTGCTCGTCCTCGAAGCGCTCGGCGACGCTCTGGAGCTTGGCGCGCGCGCGGTCGGCATGCATGTCGGCATTGCCCTCCTTGAAGTCGATCGCCTTGGCGTCGCCCGCGGGCTCGCGGCCCTTGAGCGCCACGTAGACGAGCTCGGCGACCGAGCCGCCCGCGCCGATGTCGCCGAAGCCGCCGCCGCGTAGGATCGCGGCTTCGAGCGTGAGCTGCGGCGAGATACCGACGCGTACCTGCTTCTCGGTGGGCACTTGACCAGTCTTGTAGTCGAGGATGGCGTAGCCGCCGTCGGCCAGCCGCTCGATGCGGTCGGCGCGCGCGGACAGCGTGAATGTGCGCGCGCCGAGCGGAATTTCGATCCTGCCGCCGGTCTCGGCCGTGAGCGCCGTGATCTTGCCGCGGCGCTCCGCCTCCCAGCCGGCGAACCAGCGGGCGATGCGCTGGAAGCGCGGCCACCAGAACGCGCGCGCCTCCGGGTAGTCGTCGAGCGCCGCGAAGTGCCGGCGCCCGATCGCGAGCAGCGCGCCTTCGGGATCCTCCGGCAGGGCGGCGGCGAACGTCTTGGTGAATTCGCTCAGCGCGCCGTGGATCACGATGCCGCGGTCGGCCGCGCCCGGCGTCAGGTCTACCGGGTCGAGCTCGCGCAGCCTGAGGATGTGCTTGGCGTAGATCGTATAGGGATCGCGCAGCCAGTTCTCAATGTCGGTGACCGAGAGCGCCGACGGCCGGGCTTCGCGCGGCGGCTTCGGCGCCGGCTTTTTGACGTGTTGCACGTCCATGGGCCGATCGAGCGCGCGCGCCCAGTGCAGATATTGCTCGCCGCGCCGACACGCACCGCTCCATCGCTCCTCGCCCGCCACCGCCGCCAGCCGCTGCACGAAACGCGAGGTCACGGTCGGCGCGCCGGCGAGCTTGGCCGGGTAGGTCAGGATCACCTCGGTGGCGCCGAGCGCCTGCGCGAAATCATGCGCCGAGAGCGAAATGCGCCGCTCCGGCAGATCGAGGCCCAGCGTGTGGCGCATGGGGCGGTTGAGCCAGGGGTCGGAACCTGCGTCGGGTGGCCAGGTGCCTTCCACGAGCCCGCCGAGCACCATGCGGTCGACGCTTTGCAGCCGCGCTTCGAGCAGGCCGTAGATGCGTACGCGCACGCCGGGCAGCCCCGGGCGCCGCACCACGCGATCGGATATGACGGTGCGGAACAGCTCCGCGTAGTTGGCCGGCGCCACGACCAGGCCGGCCTGGTCGAGGGCGATCTCGTCGAACGCGGTCGCCAGCGCCACCCCGTCCGGGCCGCCGAAGATGGCGGTTTTGTCGGGTGGCTCGGCGCTCAGCGCCGCGATGACATCGCGGTGGCAGGCCGCGATGTCGGCGAAGGGACGGGGTGCGCGGAGCGCTTCGAGCGGCGCCAGCGCCGTGGTCAACCGGACGACCAATTCGCCAGCCGCATCGAGCTCCGCGTCGGTCAAAAGGGTGCGCGGATCGGACGGATGCAGATCGGATGGCTCCTTGCGCCGCAATTTCGCGAGCTCGGCGCGAAAGGTCGCGAGCGCGCGCGCGAGCCCTGCCGTTCCCGGCCGCGGGCGCGGGCCGCGCAGCGCCGCCTTTTCGAGCGCCGCGATGGCGCGGGCCTGCGCGCCCTCGGCGGCACCAAGGCGTACGAGCGGATGCTTGAGCAAGGCCAGCAGGCTCACCGGCGCGAGCCCGCCGAGCGCCGCCTCGGCCGTGAGCCGCGCGAACCGGCCGGCCGGCGTGTCGGCGAGCCGATCGCCGCCGGAATCGTCGACCGCGACTTTCCAGCGCGCCAGCGCGGCCAGCACGCGGCGGGCGAGCCCGCGGTCGGGCGTCACCAGCGCCGCGGTCTTCTCCGGCGTCTCGACCGTCTCGCGCAGCGCAACCGCGATGGCGAGCGCTTCCTCCTCGGCATTGGCGGCTTCGATCACCGTAAGCTGCTCGAGGGCGCCTTCGACCTGCGCCGGGAAATCGGAGGTCGCAAGTCCCCGCCAGCGATCGGTGGCAACCGCCGGCCGCAGCGCCTCGGAGACGTAGCGCTCGCGGCCGTGCCGAGCGGGCTCGGCGAGCGCGATCACGGCATCGCGCGCGATCCCGATCCGGCGCAGCAGCGCCTGCATGGCGAATTGCGGATGCCCGACCGCGGGCGGGACGACTTCGCGCCCGGCGGCGTCCTGCTTTCCGGCAATCAATTCCCACGACTCGGCGTCGAGATCGGTGTCGAGGCCGGGCAACACCACGGCGCCGTGCGGCAGCCTGGCGATGGTCGCGATCAGCGCGGCGGTCGCCGGCATCGAGCCGGTCGAGCCGGCGGCGATCACCGGGCCGTCGGTGTGGGCGGCAAGCCGCGCGGCTTCCGCCTTGATCAGCGCGTCGCGGCGCGCGGCCGGCTCGATCCTGCCGCGCTCGGCGAGGATCTTCGGCCAAGCCTCGCGGGCGATCTTCAGGAATTCGAGGGTCAACTGCCAGTAGCGGTCGAGATTCTCGGGCACCAGCTCGTCGAGCCGCTCCCACGCCACGCCGCGCGTGGTCATGTCGTCCATCAGGCGGGCGAGCTCATCGGCGAGCGCGAGCGCAGAGGCCGGGTTGTTGGCGACCAGCGCCGCCTCGCCTTTTTTGTCGGGCGCGATCCTGCCCGCCCATGTCAGCACCAGCCGCGCCAGCAACATGCGCCGTTCGAGCGGGCCGAGCGTCGGCGGCAGCTCGAGCGCATCGGCGGCCAGCGCGCCCGTCGCCGCCTGCGCGAAGGCGATCTCGTCCTCGTCGAGGTCGCCGATGGCGCCGATGCGCGGCAGAATCGCGGCGGTTTCCGCGGTCACATCGAGGAAGAGGTCGCGCGCCAGCCGGCAGGCGCGGCGCGTGGGCAGGTAGAGCGTCGCACCCGCGAGCGCGAGCGGATCGCGCGCGGCGGGAAAGCCCGGCACGAGCGTTCCGTCGAGCAGCGCACGGAGCAATGTCGGCACGAACGGCGCCGAGGCCGGAATGGTGAAAACGCGGGGGATAGCCATGGCGAATCATACACCGTTCGGCGCTTGCAATATGATGGGTCATGCGCGGGGGTGCATCGACCGAAACCGACGCTCGCTGACCGTTACGATATAGCGGTTGTCCCGGCACGCAATTGCAGAGATTCAAATCTCCTGGTCTTGCCAATCTGCAGGTCCGCTTCACCTTCGAATGCTGCCGAATTGGTGCGCCGCAGCGAGCGGCGGGATGTGCCAACAGCGGTCATTAGCGACATCGGGAATTTCCACCCAGTCCATGCCATCCGGATTTGAATTCGCTCAGATACCCACTGACCGGGACTTGCCATTTCGAGTAGGATGCAACGCGGTCCTCGAACCGGTGGCGGCACATGCGGCCCAGTCATTTAAGGCGGCGCGAGTTCATCACCCTTCTCGGCGGCACGGCAGCCGCCTGGCCGCTCGTCGCGCGCGCGCAGCAGCCGGCGGTGCCGGTGATTGGGTTTCTCCGGAGCACGGCGGCTACTGGTTCCGAACACATCGTGACCGCGTTCCTCCGGGGCCTGAAAGAGGCTGGATTTGTCGAGGGCCAAAATGTGGCCGTCGAATACCGCTGGGGAGAGAATCAACACGATCGGCTGCCGGGGCTGGCGACGGAGTTAATCCGTCGTCAGGTCGCCGTGATCATAGGCGCGGGAACTGAAGCGTTACAAGCGGCCAAGGCGGCGACTGCGACGGTCCCGATCGTCTTCGCGACCGGTGACGACCCGGTCAAACTCGGCTTCGTGGCCAGTCTTAATCGGCCGGGGGGCAACGTCACGGGCGCGAGCTTCTTCGCAGCCTCCCCCCTGGCGGCGAAACGATTGGAGCTGCTGCGAGAGATGGTGCCGCAGCTCGCCACCATCGCATTCCTCGTGAATCCGAACAGTCCAAATGCCGAACTTGAAACGAGAGAGGTGCAGACCGCGTCACGCTCGCTCGGGCAACAAATCCTTGTCCTGAGCGCCAGTAACAAACGCGACTTGGAGCCGACTTTCGCGACCCTCGTCCAACAGCGCGTCGGTGCGCTCCTCATGGGCGGCGGTGCGTTCTTCAACAGCCAGCGAGACCAACTCGTTTCATTGGCGGCGCGCCATGCGGTGCCCTCGATCTACAATCTGCGCGAGTTCGTCGAGATTGGCGGTTTGATGAGCTACGGCGCGCGCATAACGGATAGCTACCGCCAGGTTGGCGTCTACACTGGTCGGATTCTCCAGGGGGCCAAGCCGGCCGATCTGCCGGTGATGCTGCCAACGAAATTCGAGCTCGTCATCAATCTCAAGACGGCCAAGGTGCTCGGCCTCACGGTGCCGCTGATCATGCAAATGACCGCCGACGAGATCATCGAATGATGGGCCGCTCTACGACCGCTTTGGGTCAATCGCGACGGACTGACGACAGCCGTCACGAGTCCGCTTGGCCTCCGATCACTGTCGAATTGTTGCAAAGCAGCGAACCGACGTTGAGTGGAATTTTGTTACGATGCCCGCTCGCTGCGCGCCACGGTCAAGCCGTGTCCGCCTACCGGACATGGCGGATCGATCTGATTAATATGGCGCCCGCGGTGCCGGTGCAATCGGCCCGAAGAGCCAGACGCTGCGCCCGGCCGCCGACGGACCCGCCACCCATTCCCGGGCCTGCTGCCAAAGGGAGGACATCCATGCGGGCTCTTCTTCGCCTCTCGCTTGCCGTTATGGCACTCGCGGTGCTTGCCCCAGCAGTGCTGAGCCAACAGGCTTTTCCGACCCACCCGATCCGCCTGATTGTGCCTTATCCGGCCGGTGGAGCTACGGACGTCGTGGCGCGGATTGTCGCTGAGAAGATGTCGGAAGAGCTCGGTCAGCAGATCCACGTGGACAACCGGCCCGGCGCTGGGACTATGATCGGCGCAAGCGCCGTCGCGCGCAGCGCGCCGGACGGCTACACGATGCTGATCGGCGATACCGGAACCTATGCGCTCAACCCGACTCTTTACGACAAGCAACTCACCTACGATCCAATCAAGGACTTTGCGCCGGTGAGCCGCACCGGGCGCGTGCCGCTGATCCTCGTCGCCAATCCCAACACCATCAAGGTCAATTCTGTGAAAGAACTGATCGAGGCCGCGAAGAAGGCGCCGGGCAAGATCGACTATGGTGCACCCGGCCCGGGCAGCCCTATTCACCTTGCGATGGAGCTGTTCAAACAGCGCGTCGACATCAATGCGACCGCGATCCCATACAAAGGCGGCGCGGACGCGCTGACGGACCTGCTCGGCGGTCGTATCGCGCTGCTGTTTGTCGATGCGGCAACCGGCGTCACCCATATCAAGTCAGGCGCGCTCAAGGCGCTTGGGGCTGGCACGGACAAGCGCATTCCGGCGGCGCCCGACGTGCCGACAATCGCGGAGGCAGGGGTCCCGAATTTTGAGGCCTGGGCGTGGAATGGCTTGGCTGTGCCGGCCGGCACCCCGCCTGAGATCATCGCCAAACTCAGTGCCGCCTGCCAGAAAGCGCTCGGCCTGCCGGCGGTGAAGCAGCGGCTCGCCGAGCTCAGCGTCGAACCCGCGCCGACCAGCGCGGATGAGTTCGGCGCCTACATCAAGAGCGAAACGGCGAAGTGGCGCACGGTGATCACCGAGGCCGGTATCTCGCTCAAGTGAGCCGATGCGGCGCATCGTCCGGGAAGAACAACAACAGGGACTGACATTCGACATGCGACTCGTGAGCTACGGCCGATTCGGCGCGGAACGAGCGGGAATCCTCGCGAACGAGCAAATCTTCGATCTGGAAAAAGCCATGCAAGCCGCTGGCGCCGAAGCTCCGGCGAGCGACATGCGTCTGTTCCTCGAGCAGCCCGCGTGGCGTTCGGTGCTTGACCGTGCCTATGCGGCACGCGACAAGGGTACGCCCGTCGCCCTGAGCACAGTCCGCCTCGGCGCCCCGGTTCCCGTGCCACGCTCGCTGATCATCGCGGGTGCGAACACGAAGACACACATCGCGGAGGCGGGTGCCGTGTTGGGCGAAATGATCGGGCCTCGCGAACCGATGCTGCTTGCTAAGGCGACGTCGAGCTTGTGCGGCGCCCACGACGACGTCATCCTTCCACCGGAGACCAAAAAGCTCGACTACGAGGTGGAACTCGGCGTCATCATTGGATGCAAGGCGAGACGCATCAGCGAGAAGGATGTAAAGGACTACGTTGCCGGCTTCACCGTGACGAACGACGTTTCGGCACGCGACATCCAGCTTGCCGAACACGAAAAGAACCCATTCTTCCGTGTCCACTACATCGGCAAGAGTTTCGACACATTTTGTCCCGCCGGCCCTGCCCTGGTGACGGTGGACGAATTCACCTGGGGCAAGGAACTCAAAATGAGCACCACGGTCAATGGCGAGGTCCGGCAAATGAGCGATACGTCAGATCTCTATTTCGGCATCGAGACGCTGGTCTCCTATGCGAGCAGGTCGATGACGCTATATCCTGGGGACATGATCGCGACAGGTTCGCCGGCCGGCGTGGCCTTCTTCATGCGGCCGCAGCGATTCCTCAAACCGGGCGATGTGGTTCGTTGCGAGATTGAGGGTGTCGGAGCGATCCAGAACCGCGTGTCGGCAGAGGAGCGACCGTAGCAGGGACCGCGGCGCCTTTGCGCGCAGGGATTTGGGATTGTCGAAGGCCTGTTCCGGTTGGATCGGATTGAAGTCGGGACCATCCACGCAGAGTGTGCAGTCCTCGAACTATCCGGGGCTTGGGAGATCGAAGTTCAGTGAGGGCTGTAGGAAGTAGCAACACGGCCTCTAGCCCAAGCATCGAACGAGCCCGCTTAGCATCGATTGTTGGCGTGGCTGTACCAGCGATTCTGGCTACGGCGTGACTTTTCCCGAAATATTTCGCCGGGCGGCCTACTTCGTTGACAACATTCTGAAGGGCACCAAGTCCGTCGGCCTGCCCGTGGAGCAGCCGACCAAGTACGAAACGGTGAGGCGCTTGGTCTACCAATCCCGCCGACGTTGCTGGCGCTCGCCGACGAAGCGATCGAGTGAAGGCTCGCTCTGACAGGAGACGGCGATGGCCGAGAACGAGTTTGCACCGGTCACTCCCGGCGAAATGCTGAAGGAGGAGTTCCTGGCCGAGTACGGTCTGTCGCAGAACCAGCTCGCGAAGGCCGTCGGCATTTCACCGAACCGTATCGCCGAGATTGTTAACAATCGGCGGCGCATTACGGCCGACACCGCGCTCCGGCTGGGTTTGTACTTCGGCAACAGTCCGGAGTTCTGGATGAACCTGCAAACCCATTACGACCTGAAAATGGCACGGCGGAACCTGAAGCCCGAAGATGCAAGACGAATCAAGGCGCGGCGGGCCGCCTGAAACTATGCCTTGCCCTTGGACGCGTCGCGCTACGCCGCGCTGGCGACGATGGCGGCTTCCGCCGCCTTGACCGCGTCGGGGGTGCCGACGTGCATCCAGACCCCTTCGAGGCGAAGCCCGAACAGGCGTCCGGCCTCGGCGGCGCGGTCGAACAGCGGCGACATCGAGAACGGACCTTCCGGCGCCCCGGCGAAGAACGCTGGCGTCAGAATCGCCGCGCCCGCATAGACGAACGGCACCACCTCGCGCTCCCCGCGCCGCGTGAGCCTGCCGTCGGGCGCCATCTTGAAGTCGCCGCGGCCCGAATAGCCGATGCTGGTCGCCGCCATCGCCAGCAGCAGCAGCGCGTCCATGCCGGCGGGGTCGAAGGCGGCGGCGAGCCGCCCCAGATTGGGCTTCACGCCGTCGATCCAGATGGTGTCGGAATTGATGTGGAAGAACGGCGCCCCGCCCAGCTCCGGCAGCGCCTTGACCACGCCGCCGCCGGTGCCGAGCAGCTCGCGGCGCTCATCGGCGATGACGATCCTCGGCTGCTGCCGCGCGGCGAGGTGACGCTCGATCTGGTCGGCGAGGTGATGGACGTTCACCACCGCGCGCTCGACGCCCTGCTCGGCCAGGCGGTCGAGCACGTAGTCGATCAGCGGCTTGCCGCCGACCTTGACCAGCGGCTTCGGGACCTGCCCGCTGAACGCCCGCATGCGGGTGCCGAGCCCGGCGGCGAGCACCATGGCGCGTTTCGGCACGGTCGTGTTTCGGGAGGTTCCGCCCATGAATGCTTTTTGCCCTTGCGGACGTTTAAATTGTGTTTAGCGACGGCACGTGGAAGGCATACCACTCGTTGAGCGGCGCCAGCGCCGGATGGCCGAGCGAGCGCCGCAGATAGGCCCATACGCGGGGCATGTGACGGAGATATTGCGGCTTCCCGTCGCGCAGGTCGAGCCGCGCGAAGATGCCCAAAATCTTGCTGGCGCGCTGGGCGGCGAGCGTGACGTAGATCTTGATGAACTGGGTATGGTCGAAGTCCGCCTCGGCCTGGCGCCGGCCGCGCACATAGCGGCCGAGCAGCGCGAGCTCGATCTGCTCGTACATGTCCACGCGCGCGTCCTGCAGCAGCGAGGCGAGATCGTAGGCGGCCGGTCCCATCAGGGCATCCTGGAAGTCGAGAATGCCGAGGCGAGCGGTGCCGCTGCGCCTGGGCAGCCAGAGCAGATTGGGCGAATGGAAGTCGCGCAGCACCCAGGTCGGCGGCGAATCGATCGCCGGCTGCAGCAACTCGCGCCAGAGCGCCCGGAAGCTGATGCGCTCGCTTTCGGGCACCGGGGCTTTGAGGCGCGGCAGATACCAGTCGAGCAGCAGCTCGGCTTCGATCAGGAAGGCGTCCATATCGTAGTAGGGAATGTGGTGATCGACGTGCGGCGCGACCGCCAGCACGTCCGGCAGTCGTTGCGCGTGCAGCTCGAGCAGCACATCGACCGCGGTCTCGTAACGCTCCCGATTGGGGCTCGGCGGGTCGCCGGCGACGACGCGCTCGTCGCCGAGATCCTCGATGATGAGCAGGCCCTGGTCGAGATCGGCGTGATGGATCGCCGGCGCCGAGAAGCCGTAGCGCCGCAGCCCGTTCGCCATCGCCACGAACGGCACCACGCTTTCGGCGAGGTGCGCGATCGCGCTGTACGGCTTGCCGTCGCGCAGCGGCGGGCCGTCGGGCCGGCGCGGCGAATTCATCAGGATCACGTGCTTGTCGCCGAGCGCGAGCCGCTCATAGGACCGGGTCGAGGCGTCGCCCTGCACCCGCGCGCGCAACGCATCGCTGTAGCCGCTCTCGGCGATGAACTGGCGCACCGCCGCCATGCGGTCGACGCGCGCGCCGAACGCGCCGTAGCCGGTCACCCGCGCATGGCGGAATTCGAGCTTGAGCTTGGGCGCCAGCGTGAGCCCGACGTCGAGCCGGTCGGGCGGCAGAAAGCCGGCGGCGCGGTCGGGCCATTCGACCAGCACCACCGCGCCTTCCGGCAGGTCGTCGAAGCCGAGCTCGGCGAGCTCGGCCGACCCGGACAGGCGATAGAGATCGGCATGGACCAGCGGAAACTGCGGCAGGTCGTAGAGCTGCATGAGCGTGAAGGTCGGGCTCGGCACCTCGATCCCCTCGTCGCCGGCGAGATAACGAATCAGCGAGCGGGCGAACGTGGTCTTGCCGGCGCCGAGGTCGCCGGAGAGCGTCACCAGGTCGCCGGGCGCCAGCGAATTGGCGATGTCGATCGCCAGCCGGCGGGTGGCCTGCTCGTCCGGCAGCGCCACCGAGAAGCTCGACGTGCCGGAGGTGGTCAGCAGCATCGCCATGGCGGCACTCAGGTCCCGGATGCGGGGCAGCGGTACCAGAAATTGGCAATCAGGAGCCAGAAGTCGGAACCCCGGGCCCCCACCGATGGGAATGGCAGCTTAGCAGAATCACGCCGCCGGGCGCTCCGCCCGGCGGTCGATCGGGAACACGCAGGTCACGGTGGTGCCGCGGCCGACCGCCGACTCGAGCGTCACCGTGCCGCCGTGCAGCTCCACGAAGGAACGCACCAGCGAGAGGCCGAGGCCGGTGCCGCGGTGGCGCGAGCCGAGGGAATGGGTCTCGAACCAATCGAATACCTTGTCCTGCACGTCGACCGGGATGCCGGGTCCGCGGTCGGTGACCGAGAACACGACGGCGTCCCGCAGCCGCTGGGCGGCCAGCGTAACGGTCTCGCCGCCGGGCGAAAAGCCCACGGCATTGGCCAGCAGATTGAACAGCGACTGGCGCGCCCGCCGCTCGTCGGCGACGAAGCTGCCGATGTCGGGGGCGGCGCGGATCTCGAGCTTGATGCCGCTCTTGACCAGCCGGTCCTGCACGCCCTCGGCGGCCGCCTCCATGGTCTTGCGGATGTCGACCGGGCCGAGATTGAGGGTCATGGCGCCGGCGTCGATAGTGGCGAGGTCGAGGATGTTGTTGATGATCGCCAGCAGCGCGTTGGTCGATACCGTGATGTAGCTCAGATATTCGCGCTGCCTCTCGGTGAGCGGGCCGGTGACCGGATCGCCGAGGAAGTGCGCGAAGCCGATGATGTTGGTGAGCGGCGAGCGCAGCTCGTAGGAGACGTGGTGGACGAAGTCGATCTTGAGCTTGTCGGCGGTCTCCAGCGCCTCGTTGCGCTCGCGCAGCGCCCGCTCGACGTTGACCGTGTCGGTGACGTCCTGGAAGGTGACCAGGGTGGCGCCGTCGGGAAGCGGCATGGTGGCGCAATCGACCACGTTGCCGTCGCGGCGCTCGAGCCGGCCGGCGACCGGCTCGCGATCGTCGATGGCGGTGACGGTCGCGCGCAGTTTCTGCCAGATCGGATCGTTGCCGTGCAGCGGCAGGCACCAGCCGCTCACGGTCTCGATATGCGGCCGCTCGGCGAGCTGCTCGGGGGAGAGCCGCCACATGCGCGCGAAGGCCGGATTGAACAGCCGCAGGCGGCCGTCGCTGCCGAACACCGCGACCGCCTCGGCGAGATTGTCGAGGGTCTCGCCCTGCACCCGGATCAGGGCGTCGAAGCGCCGCTCGAGATCGAGCCGCTCGGTGACGTCGTCGAACAGATAGATCACGCCGCCTTCGGGATTGGGCGTGGTGACCACGCGCATGGTGCGCCCGCTCGGCAGGTGCCACTCGTGCGGCTTCGGCTCGATCGCCCGATAGGCTTCGTGCAGCGCGGCCTTCCACTGCCGAAAATCCTGGTCGTCCGGAAGCTTGCGCGCCGCGCGCAACTGATCGAGCACGGCCGAATCGGTCGGGCTCTGGTCGAGGAAACCGGCATCGAGGTCCCAGAGCGACCGGTAGGCGGTGTTGTAGAAGCTGAGCTTCTGGTTGGAGCCGAAGATGGCGACGCCGGTGGTCAGCTGGTCGAGGATGCGCCGGTGCGCCTCGATCATGTGCTTGAGCTCGGTGCGCAACAGCTCCGCTTCGGTGGCATCGATGCCGATGCCGGCACTGCCATGCGCGGCCGGCACGGTGATCACGTCGAAGCTCCGGCGGCTGCCGGCGGCCACCGCCGGGAGCCGCCCGCTATAGGTCTTCGCCACTTCGTGGGCGCGGAACAGTTCGGTGCGCGCGGCGCGGTCGAACAGCTCGATGCCGCGGTCGACCGCCTCGGCGGCATCCTTGGCCTCGACCGCCCGGGCATAGGCCGAGTTCGCGAATACCAGCTTGCCGGCGTCGTCCCGCGTCCACACCGGAGAGGGCAGCGCCTCGATCAGCGCCGCCAGGGCGGCGATGTCGTCGACGTGCTTCTGGTGGCGCGCGCTCAACTCGGCGAGCTCGTATTTGATGCCGCTCACGTCGCGCAGCCGCAGGATCGCGCGCCCGCCGATCACCTGACCCTCGGCCTCGATGATGTGGTCGGCCAGCGTCGTCACCGTCATCGCGAAGCTGATGCCGCGGGCGCGCAGCGCGTCGACCGACCGCTCCATGTCGCGCGCCGTGTCCGGCTCGAGCCAGGTGCCGAACGCGAGCACCCGGTGCGGCTCGTCGGCGCTCGCCACCAGGCTCGGGTCGCCGATGATCTCGGGCTCGTCGGAGGCGGCGGCCCAGGCGACCAGGACTTGCGGTTCCGACAGCAGCAGCGCGTAGGCGCGGTCGATCGCGGCCCGCGCCGCGATGCTCTCGTCGCGCGCCGCAGCCTCGGTCTCGCCCAGGCGCCGGCGCGTGCGCACGAGCAGGATGGCGGTGACGACCGCGAAGCACAGAATCCCCAGCGTCAGCGCGAGCGCGGCGATCTCATGCCGGTCGAGCTGCAGGAAGGCCGCGATGTAGGCGTCGAGGGCGGAACCTTCGAACGCCGGGACTGCGTCGTTGGCGCGCCCCGGCCCGAGCGAAGCCGCTATGCCGAAAGCGGCGGTCGCAACGGTAACGGCGGTGCGGAATCCTCCGCGCCGCGGATGAGCCCTCAAGCTCCCGCCGGTGATCCGGATCGTGTCCGGCATGCCCGCTTGCCCCTATCGCCGCATTCAACCGGCGCGTGAACGCCGGCTCGATCCGCGGGCCGCGTGGCTCAAGCGCGCCCAACCTCGACGTGCCTCATCCGCCGAGCCGCCCGCGAATCAAGCAATTTTACCCCCAAGAGGATTCGCGCCGTAAGAGTCCAGATCGTGAACAGTTCCCGGGGTCGTGCCCCGCGCATGGTGGGATGCAGTCCGAATTCGATCGCCGGTTCCGGCGCCGAGGGCCGCGAGTTCCAGGAACCTTCCGCGGCCGTCCCGGTTTATGCCTGTGCACGGTATCGTACAGAGGGGTGGCCTGGTCATGTCAGGACAGTCCCAATGGTCCCGGTGGATGCGTATCAAGAGCGTGCGAACGAGTGCCTCGAGTTCGCGAAGACCTCGCATGACATCGGCGAAAGGACGACTTGGCGTGAACTGGCCTTGTGCTGGCTACGGCTTTCCGAGCACGCGCAAGAATTTAGAACCCGTGCGAAGTGGCCAATGAGGCCCCCCGCGGCCGCAAGATTGGAGACCCGCCGATGAATCCGCCCGAGGAATTCTTGAGACACGCCGCCGAGTGCGAGCTGATGGCCAAGTTCACCCGTGATCCGGAGAGCAGGGCAACTTGGAGCCACATGGCGGAACGCTGGATTCGGTGTGCCGAATTGTTCGAGAGTCAAAGCTTGGCCGCCCACCAGGGACCCTTGGCGAAGCGGCACCGCAAGTCCGCTCCGGAAAGCGCTCACCACTGACGCCTGATGCCTGGTGAGGCAGGCCGCCCGAGTTGGCGGCGCGTGTCCCCGACCGCCCGGCTACGCCCTCCCGGCGAGCTTCAATCCCTTGTCGAGGGCGGTGTAGCTGCGCACAGGCGCCGCCATCAGGAAGCGGTAGCCTTCGCCGAGAATGCGCTCGACATTGTTTGCGTCGACGTGAGGATGCCCGACCGGCACGTTGTGCGCCTTGCAGGTATCGACCACGCGCGCCATCCATTTGAGCACCTCGGGATGCTCGTATTGGCGCGGGTAGCCGAGCTCCTGGGAGAGGTCGCCCTCGCCGATCAGGATCGCCCCGATGCCGGGGACCTTCTTGAGGATGTCGGGAAGATTTTGGATGCCGACCGTGTCCTCCATCATCAGGATCACGAAGACCTCGCCCTTCGGGTTGAGCGGCCAGACATCGGCGCGGTCGTAATAGTCCTGCTGGCCGAGCCCCCAATAGCGCACCGCCTGGGTCGGACCGTCGCCACGCACGCCGGCGGGCTCGTACATCGGCGCGCTCTTGAGCCGCGGGTAGCGGCAGGAGGCGACCGCGTTGTGGGCCTCGTCCACGGTCGAGATGTGCGGCCAGACGATGCCGTAGACGCCGAGGTCGAGCGCCTGCTTGGCTTGCAGCTGCGCCTTCTCGGCACCATTCGGCGGGATCCGCACCATCGGCGTGACGCTGGGCGCGACCGAGCCGGCGCGGGCGATCTGGCCGCGGTTGAGCATGTATTGCAGGCTATCGCGGAGCGCCCTGATGTCCCACGGATTGTGCTCCATCTCGAACACTATGCCGTCGTACTTGGCCGTGGTCATCGCGAGCGCGGTCTCGGGATCGGCCTGGCAAAAGGACGTGAATGCCGGCTTGCCCTGCTCCAAGGCCTTGATGACACCGTTTAGGCGCGGAATATCAGCCATTCTTTCCCCCTGATGCGTTTGCCGGTATCCTAGCAGACGCCGATCCCGGTTTGACAATCGCAAAGCCCGGTCCGTAGCATCCGGGGAACCCGCCGGGCATCCGGCTTCATCGCGGGCATCCGCCCATCATTCGTAGCGACGGTATCATGATTATCGACTGCCACGGGCACTACACGACCGAGCCGAAAGACCTCCTGCGCTGGCGCAAGGAGCAGGTCGACAACGTCAAGGAACCCGCCAAGCAACCCTCGAAGTCGTCGTTGAAGGTCACCGACGACGAGATCCGCGAGAGCCTCGAAGGCGCGCAGCTCAAGCTGCAGCGCGAGCGCGGCACCGACATGACGATCTTCTCGCCGCGCGCCATGGGCATGAGCCACCATATCGGCGACTACAACGTGAGCCTGGCCTGGTCGCAGATGTGCAACGAGATGATCCATCGCGTCTGCCGGCTCTATCCCAGCAATTTCATCGGCGTGTGCCAGTTGCCGCAGTCGCCGGGGGTGTCGCCGGACAGCTGCATCGACGAGCTCGAGCGCTGCGTGAAGGAATTCGGCTTCGTCGGCTGCAATCTCAACCCCGATCCGTCGGGCGGCTATTGGACCGCGCCGCCGCTCACCGACCGCTGGTGGTACAAATTCTACGAGAAGATGGTCGAGCTCGACGTGCCGGCGATGGTCCATGTCAGCGCGTCGTGCAATCCGTGCTTCCACGGCACCGGCGCGCACTACATCAACGCCGACACCACGGCGTTCATGCAGCTGATCATGGGCGACCTGTTCAAGGATTTCCCGACCTTGAAGCTGATCATCCCGCATGGCGGCGGCGCGGTGCCGTTCCACTGGGGCCGTTACCGCGGCCTGGCGCTCAACAACAAGCGGCCGCCGCTCGACGAGTTGATGAAGAACAACGTCTGGTTCGACACCTGCGTCTATCACCAGCCCGGCATCGATCTGCTCACCAAGGTGGTGCCGATCGACAATATCCTGTTCGCGTCCGAGATGGTGGGCGCGGTGCGCGGCGATGATCCGCAGACCGGCAAGCCCTTCGACGACACCAAGCGCTACGTCGACAACGCGCCGGGGCTGTCGGCTGCGGACAAGAAGAAGATTTTCGAGGAGAACGCGCTGCGGGCCTACCCGCGGCTGAAGCACACGATCGCCGCGCAGCAGAAAGCGGCGCCCGCGTAGCCGGTAGGGCGGGTTAGCGAAGCGTAACCCGCCGTCCTCAGGGTGAGTTATAGAGCGGCGGATTACGCTTCGTTAATCCGCCCTACGAAGTACGCTACGAAGTACGCTACGAAGTACGCGACCAGCACATCGAGGACGATCATGGGCATCGAAGCGTTGGGCTATATCGGCGTCCGCGCCAAGGATCTGGGCGACTGGGCGACCTATGGCCAGAATTTTCTCGGCATGCAGCGCATCGACAAGAGCCGAACCTCGCTCGCCTTCCGCATGGATGACCGCAAGCAGCGGCTGGTGGTCGACGCCGACGGCGGGGAAGGCATCGGCTTCTTCGGCTGGGAGGTCGCGGACGCGGCCGCGCTCGACGCAATCGCCGCGAGGATAGAGGCGGCCGGCACCAAGGTGGCGCGCGGCTCGCGCGCGCTCGCCGACGAGCGGCACGTCAAGGACCTGATCGTGCTCAACGACCCGGCCGGCAACCGGCTCGAAATCTTCCACGGCGCCGAAACCACCGGCGATCCGTTCAAGCCCGGCCGCAACATTTCCGGTTTCCGCACCGGCCCGCTCGGCATGGGCCACGTGGTGATGCACTTCGAGCGTATCGCCGACGTGATGAAGTTCTATCGGGAGGTGCTCGAGTTCAAGCTCAGCGATTACTGGACGCGTCCGTTCCCGGCCTATTTCTTCCACGTCAATCCGCGCCATCACAGCATCGCCTTCGTCGAGAGCGGCATCAACATGGTCCACCACATGATGGTGGAGCTCTACAGCTTCGACGACGTCGGCCAGGGCTACGACCTCGCGCTCTGCGACCCCGAGCGCATCGGCGTCACGCTCGGCCGCCACTCCGGCGACTACGTCACCTCGTTCTACACCTGGAACCCGTCGGGATTTCTGGTCGAGTACGGCTGGGGCGGGCAAGTCATCGACGACGACACCTGGAAGCCGTTCGAGCGCAAGTTCGGCCCGAGCTTCTGGGGCCACGAGCGCCGGTGGATGTCGGCGGAGAAGAAGGAAGAGTCGCGACTGCTCTGCATCGAGGCGGCCGAGAACGGCCAGCGCCAGCCGGTGCAGGTGATCGAGGGCAATTACAATCTGATGCCCGGCGTCTGCCCGTGGTGGGACCGCATGAAGCAAGGCCGCAAGGCGGGGTGAGCAGCTGCAGCGCAGCTCTTCCTGGACGTCATGGCCGGCATGCAGCCACGCATGCGCAGGCTGGGCAAGGTGGGATGGTCATCCACGTGCCTTAGGCCATCAGCGATTGCAAAGACGCGGATGGCCGGGACAGGGCCCGGCATCACGTTATCGAGCGGTCTGCTCGTCGTCGCTCGGGCCTACCCGTCGGTGCCCGACTTTCTCGCTCCCTCGGCCGAGCGTGTCAGCTCTTCGATGTTGATGCGCGACAGCGCCGCCGCGAAGGCCTGCTCGGCCTCCGAGAGCGCGGGAATCACCACCTGATCGAGCAGGTTCGATCCGTTGATCGGCTTGGCGTCGATATCGTCCACGGTGCCGGCGGCGCGCAGGATCTGGTCGGCGGTGATGCGGCGCTGCTCGCGCGCCAGCTCGTAGCCGCCGCGCGGCCCACGGATGCCTTTGAGGATGCCGTGGCGCACCAGCGCCTGCAGCACCGGCTCCAGGTGCCGCGGCGGCAGGCGGTGACGCGTCGCCAGCGCCTTTGCCGCCACCGGCCGGCCGCGCGCGTGCAGCGCGATGTCGATCACGGCCGCGATGGCCAGTATGCCTTTGCGAGGCAAGATCTGCATGAAGAGGTCTGCGGTCGCGAGGAGTGAAGCCACGATAGTCCTAAATGGTACTATATTACAGCCAGACTAAGGTCTAGCCGGCTTCCTCATTCCTCCTGTCCCATGCCCGTAGAACCAAAACCCCCCACTCCGCGTGGAGTTTCATCCAAACTTGCAGTCTCGCAAATCGTTGCTTGCATCGTAGCCGCGATAATCAATTGTGCAATGCGCGCGCCGCGCCTGACTGTGTATGAATCGTGGCCGAGGTTGACCAGGATGACGTTGATCTCGCCGCGATAGTCGGCATCGACGGTGCCGGGTGAATTGAGCACGGTCACGCCGTACTGCATGGCGAGCCCCGAGCGCGGCCTGACCTGAGCTTCGGCGCCGGGCGGTAGCGCGATCGCGATGCCGGTCGGAATCATCGCGCGCTCACCCGCTGCGATGACCACCGGCGCATCGGCCGGCACCGCGGCGAGCAGGTCGAGACCGGCGGCAAGCTCGCTCTGGTAGGCGGGTAGCGGCAGCCCGGCGGCGTGCGGCAGCTGCTTCACGCGGACCTCGATCTTCGTCACCGCGAAGCTCCCGCGAGCGCAGCGGCGATGCGCGCGACGAGCGCGCGCGCAACCTCGTCCTTCGACTGCGGCGGCCAGGATTCGACCCCGTGCTCGGTCACCAGCTGGACCGTGTTGCGATCGCCGCCCATGACGCCCGATGCCGGCGAGACGTCGTTGGCGACGATCCAGTCGCAGCCCTTGCGCGCGAGCTTCTCGCGGGCGTGCTCGATGATGCGGTCGGTCTCGGCGGCGAACCCGATCACCAGCCGCGGCCGGCCGGTCGCCTTGCGCGCCACGCTCGCCAGGATGTCGGGATTCTCGATGAGGCCGAGCTTCGGCGTGCCGCCGTCCTGCTTCTTGATCTTGCGCGCGGTCGGCTTGTCGACGCGCCAATCGGCGACGGCGGCGGCGAATACGCCGACATCGGCCGGCAGCGCCTTGCTCACGGCGGCGAGCATGTCCTGGGCGGTTTCCACCTTGATGGTTTTCACGCCGATGGGATCGGGCAGGTTGACGGGGCCGGAGACGAGCGTGACCTCGGCGCCGGCGGCGGCGGCCGCGGCGGCGATGGCGTGGCCCTGCTTGCCGGAGGAGCGGTTGGCGATGTAGCGCACCGGATCGATCGGCTCATGCGTCGGGCCGGAGGTGACGATCACGCGCTTGCCGGCGAGCGTTCGCTCGCCGCCGGCGGTGCCGAGAAACTGCTCGACCACGGCCGCGATCTCGAGCGGCTCGGCCATGCGGCCGGTGCCGGCCTCGCCCGCTTCCGCCATCTCGCCCGCGTTCGGGCCGACCACCGCGATGCCGTCGGCGACCAGATGCGCCAGATTGCGCCGGGTCGCGGCGTGCTGCCACATGTGCGGGTTCATCGCCGGCGCGATCAGCACCGGACGATCGGTCGCCAGCAGCACCGCCGAGGCGAGATCGTCGGCGTGACCGCCCGCCATCTTGGCCAAGAGATCGGCGGTCGCCGGCGCCACCACCACCAGGTCGGTCTCGCGCGCGAGCCGGATGTGGCCGACGTCGAGCTCGGTCGTGGCGTCGAACAGATCGGTGAACGCGCGGCTGCCCGCGAGCGCGCCGGCCGCGAGCGGCGTGATGAATTCCTGCGCCGCCCTGGTGAGCACGCAGCGCACCGTCGCGCCGCGCTCCTTCAGCCGGCGGACGAGGTCGAGCGACTTGTAGGCGGCGATGCCGCCGCCGATGATGAGCAGGACGCGCTTGGCGTCGGCGAGTGGACCGCCGCTCGGCGTGGGCGCTGGCTGCGCCGCCGCGTTGCGGCGGGCACGGGGCTTGCCGGCGGCCTCGGCCCTGACGTCGGCGCCGGCGGCCGCGCTGCGCAGGATGGTGCGCGCCTCGTCCTCCATCGAGCGGCCGTTCTGCGCGGCGCGCAGGCGCAGCCGCTGCTTGAGGGCGTCGTCGAGCTTGCGGATGGTCAGGCTGGCCATGGGCGCGCGTTTTCCGGGCTCATATTAGCCGATGATTGCATTGCAATCAATGCAATCAAAGCTTCCCGTCATTTGCCCGGAGTTCGCGTCACTGCAGTCCAGCGGTCATTCCAACGTCGGGATCTTTGATACGTCGATGCGCCGCTCGGCGTGCCACAGATCGTAGCGACGCTGAAGGTTGATCCACAGATTCGGCCCGTTGCCGCACAGCTTGCCGAGCCTGACCGCCATGTCCGCCGTCACAGGCGCCTTCTCGTTTAGAATGTCGTAGAGCGTCTGCCGTGAAATCCCGAGCAGCCGCGCGATCTCCGCCTTCGGCTTCCGCAGCGCCGGCATGACGTCCTCGCGCAGCAATTCCCCCGGATGCAAGGGCTTGAGGCTCGGATGGCGCTTCGCCCGATATTCGACCATCAATGATAATCCTCGTAGTTGACAGTCACCAGATCAGCGCCATGATGCCCGCCAGCAGCGCCGCGATCACCCACAGCGCCGCCGCGGTCCAGCGGTTGCGGCGCGCCTCGGCGCGGCCGATCGCCGCCACCGTTTCGGGCGCTAGCACCAGACCGTTGCGGGTGATGGCGTCGAGCTGCTCGACCAGCACCGCGCCGCGCGTGAGCAGCGACGGCACCCCGCCGAGGAAGCGGCCGACCTCGCCGGCGCCCTCGACCGCGCCTTCCAGCCGGCCGGCGGCGCCGAGATGGCGCTCCATCCATTCGCGCACCACCGGCTCAGCCACCTTCCACATGTCGAGCCGCGGATCGAGCGCGCGCGCGACGCCCTCGACCACCACCATGGTCTTCTGCAGCAATAGGAGTTCCGGCCGGGTGCGCATGTCGAACAGGCCGGTGACCTCGAACAGCAGCATCAAGAGCTTCGCCATCGAGATCTCTTCGGCGGTGCGGTTGTGGATCGGCTCGCCGATGGCGCGGATCGCCTGCGCGAAGCTCTCGACCGAATGGTGCCGCGGCACGTAGCCGGCCTCGAAATGCACCTCGGCGGTGCGGTGATAGTCGCGGGTGATGAAGCCGTAGAGGATTTCGGCCAGGAAGCGTCGCTCCTTCGCTCCCAGCCGCCCCATGATGCCGAAGTCGACCGCGACCAGCTTGCCGTCGTCGTCGACGAACAGATTGCCGGGGTGCATGTCGGCGTGGAAGAAGCCGTCGCGCAGCGCGTGGCGCAGGAAGGTCTGGATCACCGCGCGGCCGAGCTGCGCGAGCTCGAAGCCCTTGGCTGCGAGCTTGGCGCGGTCATGCAGCGGCGTCGCCTCGATCCATTCGAGCGTGAGCACGTCGCGCGCGGTCAGGTCCCAGTCCACCGCCGGCACCCGGAAATCGGGATCGTCCCTGGTGTTCTCCGCCATCTCGGACAGCGCGGCCGCTTCGAGCCGCAGATCCATCTCGATCGCGACCGAGCGGCGTAGCGTCTCGACCACCTCGATCAGCCGCAGCCGCTGCGCCTCGGTGGAGAGTTGCTCGGCCTTGCGGGCGACGAAGGTGAACGAGGCGAGATCGGCCCGGAAGCGGCGCTCGATCCCCGGCCGCAGCACCTTGACGGCGACCGCGCGGCGGGTGCCGCCGGCCGCGACCTCGGCGCGGTGAACCTGCGCGATCGAAGCGGCGGCGACCGGCTGGCCGAACGCGACGAACAGGTCGCGCAACGGCTTTCCCAACGCCAGCTCGACGGCGCGCTCGGCTTCCGCCTGCGGGAACGGCGCCATCTTGTCCTGCAGCAGCTCGAGGTCGCGCGCCAGCCCGATGCCGACCACGTCCGGCCGCGTCGCCAGGAACTGGCCGAGCTTCACATAGGGGGGGCCGAGCCGGGTCAGGGCGGCGGCCAGTCGGTTGGCGGCGACCTTGCTCGCCGGCCGTTCGATCAATCGCGCGACATGGACCGCGGCGCGCGCCGGCAATGGCAGCCGCGTGGTGTCGACCAGGGCGAACACGCCCTCGCGCGCGAACACGAATCCCGCGCGGGCCAAACGGGAGAGATGGGCGAGGGCGGAGATCACGCTGAAATCTCTGTGCGGAGAGAGCATGCCAATCGGGAGACGATCAATTGCTCGCGCACGGCGATCACAACCGCCAGCCCGAATGCAGCGCGACGATGCCGCCGGTCATGCGCTGGAACGACACCCGGCGGAAGCCGGCCGCGCGCATCATGTCGGCGAAAGCGTCCGGCCGCGGGAAGCGGCGGATCGACTCCACGAGATAGCGATAGGCCTCGGCGTCGCCGGTGACGGCGCGGCCGAGCGCCGGGATCACATTGAACGAATAGAGGTCGTAAAGCGTGTCGAGTCCCGGCACGTCGACGGTGGAGAACTCGAGGCAGAGGAAGCGCCCGCCCAGGCGCAGCACGCGGTGGGCTTCGGCGAGCGCCGCCGCGATGCGCGGCACGTTGCGGATGCCGAACGCAATGGTCACCGCGTCGGTGCTGCGATCGGGAAACGGCAACGCCTCGGCATTGCCCTCGACGAAGGCGATGGCGTCGTCGAGCCCGCGCTCGGCGGCGCGCGCGCGCCCGACCGCGAGCATGTCGGCATTGAAGTCGACCACGGTCGCGCGGGTGCCGGCGCCGCCCGCCGCGACCACCCGGAAGGCGATGTCGCCGGTGCCGCCGGCGAGGTCGAGCAGCGCGAACGGCTGCCCGCCTTTCGGCGGGTTGACGGCGGTGACCAGCGCGTCCTTCCAGGCGCGATGCAGCCCGCCCGACATCAGGTCGTTCATCAGGTCGTAGCGGCCGGCCACGCTGCGAAACACGCCGTCGACCAGCGCCTGCTTGTCGTCGAGCGGCACCTGTCGGAAGCCGAAATCGGTATCCTTGCCGGCTGGCGGCATGGCGAATAGTCCTTTGCCGGCAGGACCATAGCGCGCCGGCGACGGGGACGCTATGTGTCACCTTGGAGGTTTCGCCCTCATGGTGAGGAGGCGCGAAGCGCCGTCTCGAACCATGAGGTGCGGAATGCCCGAGCTGCCCGAAGTCGAGACCGTGCGCCGTGGCCTCGCGCCGGCCATGGAGGGCGCGCGCTTCAAGAAGGTCGAGGCGCGCCGCGGTGACCTGCGCTGGCCGCTGCCGAAGGATTTCGTCGCCCGGCTCGAAGGCAAGACCGTCGCGGGCCTCGGCCGGCGCGCCAAGTACCTGCTCGCCGATCTCTCGTCCGGCGAGGTGCTGCTGATGCATCTCGGCATGTCGGGCTCGTTCCGGGTATTGCGCGGCGGCGACGAGAAGACGCCCGGCAAGTATCACCGCGAGCGTTCCAAGCACCTCGCGCATGACCACGTGGTGTTTCACATGGCGAACGGCGCGGTGGTCACCTTCAACGATCCGCGCCGCTTCGGCTCGATGAAGCTGGTGCCGCGCGCCGAGCTCGACCGGGAGCCGCTGTTGCGCGCGCTCGGCCCGGAACCGCTCGGCAACGAATTCGATGCGGCGATGCTCGCGCGGGCCTGCCGGGGCAAGAAGACGTCGCTGAAGGCGACGCTGTCGGACCAGCGGATCGTGGCCGGGCTCGGCAACATCTATGTCTGCGAGGCGCTGCACCGGGCGCGGCTGTCGCCGAAGCGGCGCGCCTCCACCATCGCGACCAAGTCGGGCGCGCCGCACGAGCGCGCCGAACGGCTGGTCGATGCGATCAAGGCGGTGCTCAACGACGCCATCAAGGCCGGCGGCTCGTCGCTGCGCGACCACCGCCGCACCGACGGCGCGCTCGGCGACTTCCAGCACAATTTCCGCGTCTACGACCGCGACGGCAAGCGGTGCCCGACACAAGGCTGCAGCGGCACCATCAAGCGCGTCGTGCAGACCGGCCGCTCGACGTTCTTCTGCCCGGTGTGCCAGCGGTAGCGCATGTTCCGGCGAAGTGGGAACCGGTTCGCCGGCAAGAACATGCGCCACTCAAAAACATTAGAGGATGTCCCGATGCCAACGGAACGGGGCATGCTCTAACGGCGCCCGGGCCGCATCGCCTCGGCGCGGCGCGGTCCCAACCCCGGCAGGAAGTCTGCTATCATCCCGGCGCGGCGGCGACGATCGATCTTCCCGTCCATGCCTCCGCGCGACGGCGACCATCCGGCCAGGCCATGAAGACCCAACGGGGCAAAGCAACACGCGCGCGGCGCCGCCAGCGGCCGACGGCCGTGCGCGGCCGCTCTGCGTCCGAGGCGCGGCTCAAGCAGAAGGTCGCCCGGCTCAGCCACGAGCTGAAAGAGGCGCTCGAGCAGCAGACGGCGACGTCGGAAGTGCTGCAGGTCATTTCGAGCTCGCCCGGCGAGCTGGAGCCGGTGTTCAATACGATGCTGGAGAACGCGACCCGCATCTGCGAGGCCGAGTTTGGCAATCTGACGCTGTGGGAGGGAGACGGCTTCCGCGCCGTCGCCGTGCACGGTGAGACGGCTTTCACGGAGCGGCGGAGGCAGCAACCGAAGATCAGCGTAGTCGGCTACCCGGCGCTCCCGCTCGCCCGCCTCGCTGCCACCAAATCGGTCGTCCATGTCGTCGACTTTAGGGCTGAGCAGGTCTATCTTGAACGCCACCCTCAAACCGTCGAGCTGGTGGAGGTGGGTGGCGCGCGGACGCTCGTATGCGTACCGATGCTTAAGGACGACGAGCTGATTGGCGCAATCGTGCTCTATCGCCAGGAGGTCCGCCCCTTCACGGACAAGCAGATCGAGCTGGTCCAAAACTTCGCCGCCCAGGCCGTGGTCGCCATCGAGAACACGCGGCTGCTCAACGAGCTGCGCCAGCGCACCGGCGACCTCTCCGAGGCGCTGGAGCAGCAGACCGCGACCTCCGAAGTGCTGCGCGTCATCAGTTCCTCGCCCGGCGACCTGGAGCCGGTGTTCCAGTCGATGCTGGACAACGCGGTGCGCATCTGCGAGGCCAGGTTCGGCACGCTGTTTCGCTTCGACGGTAAATTGTTCCACCGAGCGGCTGGAATCGGCACTCCTCCCGCATTGGTCGAATTCCAAAAGCAGCGGGGGCCGTTTCGGCCGGGCACGGCAGGCGTTCTCACCCGCGTGTTGCGGACGAAGAAAGTGGCCCACAGCGCTGACAGCGCAGCAGAACCAAACCCCGGTGTGGCGACCACGCTCGGCGGCGCGCGGTCCATCGTCGGCGTGCCGATGCTCAAGGACAACGAGCTGGTCGGCGCCATCGTCATTTATCGCCAGGAGGTCCGCCCCTTCACCGAAAAACAGATCGAGTTGGTGAAGAATTTCGCCAGTCAGGCCGTCATCGCTATCGAGAACGCCCGCCTGCTCAATGAGCTGCGCCAGCGGACCGGCGATCTGACCGAATCGCTTCAGCAGCAGACCGCTACATCCGAGGTGCTGCGCGTCATCTCAAGCTCGCCCGGCAAGCTGGAGCCAGTGTTCCAAGCCATGCTGGAGAATGCGACGCGAATCTGCGAGGCGAAGTTCGGCATTTTATGGCTGGCCGAAGGCGACCGCGACGAATTCCGATCCGTCGCGCTGCATGGCGTGCCGCCTGCGCTTGCCGAAGCGCGGCAGCGTGAGCCTGTCGTTCGTTTTGGCCCAGACTCCGGCACTGGCCGTGCCATCAGAACCAAGCAGGTGGTTCACATCGACGACATGGCGAAGGAGCCGAGTTATTTCGCGCGCGACCCCCGCGTCGTTTCCCTCGTCGAACGTGGGGGTGCCCACACTGTCGTTGTTGCGCCGTTGCTCAAAGAGACCGAGGTGATTGGCTCCTTCGTCATCTACCGCCAAGAGGTTCGCGCGTTCGCCGCCAAGCAGATCGAGCTGGTGACGAATTTCGCCGCGCAGGCCGTCATCGCCATCGAGAACACGCGGCTGCTCAACGAGCTACGCCAGCGTACCGACGATCTATCGGAGGCGCTGGAGCAGCAGACCGCGACCTCCGAGGTGCTCCAGGTCATTTCCAGCTCGCCGGGCGAGCTTGAGCCGGTCTTTCAGGCGATGCTGGCAAATGCAATGCGCATTTGCGATGCGCATTTCGGCATCATGTTCAGTTTTGCTGACGGGGCGTTTCGCGGACTGTCATGGCTAGGAATACCGCCGGAATTTGCCACGTTTCTCCAAGAACCGCGCGTATGGGGACCGGAAACCGGACTCGGCCGGCTGGTCATGACGAAGAAAGCCGTGCACGTCAACGATGCACGCACGGGCCGCGCTTATGCCGACCTTGACCCCGACCGCATGGCCGCCGTCAACTTAGGGGGGGTGCGCACATTTGTCATCGTGCCAATGCTCAAGGAAGGTGAGCTCGTCGGAGCGTTCAGTATCTTCCGGCAAGAAGTGCGCCCGTTCACCGACAAGCAGATCGAGCTGGTGACGAACTTCGCAGCGCAGGCCGTCATCGCCATCGAGAACACGCGGCTGCTCAACGAGTTGCGCCAGCGCACGGACGAGTTGAGCGAGGCACTGGAGCAGCAGACCGCAACCTCCGAGGTGCTGCAAGTCATCTCAAGTTCGCCCGCTGAGCTTAAACCCGTATTCCGGACCATGCTGGAAAACGCGACGCGAATTTGTGAGGCCAAATTCGGCACACTGTTTCTGTACGAAGGCGGCGCGTTCCGTCCGGCAGAACTGCTCAACGCGCCTTCGTCGCTTGCCGACTTCCTGTGGCAGCGCGGGGCGTTCCTTCCGCCTGAACACAGTCCTCTCGGCCGCCTTCTGCGAACGAGACGCGTAAGCCACACCGCCGACGACGCAGCGGAGGAATTTCCGACCCCGGCCGCAAGGCTAGGCGGCGGCCGAACGCATATTGCAGTGCCGATGCTGAAAGAGAACGAGCTAATCGGCGCCATCGTCATCTACCGCCAGGAGGTGCGCCCATTCACCGACAAGCAGATCGAGCTGGTGAGCAATTTCGCCAAACAGGCGGTGATCGCGATCGAGAATGCCCGCCTGCTCAACGAGCTGCGCGAATCGCTGCAGCAGCAGACGGCGACCGCCGACGTGCTGCAGGTCATCTCGAGTTCGCCCGGTGAGTTGCAGCCGGTGTTCGAGGCCATGCTGGAAAACGCGACGCGCGTCTGCGCGTCCAAGTTCGGCACCATGTATCTCAGGGAAGGCGATGCATTCCGCACGGTCGCGATGCATGGCGCGCCGCCAGCTTATGCCGAGGCGCGAATGCGCGAGCCGGTCTTTCACCCCGGCCCTGGAACCGGTCTCGCGCGCGCCGCCCAGACGAAGCAGGTCGTCCATATCGCCGACGTCACGACCGAACAGACCTACGCCGAGCGCGATCCTCTGCGCGTTGCCGCTGTCGAGCTGGGCGGCGTTCGGTCGCATGTGACGGTGCCGATGCTCAAGGAGAATGAGCTGATCGGCGCCTTCTCCATCTACCGGCAGGAGGTCCGCCCGTTCACCGACAAGCAGATCGCGCTGTTGACGAATTTCGCCAGTCAAGCCGTCATCGCCATCGAGAACACGCGGCTGCTCAGCGAGCTGCGCCAGCGCACCGACGATCTGACCGAATCGCTGCAGCAGCAGACCGCCACCGCCGAGGTGCTCAAAGTCATCAGCCGCTCGGCGTTCGAGCTGCAACCCATTTTCGACGCATTGGTTGAGAGGGCCGTCAAGTTGTGCGAGGCGGAGCGGGCGTTCCTATTCCGGTTCGATGGTGAATTTCTGTGCGCGGTGGCGTCCTACAACGTGTCGCCCGAGCTCAGGGACTGGGTCGATCGCCATCCGATCGGGCCCGGACGCCACAGCATCTCAGCGCGCGCTGCCCTCGATCAGCGAACGGTACACGTCCACGACGTGCAGGCTGATCCGGAGTTCGGCTATGCCGTGCGGGATAAGGACCCGATCCGGACGGTGCTCGCGGTGCCCATGCTGAAAGGGAAGGATCTGGTTGGCACGATCACCATCTACCGATTGGAGCTCAAGCCTTTCACCGATAAGCAGATCGCCCTCGTCGAAACCTTCGCCGACCAGGCGGTGATCGCCATCGAGAACGTGCGCCTCTTCGACGAGATTCAGGAAAAGAGCCGCCAGCTTGCGGAAGCGAGCCAGCACAAGTCGCAGTTCCTCGCCAACATGAGCCACGAGCTGCGCACGCCGCTCAACGCCATCCTCGGCTACACCGAGCTGATCAGCGACAGCGTCTACGGCGAGCCACCCGAGAAGATGCGCGACGTGCTCAAGCGGATCGAGGGCAACGGCAGGCATCTGCTCGGCCTGATCAACGACGTGCTCGATCTGTCCAAGATCGAGGCCGGCCAACTCGTGCTCGCGCTCGCCGATTATTCGCTCAAGGACGTCGTGCATGGGGTGTTCAGCGCAGTGGAGCCGCTCGCCGCCGAAAAAAACATTGCGTTCAAAGTCGAGGTTGCCGAGGACTTGCCGGCTGGCCGCGGCGACGAGCGCCGCATCACCCAGGTTCTGCTCAATCTCGTCGGCAACGCGATCAAGTTCACCGATCAAGGGGGAGTGACGATCAGAGCGTCGGCCATCGACGGATCATACAATCTTTCGGTGAGCGACACCGGTCCGGGCATTTCCGAGGCCGATCAGGCCAAACTGTTCCAGGAATTCCAGCAGGCCGACAACTCGATCACCCGCAAGAAGGGCGGCACCGGACTTGGGCTGGCGATCTCGAAGCGAATTATCGAGATGCAAGGCGGCCGAATCTGGCTGGACTCGCAGCTGGGGCAGGGCTCGACGTTTTTCGTCTCGCTCCCGGTCGAGGTTGAGCAACAAGCGCGCCCAACCTGAGCAGCGCCTCCTGGCGGTCGAGGACCAAGAGGACAATGTGCAGACCAGTGAGCAGGGTCTGCACAAAGCTCGGCATCGCCAGCCCCTGCCCTTGGCAGAAAAGGCGCGAACGAGCATTCTACATTCCTTGAAACTGCGGTCATCTCGGGAATGTCCACGAAAAATCGCCAATGTCAGCCATCGGGAGGAACCAATCATGAGACGATCGATGCTCGGCGCCGTTTTGCTCGGCCTCATGCTCGCCGTGACTGCGGTGCGGGCCGATGTCGGAGTTCCGCTAGCGCAAGCGCCGGCCGACCAGGTCGGAATGTCGGCGAAGAAGCTGGAGCGCCTCCGCGAGGCGCTCAAAGGCGAGATCGACCAGGGCAAGCTGCCGGGAACGGTGCTCATGGTCGCCCGCAAAGGCAAGCTCGCCTATGCCGACGCGGTCGGGTTTCAGGAAAAGAACGCCGGCAAGGCGATGGCGCTCGATTCCGTGTTCCGCATCTACTCGATGACCAAGCCGCTGGTCTCCGTCGCCGCCATGATGCTGGTCGAGGACGGCAAGGTTCAGTTGACCGATCCGGTCTCGAAATTTCTGCCCGCTTTCAAGGGCCAGCGGGTGAGCGTGGCGCGCGCCGACGCGGAGTTTGCGCGCATCACCTACACCAACGTCGCGGCCGAGCGCGAGATGACGGTGCAGGACCTGCTGCGGCACACGGCGGGCCTGGCCTATGGCGAGATCACGCAGAACGCCCCGATCAAGGACGCCTATGCCAAGGCCGGCGTGTATCTGCCCGGCGTGCGCGACTACGATGCCCGCGACCTGACGCCGGCCGAGCAGATCGAGCGGGTCGGCGCGGCGCCGCTTGCGCATCAGCCCGGAACAGTCTGGGAGTACAGCCTCGCCTCCGACGTTCTCGGGCGCGTGGTGGAGGCGGCGTCCGGCAAGCGGCTCGGCGAATTCCTCGGCGAGCGGCTGTTCAAGCCGCTGCGCATGGCCGACACCGCCTTTCACGTGCCGGCCGAGAAGATGAGCCGGCTGGCACAGCCGCTGGAGACCGACCTCGCCAGCGGCCAGCCGATCAAGGTGATCGACGTGTCGGCGTCGCCGAAGAACGATTCCGGCGGCGCCGGCGCGGTGTCGACCGCGGCCGACTATCTGCGCTTCAGCCAGATGCTGCTCAACGGCGGACAGCTCGATGGCGTGCGCGTGCTGTCGCGCACCACGGTCGAGCTGATGACCTCCGACCATCTCGGCACCCGGATCGCGGCGCCGATCACGCCGGGCGAGCTCCTGCTCGGCACGCCCGGCTACGGCTTCGGTCTCGGCTTCGCGGTGCGGCTCGCGCCGGGGGTCGCCGGCGTGCCCGGCTCGGCCGGCGAGTACATGTGGGCGGGCTACGCCGGAACCTACTTCTGGGTCGACCCGAAGGAGCAGGTCGCGGCGGTGTTCATGAGCCAGGCGCCGAGCCCGATCCGCGCCTACTACCGCAAGCTGGTCAAGCAGCTCGTGTACCAGGCGATCGTCGACTGACGGCGCGCTTGCGTCGGTCGCGGGCGCCGGCGTGCGGCCGGCGCCCGTTGTCGTTCGCGGCAGGCCGCGCGCAAAATATTTTCGGCGCCCGCACGGCGCGGCGGTATCGCGGCACGGCCGGATGGTGTTTCGGTGCTCGCTTTGTCCGAATTCGAAACAAACAGTCGCGCCGCCACATTTGTGCGCGCAACGACCATCGGCAATAGTGGGCATGGGGATCGGAGAGCACGCGTATAGGAGTGTCAAATGCGCTACCGATCACTTGCCCTCGCCGTCGCAGCGTTCTCGTCGATGCACGTTGGCAGCGCCGATGCCCAGTCGGTCTACGTTGCGCCCGGCGGCGTCTACATCGGAGCCGGACCGGTCTATGTGATCCCGGCGCCGAACAACGGAGCAGCGCCCTATGTGGCGCCCAGCTACGGATACGGACCGCCCGCCGTGGTGGCGCCGGCGCCGACAGTCGTGGCCCCGACGACCGCCTATGGGCCGAACGGGGGCTACTACGAGGCACCGCTCTCGGCCTATGCGGCCGAGCTCCCGCCGCGGCCGCCGGTGGCCGTGCCCTATTACGGGAGCAGCCGTTGCGTCGTCCGCTACGGCTACGGCCAGCGCTGGCAATCCTGCTACTGAGCCATGCAACGCACAGGGCGGTCCGCACGGTGGCGGCCCGCCCTTTGCATCTGCAGCTGCGCGCCGACGATGACCCGGCAGCGTCTTGCCGAGCCAGGCGGCGATGACCGCCGCGATCTCCTTGTTGTTCTTCTCGTTCATCATCACGTGGCTGTTGCCTTTGATGCCGAGCTCGGCGAGCCGCATGAAGGTGGGCTGCACTCCCGCCTGTTGCAGATATTTCACCGTGCAGTGATCATAGGGCGCGTGATACGAGGCCTCCGCCATCACCACCAGGATCGGCATTTTCAGATTGGGAAGCTTGCGGGCCGGCTCCTTCTGCAGGTGGCACTTCACCAGCTCGGGCGCGTCGGCCTTCTCTTCCTGCGTGAAGGCGAGCTCCTTGGCGTCCGCCACGGCGGGCGAATAGGTCAGCGGCACCGCGGTGATGCCATAAGGGAGCGCCAGCGGTCCCTGCTTGAAGTAATCCGGCGCGCCGATGAAATCGACCTGGTGGAACGGCGGCCCGTTCGGCTCGATCGCCAGGATGGCCTTCACTTGCTGCGGCCGCGCATCCGCCACCGGCCAGCCGAAGGCGCCGGCTTGCGAGTGCGTCATCAGGATCGCCGGCCCGATCTTGTCGATCAGCGCCACCAGCGCGTCGCGGTTGAGGACCTGCTGCTTGGTGAAGTCGGCGATCTCCGGCAGGAAGCCCGAGACCATCATGAGCGACACCGGATCGTCCGGCTCGCCGGTTCCCGGCCATTGGCTGTGCAGGTGCGCCTGCGGCCAGAGCTTGTGCTTCGCCTGCGCCAGATATCGCCGCAGCGTGCCTTCCAGGTCCGCCACGCGCGAGGGGCCGTAGGCGTCGGTCTGGTAGCCGGAGCGTCCGCGTCCGGGCTGGTCCACCACATAGACCGCATAGCCTTGCCGCACGAAATATTGCGCCCAGCCTTCGCGGCCGTCGGGCGTTCCGAGATAGGTGGTGCCCGAGCGCGTGCCGCCATGCACCATGATGACCGGATAGGGCTGCGTCTGTTTCGCCGGGATGCGGAAGTCCACATACATCTGGCCCGCGATATAAGTGCGGCCGTTCGCCGTCGTGGGTTTCCCGCCGACGTAGAAGAAGCCTTCGCGCGCCAGCGTATAGGGCGGATCGTCGGCGGCCGGCGCGGCGACGGTCGAAACCAGCGCGATGACGGCGGCTGCGAAAATCGGGTTCAGTTGGCCGCCGAATATCGACCATTCGATCCAATTTCGTTGCATGGCCGGCCTCCTCCTGCGCTGGATGCATTCCAGGGCAGGATGGCAGGGACCGGGAATATCCGCTACCCATGCGCTCGCTCGAGACAGCTGGGAAAGAGAGCCATGACTCATGAAACCATCGTCGTCGAAACCCGCGGCCGCGTGGGCCTCGTCCGTCTCAACCGGCCGCAAGCGCTGAAGATCGGCTGCGTGCTCGTCACCGGCTCGGACAAGGCGTTCGCCGCCGGAGCCGACATCAAGGAGATGGTCGACAAGTCGTATATCTACATTTTCGGCGCCGACTTCCCCGCCGACTACGCGCGGCTCGCGCGCGTGCGCAAGCCGATCATCGCGGCGGTCGCGGGCTATGCGCTCGGCGGCGGCTGCGAGCTCGCCATGATGTGCGATCTCATCATCGCCGCCGACACCGCCAAGTTCGGCCAGCCCGAGATCAAGCTCGGCGTCATCCCGGGCATCGGCGGCACCCAGCGCCTCACCCGCGCGGTCGGCAAGGCCAGGGCGATGGACCTCATTTTGACCGGACGCATGATGGACGCCGCCGAGGCCGAGCGGTCCGGCCTGGTCGCGCGCGTGGTGCCGGCGGCGAGCCTGATGGAGGAGGCGATGAAGGTCGCCGAGACCATCGCGTCGATGTCGCTGCCGTCGGTGATGGCCGCCAAGGAGGCGGTCAACCGCAGCTTCGAGACCTCGCTGGCCGAGGGCGTGCTGTTCGAGCGCCGCGTCTTCCACGCGCTGTTCGCCACCGAAGATCAGAAGGAAGGCATGACGGCTTTCATCGAGAAGCGGCCGGCGAAGTTCAAGAACCGATAGCGCGATTCGCGCGCTGTGGCCCAGCGGTAAGACCGCCCCCGGAGACTCCTGCATCCGTCGCGGGCACAGAACTATCGATCGATATGGTCATGAATCGTCCCGCACCATAGGCAAATAATTTGCAGCGCAACCCATGCATGAGGTGACGTGATCAGCTCGCCATCTTGCGCGGCGTTGCATCGAGTCCCGGCGCGGCCTGCGGCGCCGTGCGCTCCGAGATCCCAACCGAGCGACGGTTTGCGAGACGGACAGCGGATTGGGGATCGTGCGTCGGCAGATATATCGTCGGACGAGCCCGGGCGAGGCGTCTGATCGCGTCCAGCGTTGCAGCGGAAATCTGCTCATCCGAGCTGACGCCGTCTACCCTGCCGGCGAGCATCAGTCGCTCATCGTAAGAGGTATCGCCGGCGAGAAAGAGCGTGGCGTCGTCCTCCTGGACCAGGATGGAGACATGATCCGCGGTGTGACCGGGCGTGGCGACCGCGACAATGTCCCCCGCCTCGGTCAATCGCCTGCTCGCAGCAAAGGGGCCAAACGGCTCCGCCGCGAGGTCGAGCGGTACCGGATCGAACCACAAGGGCCACCGATTGGGAAGGTATCCGCGCATGCGGCCCAACCATCCGCTGGCCCGGCGCAGCTCGCCGGGAGCAACAAGGATTTTGCTGTGTGGGAAATGAGCAAGGCCACCGTCGTGATCCATGTGCAAATGGGTGAGGACGACCCGTTTCACATCGCGCGGCCCGATGCCCAGCGCGCGCAACTGCGGACCGATTTCCTCTTCACGGTCGATTCGAAACGCAACTTCCCATCGGACATAGGGATGCAGCGACGTCCCGGTTTCGAGCAGATGCGCTCCCTGGCCGGTGTCGACCACGATGACACCTTCCCGGTGCTCGATGACCCAGGCGTATGTCGGTAGCCAGTCAGTCCAGTTCCGGTCGGTGAAAACGGCGAGCCGTCGCGGCAATCCGTGTCCGCGCCCCTCGACCTGCGCGCGCTTGATCCGGACGGAGCCGGTTTGGATGGCATGTACCTTCATGGCCGCAATCTCCGCTACTCCAACAGCTCGGGAGATAGGAGCGGCTCCGCCTGCCTCAACCGTTGCGTAAGGCAACGCTGCAACTGCGCCAACAAATTCTCGTGAGGGGCGGCAAGCGCGGAGTGATGCAGCACTTCGTCATCTGGGCAAATGAAACTGGTGTTGGCAGCTTGCCGTGTGCCGCTCGCGCGCGGTGCCGGGACCGCCTTTCGCGCCAGTGAGGCGTTGGCCATCGAGGAGGCCGCAATGCTTAGGGCCTGTGAGTTCTCTCAGGCCGCTCGTGTTTGCGTCGCCTTGATGAGCGACTCTGCCGGAATACCGAGCCCTTCGTGCAAGCGCCAGATCATCTTGAGAGTCAAAGGGCGCTTGCGATTGAGTACCTCGTGCACGCGATTGCGGCTGCCGATGAAAGGAATGAGATCGCGAGGTTGGAGCCCATTCAGATCCATATGATACTTGATCGCTTCCACCGGGTCTGGGAGGTCGAGCGGATAATGCTTCCGCTCGAAGGCCTCGACCAAAGTGACGAGCACGTCGAGTCGATCGCCTTCAGGCGTGTTGCGTTTCGCGCTCATCAGACCCTCGATCTCCTTGAGGGCCCGGCGGTAATCACGCTTCGTCTTGATGGGGGCTATGTCCATGGCCGCGCTCACACAGTCTGTGCGTCTATCCCGTCGTATTGCCGATGCGTACCAACGAAACGGATATAGACCACTCGATAAGGATAGTTGATCCAAACCACGATGCGATACTTGTTGCCGGCGATGTTGAACACGACCCGACCATCCTTGAGGATGCTGGCGCTGCGGATGGCTTGCTTCACGTCCGCAGGACTTGCCCAGTCTGCTCGCCGGACCTGCCGGTACCAGGCCATCACCGGATCGCGCGCGTCAGCATAGGTAACGCTTCTGGCGAGGAACGCCTTGAGCGTGCTGAGCGCGATGATCCTCACGCCGCCAAGAGTACCATAGTCCCAAACTGGGACCAAGTCCCTTTTGAAAGCGGGGGGCGCCGGTGCCAGGCAGCACCGAGCCTTGTCGCTGTCGTGCCATCCAGATATCAAGCCGGCGGGCCCTGGCGTGCTATCGGGTTGAATTGAAGATGAACTTTCTGAGTTTCTATTGCGAACGGTAAGCCGGATCGACCTATCGGTTCCGCCGGGAACACAGAGAAGCTAGGCGCTGCTGTATCACTCATACCCTTTAGAATCAAAAGCCCGGCTCATTGGCCGGGTTTTTTGCATCAGATGGCTCGGAATCTAAGATCAATCGGTCCGAAGGGGTCCCTAGGCGTTTCTCGCTTGCGTCAAGGCGAATGATATGCCTGCTTTGAAAGCGCAATCGTGAGGGAGATCTAACATGCGCGATTTGAGTCCGATGGTGCAATATCTCGTGTGGGCAATGGAAGGGCGGGGGGAAATGACTACACAGGCAATCTACCGTGCGGTCAAATCTAAGTGCGACAAATCTGGGCGGATGCTAACCGGCACTTGGCAGGATGCAGTTCGCCAGACGCTCCAGGCCCATTGTCGATCGCGGCCTCAATGGAATCGAAGGGATGATTTTTTCGTTTATCACCGCCGCGCCCATTGGTCATGCAAGGTTACATCACCGACTGAGGACCAACTCTGAGCGCAGCGATGGTGGCACATGGCATGGTTCGCATTCGGCATTATCGCGATTGGCCTGCCGTATCTAGTCGCACGTAAGCGCGGCGGCCTTTGGTAGGGCGCGGCGGCCTATTGCGTGGGCCTGATTAGTACTTTTGTCGCGCTCGTAGCCGGACTAGTGCCTTTGAGATTAGTGGCGTTTCGCCCCTCGAATATTACAAGCTTTTCGGCCCGGCGACGATCTGCGGTGTGTTGGGACCAGCAATTGGATTATGGATTGGGCGGAGCCATCGTTGATGAAATTATCGGCCCTCATTGGGCCGCCGCTTTGGAAGGGTCTTCGCTGCTGGCGAAGATGAAAGCCCCCGCCGCAAGGCGCCGCGGTGGAGCGCCGGAAGGCGCCGCACCCCTACGTCATTGGGGTGCGCGCGCCGTCGCAACGGCGCGCGGCGGACCGCGCCACAGTCCGAGAGCGCTCGCTCCATGTCCCTCGTCCGCGAGGGAGAAGGAAAAAGGAAAGGGGCGGCATAGCGTTGTTGCGTCAGGAGAGCAGGAGAGGAGTATCCGTCCGGTGTAGGCCGCCTTCCTGAGCGCGTAACGCGTGAGATCATGTGCCCATTAATTTGCGAATCAATGGGCACATATGACGACGGTTACGATTCATTCCGGTCCTGAACGGCGACGGCGATGGAGCGCAGC
>WNFV01000636.1_pt1 | contig 57156 bp, 55 predicted proteins | sample 5400101 | NCBI WGS metagenome assembly WNFV01 (sample SAMN13153361, study PRJNA577476) | soil metagenome | isolation source: 115 cm soil or saprolite under grassland replicate 1 | place: USA:California | collected 2016-06-15
CGACCCAGGTGCGGATCGGCGAGCGCAAGGACGCCGAAGCTGCACTGGAGATACTGCAGAAGCTGGACCGCGAGCTCGCCAACCGGCTCAAGGAGCGGATCCGAGGGTTTTGACAATGTCTGGATAATTGTTGCATATGTATATTATGTAAAATTACCTACATCCACCGGGAATACTTCAAGTTATTTCTAGCATCACCTTCTCGCTTCTTTGAAAAGTCTGAAGAAGTTATTCGTAGTGGCAGCCGCCAGCTCGCTGAGCGGGGTGCCCCGGAGGCGCGCCACTTCCTCTGCGACATGACGAACTAGGGCCGGTTGATTGATTTTCCCCCGGTGAGGAACCGGGGCCAGGTAGGGGGAGTCGGTTTCAACCAGGAGCCGCTCCAGAGGGACTAGCCGGGCCACGTCTTTCAGCGCTCCGGCATTCTTGAAAGTCACGATGCCCGAAAAGGAGATATAGAACCCCAAGGCGATCGCCGCGTCGGCCACTGCCTGCGATTCGGTGAAACAGTGCATCACCCCCCCTACTTCGGCCGCGCCCTCTTCCCGCATGATGGCGAGCGTGTCTTCGGCGGCTTGGCGCGTATGGATAACGAGGGGCTTCCGGCATTCGCGTGCCGCGCGTATGTGGGCTCGAAAGCGCTCGCGCTGCCACTCGAGATCACCGCTCACGCGGTAGTAATCGAGCCCGGTCTCACCGATCGCGACAACCCGCGGGTGGCGTGCAAGCTCGATCAGCCGCGCCGGATCCACGCCAGTGCGATCCTCGTGGTCCGGATGCACGCCGACGGTCGCGAAGAAATTATCGTAAGCCTCGGCAAGCGCCAGCACCTTGGGAAACCCGGCGAAATTGACGCTGATGCACAGCGCGTGCGTCACGCCGTTCGCGCGCATCTCTTCCCGCATTTCGCCCATCTTGCCGTCGAATTCCGGAAAATCCAGGTGGCAGTGCGAATCGACCAATCCAGGAAAAGCCGCAATTGCCGGCGATGCTGCGCCGGGGCTGGCGTTCACGGCCGCGCGACCAGCCGCTGATACTGCAGCAGGAGGTCCTCGACAAACAGCTTCGCGTTGAGCGGGTGCCGGGCGAGCGCCCGGGCTTGCGCCAGCCGGCGCAGGTAAGCGGCGATATCCACCGCGTCGCAGTGACGTGCCGTATCTGCAATCACCCTTTCCTGGTTTGGGTTATACCGTACCCGACCTGCGACCCGGGCGAGCAGCAGATCGTAGCTCCATCGCTGCAGCCATCCGACCAGGTCCCATAGCGGAATGCGCAGAACCGCTTCGGCGAGAGCAGTCGGATCGAAGCCTGGATTCCCCAGACCCTCGATGAAGCGCCGGCGATCGGCGTCCGTGTCGGCAGCTTTGAGCGCGGCAAGCGGCGCTCCTCCAGCGCCGGCCAGCGTCGCCTCGGGTTGCTTGAGGCCTTGCTCCCTCAGCCAGCGCACGACCGGATCTGACGGCGGGAACGGCAAAGAGAACTTCAGGCAGCGGCTGCGCACGGTCGCGAGCAAGCGCTCGGGCTGCGTGGTGACGAGCAGAAAGACCGTGGCTGGCGGAGGTTCCTCGAGGTTTTTCAGCAACGCGTTTTGCGTATTCGCGTTCATTGCCTCCGCGGGGTAGACCAGAATGACGCGCAGACCACCCCGATGCGTTCCGACCGCAAGGAAATCGGCGAGCTCGCGTGCCTGCTCGATACGGATCTGTTCGCTGCGCTTCTTCGCGGGCTCGACGCTCTCCTCGCGGGATTCGGGCGCCATGCTCTCGGGCACGATCAGCCGGAAGTCAGGGTGATTGCCAAGCGAAAACCAGTTGCAGGCGTGGCAGGTGCCGCATGCGTGCCGGTCCGCTTGGGGCTTTTCGCAGAGCAGCGACTGCGCGCAGGCTTGAGCGAATTCGAATTCGCCCAGGCCCTCCCCGCTCTGTATCAAGATCGCGTGCGGCAATCGCTCCCGCAGCTGAGTCCAGGCCTTCCAAGGCTGTTCTTGCCACTTAAATATCCGACTTAACATATAGTTGAAACTATATCCTCGACATCTTTCTTAACTTCGGACAGCGACCTCCCGCACTCGACCACTCTCATCCGGCGAGGTTCAGCCGCGACGCGCTCGAGATACGCAGCCCGGACGCGCTCGAAGAAGGCCTTGCTCTCGAGCTCGAAACGATCGCCTCGGTCCTTTGCCAGCCGCGCGAGCGCGACCTCGACCGGTGCGTCGAAAACGAGGGTCAGGTCGGGCTGCAGCCCGGCGTGGACCCAACGCTCGAGCGCCGCGATCCGGTCCGTCGCCATTCCACGCCCTGCGCCCTGATACGCATAGGTCGCATCGGTAAAGCGTTCGGAAACGACCCAGCGCCCGGCGGCAAGGGCGGGCGCGATCACTTGCGCGATATGCTCGCGGCGCGCAGCAAACATCAACAGGGCCTCGGTGTCGACATTCATCGTCTGGGAGAGGACGAGCGCGCGCAGTTTTTCGCCCAGGGGCGTACCCCCTGGCTCGCGGGTGACTACGATGTCCTTTCCGCGCCCGCGCAGGAAATCGGCGATGCCGACGACGTGCGTACTCTTACCCGCACCGTCGATGCCTTCCAGGGTGATGAACTTGCCGCGGCTCATCGACCCGCACGCCGGCGTGCGCCGGGCATTTGATATTTGGCGACTGCGCGGTTGTGCTCGACGAGCGTGCGGGAGAATTCGCTCGTTCCATCCCCGCGGGACACGAAATACAGCGCGTCGGTCTGAGCGGGATGCATGACGGCCGCGAGCGAGGCGAGTCCCGGCATCGCGATCGGATGCGGCGGCAGACCCAGCCGCGTATAGGTGTTGAAGGGCGTGTCCGTCACGAGGTCTCTCTTGCGCAGGTTGCCGTCGAATCGCTCGCCCATGCCGTAGATCACGCTCGGATCGGTCTGCAATTTCATTCTGAGGCGCAGGCGGTTGGCTAATACTGCCGCGATCATCGCGCGGTCTCCCGCGCGGCCGGTTTCCTTTTCGACGAGTGAGGCGAGGATAAGCGCTTCGTACGGATCTGTCAGCGACAAATCCGGGGCACGCCCGGCCCAGGCGGACTCGAGCTGCTTTTTCATGGCGCCGCGCGCTCGCGCGAGCACGGCGAGATCGCTCGAACCCTTGGCGAAGACGTAGGTATCAGGAAAGAACATTCCTTCCGGAAGCACCTCTGGGGCTCCGAGCTTCGCCATGATCTGCGCCCCGGAGAGACCTGCCGAATCGTGCTTCAGGTCGGCGTGCGCATTCAATGCCTCGCGCATCTGGCGAAAATTCCAGCCTTCGACAAAGAGAATTTCCGCCTGCGCGTATTCTCCGCGCGTGATCTTGCGGACCAGCAGGAACGGCGTCACCCCGTCCGACACCTGGTAGTTGCCGGCCTTGACGTCGGTGCTGGCGCCGCTGGCCCGCGCCCAGAGAATAAACTTCCATCCCGGCATGGACAGGCCCGCTTCGATGATCTGGCGCGTTGCGCTCCGCAGCGTGCTGCCCGGACGAATCGAGAATTCCACGGTCGGCGCGGCGAGCTCGATCGGCGAAAGGGCGAACCAGACTATCCAGCCGCAGAATCCGAGCGCGGCCGTTGAGGCGAGCAAGAGCAAGAGTTTCAGTCGAAACAGCATCGAATCCAGTATGGAACGTTAGCTCGGATTGCTTGACTACCCTCGTATAATAACTGTTAAAGCGGACGGCCAAACGGCCGCCCGTTTAACTCCGCGAGTTGGAGCGGACAAGCCGCTCAACTCGCGGCAAACACAGGTACAGCGATGAGTTTGCCGTTACAGCATAGGGAAGCCGCGGGAACCGCGGACGCCGATCTCGCCGCGGCTCGATCGGGGAGCGTCCTTGCCCTGCTCGGCCATCTGGGCATTCTCCAATTCAGCGGCGAGGACGCGGAAGCCTTCCTGCAGGGACAGCTCAGCTGCGATGTAGCGGCCGTCGGTTTGCGATCGAGCGCGTACGGCGCCTATTGCTCCCCCCAAGGCAGGATGCTCGCGAATTTCCTGCTGTGGCGCGAAGAGGCCGGCTTCACCATGGCCCTGTCGCGGGACATCGCCCCTTCCGTCCAGAAGCACATTTCGAAATTCGTGCTGCGCGCAAAACTGAAAGTCTCGGATGCTTCGGACACGATCGTGATGGCGGGCGCGGCGGGGTCGAAGGCCGATCAGGCGCTGAGCGATGTGTTCCCCGATCTCCCGAGGCAGCCGAACGTGGTATCGCGTGAACCGGATACCGGCACGGCCGTCAAGCTGAAGGACGGCAGATATCTCCTGGTCTTGGCGCCCTCGAGCGCAGCCGCGCTTCGGCAACGGCTTGCGAATGTTCTCGCTCCCGTGGACGCGCACGCGTGGCGGTGGCTCGATATTCGCAACGGCGTGCCTGTGGTGACTGCGGCGACGCAGGACCAGTTCGTTCCGCAGATGGCGAACTTCGAGCTTCTCGGCGGAGTCAGCTTCAACAAGGGCTGCTACACCGGGCAGGAGGTGGTCGCGCGCATGCAGCACCGCGGCAAGCTCAAGCGCCGCATGTTCCTCGCCAACGTCGCGGCTCAGGCCAAAGCGGGCGACCCTCTCTACAGCGAAGACCTCGGCGATCAGGTGAGCGGGATGGTCGTCAATGCCGAAGCTTCGCCAGACGGCGGCCACGATATGCTCGCAGTGGTGCAGACCGCGAGCCGGGAAAGCTCGACGGTGCACCTTAAATCCATCGAAGGGCCCGTTCTTCGCTTCCTCGCCCTGCCCTACGCCATCCCGTGAAATCGAGTTACTACATCTACTACCGCGTGCCGGCGGAAAACGCCGTACGCGCGCGCGCGGCGGTCAGCGCCCTCCAGCGAGAGCTGTCCGACATTACAGGCATCGGCGGGCGACTGCTCAGGCGTCGCGATGACGGGGTCACCTGGATGGAGATCTACGAAGACGTTCAGGACGGGGCGCGTTTCGAAGCGGAGCTCGCCAAGCTGGTCGAGCGCTACGGCCTCGCCGCGCTGCTCGTCCCAGGGTCGCCGCGGAAGCAGGAAGTGTTTCGCGCCTTCTAGACCCATGTGCCTGATCGTACTCGCCTGGCGGACGCACCCGGGCTACCGGCTGATCGTTGCCGCGAACCGCGACGAGTATTTCGGGCGGCCGGCCGCGCCCGCCGGGTTCTGGGACGATCATGCGAACGTCCTCGCCGGACGCGATCTCGAGGCCGGGGGCACTTGGCTCGGCATAACCCTGGATGGGCGATTCGCTGCGCTCACGAACTACCGCAATCCCGCGGACAAGAAAACCGGAGCCCCTTCGCGGGGAGCGCTGGTCGCCGATTTCCTGACTGGAAGGACAAGCTCGGAGGAATACGTGCGGCTCGTTGAAAAGCGCGCAGCGGACTACAACGGGTTCAGCCTGCTCGTGGGAGACGTAGCGTCGATGTTTTTCTTCTCCAATCGCGGCGAGCGCGCGACGCGCGTTGCGCCGGGCGTTCACGGCCTGTCGAACCACCTGCTCGACACACCCTGGCCCAAGGTCGAGAAGGTAAAGGCAGGGTTTGCGGCGCTGCTCGAAGGACCTTTCGACTCCGAAGCGGCGTTTGCGCTCCTGGACGATACCGGGCGCGCCTCCGGCGGGGAGCTCCCCAGCACCGGAGTGAGCCTGGAGCTGGAGGAAAGCTTGTCGGCGATCCGCATTCTCGCCGTCGGCGGCTACGGAACGCGGTGCTCGACTGCCTTGTGCTTCAGCCAAGACGGCAGGATCGAGTTCCATGAACGCAGCTTCAGCGAGGGGGGCCGCGTGAGCGGCACCGTCGGCTATCGGCTCACTCTCGCGCAGGGAACAGCTCGAGCGTCATCTCCACGTGCGGGATCTCCGCCTCCAAAAACTCCCCTCCCCGCTCGTTGAAGCCGAAGCGCCGGTAGAACTCCGCCGCATGGGTCTGCGCGTGCAGCGTGACGCGGCGCATGGAGCGCGTGCGGGCCCGCTCGAGCAGGGCCTGCAGGAGCGCGGTGCCCACCCCGCGCCTGCGCCATTCGCCGAGGACCGCCATCCGGCCGATCCTGCCGTCGGGCTGCAGCCGCGCCGTTCCGATCGCGTCCCCACGGGAATTGCACGCGACGGCGTGCTCGCAGCGCTCGTCCCATTCGTCCAGTTCGAGCTCGCGCGGAACCTTCTGCTCCTCGACGAACACCTGTTCCCGAACCGGGCGCGCGAGCGGCAAGGCTTCGGGCCAGGCCAGAACTCGGATGGTGAACGCTGCGGGCATTTCCCGTCAGTATAATTGGCAAACTGGAAGGCGATGAAGAGTCTCTGGAGCGATCGGGAAGCGGAGCAATTCCGGGGCGACCTCGGCCTGCGCGTCTACACTTCGCGGCTGCTCGGCCGCGACAAGTCCCTGGTGCTGCACGGCGGCGGCAACACTTCGGTCAAGATCCAGGAGAAAAACCTGTTCGGCGAGCAGGAAACGATCCTCTACGTCAAAGGCAGCGGCTGGGATCTGGAAACGATCGAGCCGCAGGGTTTTTCGCCGGTGCTCCTCGCCCACGTGCTGCGACTCGCGGAATTGCCCTCGCTCTCCGATCCCCAGATGGTCAACCAGCTGGTCACGCATATGCTCGATGCGTCGGCGCCTGCGCCGTCCATCGAGACCATCCTGCACGGTCTCATGCCCCAGAAATTCGTGGACCATACGCACGCCGACGCCGTGCTATCCGTGACCAACACCAGGGACGGGGACAAGCGCATCCGCGAGATATACGGCAAGCGCTGCGTGGTGATCCCCTATCTCATGCCGGGATTCGATCTCGCGCAGTTCTGCGCGAAGGAGTTCAAGCGGCAGGGAAGCACCGAGACGATCGGCATGGTCCTTCTCAATCACGGCATTTTTTCTTTCGGCGAGACGGCCCGCGAATCCTACGAACGGATGATCGAGCTGGTGACGCTTGCGGAGAAATATCTCGACTCGAAGCGCGCCTGGTCCGTGCCGCCGAACCGTTTCACCGCCGGGAGGGTTGATGCAAATGCCCAGGCGAGTCTCCGGCGCAAGCTCTCCGACACGGCGGGCACCCCGCTCATCCTGAAGACGGTCATGAGCGAACGCACGCTCGGGTTCGCCCAGCATCCGGAGATCGCGCGCATCTCGCAGCAAGGGCCGGCGACGCCCGACCACGTCATCCGCACCAGGCGCACGCCGATGCTGGGCACCGACGTCGCTCGCTACGCGGAGGGGTACCGCCGCTACTTCGACGAGCACGCTCCCCGCGCGAAGGAGCCCAAGACCATTCTCGATACGGCGCCGCGCGTCGTGCTCGATCCCGCCTTCGGTCTTGCCGCGGCGGGAAGAACGGCGAAAGATGCGGCGATCGTCGCCGAGATCTACGACCACACGATCGACGTCATCCTCCGCGGCGAGGCGCTCGGCGGATTCCAGGCACTGCCCGCGAATGACATCTTCGACGTGGAGTACTGGGACCTCGAGCAGGCGAAACTCAAGAAAAGCGGCAAGGCCCTGCCTTTCGCTGGCGAGATCGCGCTCGTCACCGGGGCGGCTTCGGGGATCGGCAAGGCTGCGGTCGCGGCGTTTCTCGCGCGCGGCGCGGCGGTGGTCGGGCTCGACTTGGACACGAAGATTGAATCGCTCCACAACCGCGGCGATTTTCTCGGGGTGAGCTGCGACGTCACGGACGAGACACAGGTGCGCTCCGCCCTCGAGAAGGCGCTGCTCGCCTTCGGCGGGCTCGACATGCTGATCCTGAACGCCGGCATTTTCCCGGCGAGCCGCAAGATCGCCGATTTGCCCACCGAAGAGTGGCGCAAGGCGATGACCGTCAACCTCGATGCGAACCTGCTCCTGATGCGCGCCTGCCACCCGTTTCTGAAACTCGCTCCCCGCGGCGGCCGGGTGGTGGTCATCGGCTCGAAGAACGTTCCCGCGCCGGGTCCGGGGGCGGCGGCCTACTCGGCGTCGAAGGCCGCGCTGAACCAGCTTGCGCGCATCGCGGCGCTCGAATGGGGCGCTGACGGCATACGCATCAACACCGTGCACCCGAACGCGGTGTTCGATACCGGCCTGTGGACCGAAGAGGTGCTCGCCCAGCGGGCCAGCCAGTACGCGATGACGGTGGAAGAATACAAGACCAACAATGTGCTCAGGACCCAGGTAGGCAGTCGCGACGTCGCGGAGCTGGCGGCGGAAATGTGCGGGGCCCTTTTCGCCAAGACCACCGGCGCGCAAGTGCCGGTCGACGGCGGCAATGAGCGCGTCATCTGAAGCGATACCTGTCGAGACCCTGCGCTGGCGAGGGGCGCGGCTCGAGCTGATCGACCAGCGCGCCCTCCCCGCGCGCCTCGAATACGTGAGCTGCACGAACGCGGCCGATGTGGCTGAAGCCATTCGCTCGATGGTCGTGCGCGGCGCTCCCGCGATCGGCTGTGCCGCGGCCTTCGGTGTGGCGCTCGAAGCGAGGCGCCAGGAGCACTGCACGCGCGCCGAGTTCGACGCCGCGATGGAAATCGCGTTCAGGAGTCTCGCCGCGAGCCGGCCGACCGCCGTGAATCTCTTCTGGGCCCTCGACCGCATGCGCGCGGCCCTTGGCGCGGAAACTCGCGATGATCCGAAGTCGGCGGCGGCGCGATTGGCCGACGCGGCGGTCGCGCTTTTCAACGCCGACCTCGAAACCAACCGCGCCATTGGCCGCGCCGGCGCGGCTCTGGTGCCCGACGGAGCGCGCGTCCTCACCCACTGCAACACCGGATCCCTCGCCACGGCCGGCCATGGTACGGCCCTCGGTGTCATCCGCTCAGCGCGCGACGCCGGCAAGCGCGTCTCGGTGATCGCGAGCGAAACACGCCCTTATCTGCAGGGCGCGCGCCTGACGGCGTGGGAGATGATCCAGGAAAGGATCCCGGTAACGCTCGTCATCGATAGTACCGCCGGCCATCTCATGAGCCGGGGGGAGGTGGACGTGGTGATCGTGGGCGCCGACCGCATCGCCGCGAACGGCGATGTCGCGAACAAGATCGGAACCTATACGGTCGCCGTTCTTGCGGAGCGACACCATATTCCGTTCTACGTCGCAGCGCCGCTTTCGAGCATCGACACCTCGTCCCCGGACGGCGGGTCGATACCCATCGAAGAGCGTGGAGCTGCGGAGGTTACCGGCTACGCTGGCATGCGCTGGGCGCCCGAGGGAGTAGCGGTCGCCAATCCGGCGTTCGATATCACCCCGGCCGCGCTGGTGAGCGCGCTCTTCACCGAAAAAGGAGTCCTCGAGCGCCCCGACGCAAACAAGATACGCAGCCTGTTCGAACGATGAAGACCCCTCTGGTGATCGCCCGAACCCTGGCTGCAGCCTCCCTGGCGTTGCTTTCGGCATGCGCGAGCCAGTACTTTCGCGATGCCGGAGCGCCTCCTTTTCCGCCTCCGCGCTATTCGCTCGCAGACCTTCCGCAGCCTGAATACTGGAGCGGAATCGTTTTCAACGGCGCCAAGGTTGGATTCTCGCATTCCCGCGTGGCCCGCGCCCCAGAAGGCGGGCTCTACGAGTTGCGTGGGGAAGCCGTCATCCGGTTCCACTTTCTCGGTCTGGAGAAGAATGTGCAGATACGCTCGCTCGATACCGTCGACGAGAACGCCAAGCTGATGCGGTTCGCATACCACTACGTGCTCGACGGCACCGAGCAGGACTTGACCGGCGAGGTGCGCGACGGCCGGCTGCGCTACCAGATCAGCACCGCCAAGCGGCCTCCCGAACAGAACGAGCGAAAGCTGGACGAGCCCCTCTATCCTGCCGCCGCGCTCGATCTCCTGCCGGTGCTGCAGGGCCTGAAAGTCGGAAGCGAGTTCAGGTGGCTGGTCTTCAACGGCGAGACGCAAGGCCTCGACCGCGCTTTGCAACGCATCGAGACCTACGAGACAAGCGATCTCTTCGAAGGCGCTGCCTTCAAGGTCCAAACCGACATGCTCGGATTGGGCAGCACCACCTGGATCGACCGGCGCGGCCTGCCAGTTTTCGAGCTCGGACTGAACGGCGTGATGATCTCCGCGCTCGAGGACGAGGTCGCGGCGAAAAACTACCTCGCGAGCGCGGTACTCAACAAGGACGACGTAATCGTGAGGTGGAGTCTGGTCAAGACGCCCCTTCCCCTTTCTGATCCTCGGCGGGCGCGGTTTCTGAAATTCGCCTTGCTCGTCCAGGGAGGGAAACGGGCGCCGCTTTCCGATTCACGCCAACGCTGCACCAACTCCGAGCGCGATCTGGTCTGCGAAATCGACGCGACCCGCTCGGACGCCGAAGACGGCACGGCCGCGGCGGCTCTGCTGCCCTCGAGCGCGGTGCAGAACCGCGACCCGATGATCCGCAAGCTTGCGCTGTCGATCGCCGCCGGGAAGGAATCCACATTCGACAAGATCGACGCGGTCCTCGCCTGGCTCGAGCGGAACATACGCAAGGAGCCCGTGGACACCTTCTCGGCGCTCGATGTCCTCGACGCGAAGCGCGGCGAGTGCCAGGGCCACGCCTACCTATACACGGCGCTGATGCGCGCGCTGAACGTGCCGACGCGCGTGGTCAATGGACTCGTGTATTCTGCGGAATTCGGCGGATTTCTCTACCACACCTGGGCCGAGAGCTTGGTCGACGGCGCATGGCGCGCGGTCGACCCCACTTTCAACCAGACGGAAGCCGACGCGACGCACATCGCGCTGGTCCGCGGCGAGAACTTGGCCGATCTCACTGCGCTCGTCGACTGGGTCGGCAACACCCGCATCCGAGTGCTCGAAGCGCGTTAGCGCTCCAGCGCGCGCTACGCGAGCTTGACGTTCTTCAGCGGCAGGCTGCGCACCGGCTTGCCCGTGGCGGCGAAGATCGCGTTGAGCACGGCGGGGGTCACCACGCAGATGGTCGGCTCGCCGACTCCGCCCCAGAAATCTTGGGTCGGCACGATCACCGTCTCGACTTTCGGCATTTCGGCGAGACGCAGGAGCGGATAGGTGTGGAAGTTCAGCTCCACCATGCGCCCGTTCTGCACCGTGCACTCGCCGTAGAGGGCGGCGCTCAGGCCGTACACGACCGAGCCTTCGACCTGCGCAGCGATCTGGTCGGGATTGACCGCATGGCCGCAATTGAGCGCGAGGACCATGCGATGGATCTTGAGCTTGCCTTCGCCGCTCACCGAGACCTCGGCGACCGCCGCCGAGTAGCTGCCGTAGCCCATGAACTGCGCGATTCCGCGATGCACACCCGCAGGCAGCGGCTTGCCCCAGCCAGCTTTTTCCGCCGCCGCATTCAGGACGCCGAGGTGCTTCGGGTGATTGGCCATGAGCTCGCGGCGGAATTCGAGCGAGTCCCTGCCGGCCGCGCGCGCCACTTCCTCCACGAAGCATTCCAGGTACACGCCGTTCTGGTTGGTGTTGACGCCGCGCCAGGGACCGACCGGCACGTGCGTGTTGCGCATCGCATACTCGATCTGCAGGTTCGGAATGGTGTACCCGAGCTGCGCGTCGCCGGGATCTTTCCAAAGGCCCTGGAGCTGGCGCGTGTCCTTGCCTTCCTTGATCGCCCCGGGATTCAGCCAGGCGTTGATCGACTGGCCGGAGACGCGGATGTGCATGCCGAGGAGCTTGCCGCTCTCGTCGAGGCCCGCGGAGAGTTTGCACTGCGAAATCGGCCGGTAGAAGTCGTGCGCCTGATCCTCCTCGCGGCTCCAGATGAGCTTGACGGGAACCCCTGGGAATTGCTTCGCGATGGCGACGGCCTGGCGCGTGTAGTCCTGCGTGCCGCCGCGCCGCCCGAACCCGCCTCCGAGAACGTGCTTGTGCACCTCGCACTTCGCGAGCGGCAGTCCGGACTCCTCGGAGGTGACGGCGAGCGCGGCCTCCGCGCTCTGGGTCGGCACCCACACCTCGGCGCTGGCCGCGGTTACCCTTGCCGTGCAATTGTTGGGCTCCATCGTCGCATGGGCGAGGAAGGGCGTGCTGTAGACCGCTTCGACTTTTTTCGGAGCGCTCGCGATCACCTTGAGCGCGTCGCCGATTTTCGTGTCGGCAAAGGCGTCGTCCGCCGTCAGGCCCTCTTTCAGGCGCTCAGCGATGGTCGCGCTCGACTGCGCTGCCCCTTCACGTTCGTTCCAGACGATAGGCAAGGCTTCCAGCGCCGTCTTCGCCCGCCACCAGGTATCGGCGACGACGGCGACCGCGTTGTCATGCACCTTGACCACGCGACGCACGCCCGGCATGGTCGAAATTTTCGCGTCATCGTAGCTCACCAGCTTGCCGCCGTGCACTGGGCTTGCCTTTACCGCCGCGTGCAGCATGCCCGGCAGCTTGAGGTCGATCGAGTAAACCAGGCTGCCGTTGAGCTTCATCGCGGTGTCGAGCCGTTTGATCGGTCTGCCGGCGATCTTCCAGTCCTTGGGATCCTTGAGCTTGATGCTCTTCGCATCCGGAGGCGTCAGCTTCGCCGCCGCAGCGGCGACCCTGCCGTAGCTCGTCTTGCGGCCTGAAACCGCGTGGGTGATGACGCCGTCCGCGACGCTCAGCTCGCCGACCGGCACTTTCCATTGATCCGCCGCCGCCTGCACGAGCATCAGGCGCGCCGCGGCGCCACCGCGGCGCACGTAGTCCTGCGAGCCGCGGATGCCGCGGCTGCCGCCGGTCGCCATATCGCCCCAGATGCGCTTGCGCGCGAGGTTCTGGCCGGGTGTAACCCACTCCACCGCTACTTTGTTCCAGCCGCACTCGAGCTCCTCGGCGACCAACTGGGCGAGCCCGGTCTCCGTGCCCTGCCCCATCTCCGAGCGCGCGATGCGGATCACGCAGGTGCTGTCGGGCTTGACGACGACCCAGGCGTTGATCTCGCTGCCCGCGCTGGTTGCCGTCGCGGCTTCGGCCGTTCCGATGAAAGGCAGGTTGAATCCGAGCGCCAGCCCGCCGCTTGCGGCGGCCGAGCCGACGATGAATTTGCGGCGGGAGAGATTCGTTGCGCGTGTCGTATTTTTCATGGTCGTCTCCTAGGCCTTCTTCGCCATGCCGGCGGCCATGTGCACGGCCGCGCGGATGCGCTGGTAGGTGCCGCAGCGGCAGATGTTGGTCATCGCTTCGTCGATGTCCGCATCGGTCGGCTGAGGCTTTTTCTTGAGCAGCGCGGTGGCCGCCATGATCTGCCCGGATTGGCAGTAGCCGCACTGCGGCACGTCGAGCGCCGCCCAGGCCCTTTGCACGGGATGGGAACTCGTCGCGGAAAGTCCTTCGATGGTGACGATCCTGTCCCCGGGCTTGATGTCGCTGATCGGAATGGAGCAGGAGCGCCGCACCTCGCCGTTGATATGCACGGAACAGGCGCCGCACTGCGCGACGCCGCAGCCGTACTTCGTGCCGGTCAGCCCCACCTGCTCGCGGATGACCCACAGGAGCGGCGTCCCGGCCTCCACCTGCACGTCGCGCACCTTGCCGTTGATGTTGAGTTTTGCCATGGACGTCCTCCTTAAACTCGACGCTGAATCTTATATGAGAAAGCCGGGTCATCCAAGATATCCGACCCCCTTGGCCATGAGCGCGGCGCACAGGATTATCACGACCACGGCAGCCAGCTCCCAGTGGATGACGGAGCGGATCGAGGCGATCCTGCGCTCGGTCACGGCCGGCATCCGTCCCTGTTTCAGGGACTTGCCCCAGGAGACGAATTCGACCGTCGGGTAGATCGAGAGCAGTCCCACGACCGCGAAGAGAGACAGCTTGGCGATGAAGGGCGCGCTGTGGAAGTAGTAGGACGCGCCTTTTTCGAAATAAAAGACCCGTAGCAGGCCGACGGCCACCACGACGCCCGACGATATGCCGAAAACCATATCGACCAGCCGCAACCTCCGGGCGGTTCCGAGGTTGAGCTCACCCCGGATCAGAATGAATTCCACCGCCAAGGCAGCGACCAGGCTGAAGGCAGCGACGTGGTGGAGAAAAGCAAAGAAGGGAGTCATCCGTTAGACCTCATTGTTCCCTTGCTCATATCCGCGTGTCTACCGCAATCCAGTTCACCTCCCAATTCTTGCCACCATCTTCCGAGAACGACTGCTCGAACCGGCAAGAATTTGACGTGATGTCGGAGATGACGAATCGAACGAGGATGGCGCGACCGTTGAGAGTCTCATGGTTGAAGAACTCTCCGCGCCCGTTCGTGAACCGGCCGATGGCCGGTGGGCTCATCGAACCGCTGCCGAGACCGGAAAAGTTCAGGCTCCACTGCCGGGACTGCGGGTCGTACAGACGAAGGCTCAGTCCTTCGAAGTGTCCCGCCGGTCCATCGACGATAAGTTCAACCAGATTGGCGCGACCATCCCAGACCTTCCTGACGACCGTGGTCCCGTGGTATTCGACCCACGTCGTTGAGCCCGTCAAGGGACGAAGGAGGCGTCTCAAATGCGTCTTCCACGTGCCAAAGTGGAAGTCAAAATCGTGTTGGCCGTCACGTTGCTGGGGTGTGGCGGACCTTTGTTTGTCCGCTTCTGTCTGTGCAAATCCAGCGTGTGCATGGAAGGCGAGAATCAGAGCGCACAACCGAACAGCGGTTCGCGCAGCCGTTGCGTACATGACAGCGCTCCTAGAGGACGGTGAATCTCCGGGATTTAGCGGTGCAGAAGTCACCGGGTGTTACTTGCCTCCATCCATCGCCCATCGGCAAGGACGACCGAGGTCTCGATCTGTCGCTTGGGGATTGACCAGTATCTCCGAAGGAGGGATTCCTTGTACGAGTTCTGGACAACCGTGAATCCGTTCCTCCGGTAGAACTCGATGGCCCACGACGCATCCGCCCAAGTGCCGATCAAAACGGGTTTGCCCGCGAGGCCCTGCACATGCCGCAAGAGGCCTGTCCCCACGCCCTTCCTCTGCGCGTTTGGCGCGACGTAGGCGTGGCGTACCAGAGCGACTTCTCCCTTGTCCTGAATCCGATCTATGACGAACTCCTCGAACATGACCCATGCCGTGAAGAAGCTAACGAAGACAGCCGCTTTGACCAAAACCGGTAAATCTTTGAATGGGACCTTGCTCATTTTTCCTCCGTTGTTTGCACTGGCCAACGCTTGACATGAGAAGGATTAGGCGCGGCGTTCAACGCGGGGTTGGGCGTCGAGTCGATAATACTCAGAGCGTATGTATGAACCATCTGCCGTCGGGAGCTTTCCAGAAGATTAGCTCATGGCCCAAGCGCTCTCCATTCGAGATAGTAACGATACGGTAGATCGCGTAATCGCCGAAAGCCTCTACAAGAACTGGTTTCAACCACGTGTCCGGAAAGTTTACTGAGGTCATTACCTAGGGAAACAAACTCATTACGGTAGTGTTCGCGAGTTTCGAGCGCAATCAAATTCGCGGCACCTTCAATGTTGTTTGCGCGGACGCGCTCGCAGAACATACCCCAGACAACCTTGATCTCCCTATCGAGAGCGGCCTGTTCATTGCCAAGTGAGGCCGAATCACCATAGGTGAGCTGGGGTCTCAGGAAAAGCAGTAGAAGAGGGAGAGCCCAGATCCAGAATCGGTGTGGCGAGTCAATAGACATTTGACGTGTCGACGTCCAACGTCTTGGTGAACGGCGGGCCTTCACGGACGGTTGATACGCGACTGCGCTTGCGGCCCGTCCGTTCGACCTGAAGTTAGGCCCCAGTTTCAAGAGGCGCCGCATTTTATGGTTTCTGTTTTGCGCTTGGTGCGATGCTGCGTGGCGATTAAGCTTTGACAAGCTCGCACGGGTTCGGGGCGGCAGTCGCCATCACCGAGTGGCAGGCTCCATGCCCTTCGCCTTGATCACCGCCACCGCCTCAGGTGTACGCAGGAAATTGACCAGCGCCTTCGCCGCCTCGGCGTCCTTGGCGCTGGCCATCACGGCCGCGGCAAGTACGATGGTGTTCTGGAGATCGCCTGGCAGCGGGCCGACGATATCGATGCCGGCGACCGAGATCAATTCCACGATTATGTGCACGCCGATCTCGGCCTCGCCGTTTGCAACCAAGACTCCAACCTCTGCGGGGGTTTTGGGGTTGGGGAAGACCGTCTTCGATTTCGTCTCGTTGGCGATTCCCAAGCGGTCGAGCACCTTGATGAAATGGATGCCGCTCGCGCCGCCGCTCGCTGGGTCAACATAGGAGATCGACTTCGCGGCGAGCAGCGTGCGTTTCAAGGCGTCTGGCGACGAGATATCGGGCTTGGGTGCTCCCTTTCGAATGGCCACGCTGATGCCGGCACTGGCGAGCACAGTCACGTTGTCCGCAGTCGCCTTGCCGTTCTTCACTAAGCCATCGATCCCCTGCCGCGTAGCGATGACGACATCGGTGGCTTCGCCACCTTGAGCACGCTTTACGGCCGCGCCAGACGTGGCGAACGAGATCGCGACCTTGTGTCCGGTCGCGCGCTCGAACTTCGGCCCGAGGTCTTCCAGGACCGACTGCATCCCGACGGCGCTCAGCACTTTGAGTTCAGCGGCCTCGGCCTTGATGTCGAGCATAAGCAGAAACATGAATCCGATACTTGCCGCTGCGACAAGTGAACGTGTCTTCATCGCATCCTCCTGTGAGATGGTCGACCTTCGGGCCTAACGGCTCTGCGCTTTAGCCGCCGCGCTGGAGCCCCGACAGCCGCGAAGCGCGGTCGGTCTGCAAGCGCGGGTTAGGCGCCGGCGCGGCACCGTGGAGCCCACGTCATGGGGTAGGTGGTATCCAAGCTCTCGAAACCTTTTGCCTCGAGTATAGGCCGACTCATGGGCGCAGCATCTACCGCTACCCACCTCACTCCTCTCTCGAGCGCATCGACCATTCTTATCTCAAATAACCGAGAATAGATACCTCGTCCGCGATAGGCAGGAAGAACCGCCCCTCCGTGCAGTTCGGCGAACTGCGAGGCCTTTGGATACTCGATCCAGCCGGTTCCCACAAGGCGCTGATTATCATAGGCAGAATAGAATGCACATTGGTCCCAGATCGAGCGTAACTGGTCAAGAATCCATGCGAACGACCTGCCCCAGACCACTTCCTGAAACTCTGCAATCTGTTTGAGCATTGCAATATCTTCGATGTGCCGCACATCAATTCCATCCATCCCAAATCTCGCGGTCCGCCGGAACTTCGCCACTTCATAAACCATCAGCGATTCAGGCTCTCCTTGCTCGAAGCCTACGTCGACTAATTTGTCTCTCAGACACTTGGGCTCATCGGAGTCGTAGACTTTCCATTCGAATCCAATATTCATTGCCTCAAAATGAGCAATGTGACGCCGGATTTCGTTCCCCAACTCATCCGCAGACAAACTCGTAAAGCAGACGATACCTTCGGCATCTTGGCGAATGGGGCTATATCGAACGACCGCGCCGAAATCTTCTCAAAGCTGTGATTGCCGTTTCATATGTAGAATCATGCGCCCTCAGGACATTGACACTGCCGCTATTGCCAACGTGCCATCGAACGTTCAATCATCTTCCGAAAAAAGTCCTAATCTGGCGTCCCAGTCTACGCTCGGCCAAGTTCGCCTTCAAATTCATCGGGCTGTCTGATCTCTCAAGGGGCGAAACCCCGTACCACACGCCCGGAACTACTCGGCGATCCTCACCTCGGTGCCTGGAGGTACGAGCTCGAAAAGCTCGACGACATCCTGGTTCCGCATGCGTATGCACCCGATCGACCCCGGTTTCCCCATCTCGATAGCGTCCGGGCTGCCGTGGATGTAGATGTGGCGCCGCATGGTGTCCACCTCGCCCAGCCGGTTGCGCCCGCGCTCGCAGCCCGACAGCCACAGGATGCGAGTGAGGATCCAGTCGCGGCCGGGAAAGCGTGCGCCGAGTTCCGGTGTCCAGATCTCCCCCGTCGGGCGGCGCCGGACAAACACCGTGTTGACCGGCTGCCCCGCGCCGATCTTCGCGCGCACGATGTGCGCGCCGCGGGGCGTGCAGAAGCTGCCCTGCGCTTCGCCCGCGCCGTTGCGCGAAGTCGAGACGAGGTAGCGTCGGACCTCCCCGTCATCGAGGAACGCGAGGCTCTGCTCCGGAATCGAAATTTCAATTCTCGGCATTGCGACGCGCCGCAAAGAATTCCGAGAGCAGCCGCCCCGCTTCGTCCGCGAGAATGCCGCCCGTGACCGTCGTGTGATGATTGAGCTTCTTTTCCGAAAAAAGATCGACGACGCTGCCGCAAGCACCGGTCTTGGGGTCGGCTGCGCCGTAGACGAGCCTCGCGATGCGCGCGTGCATGATGGCCCCGGCGCACATCGCGCAAGGCTCGAGCGTCACGTAGAGCGAGCAGCCTTCGAGCCGGTAGTTGCCGAGCGCCGCCGAGGCTTCGCGCAGGGCCTGGATTTCCGCATGGGCGCTGGGATCCTTGCTCGAGATCGGCGCGTTGTAGCCGCGGCCCATGACTTTTCCGTCCTTCACCACCAGCGCGCCGACGGGAACTTCGCCACGCTTCGCCGCCCGGGCCGCGAGGCGCAGCGACTCGCGCATCCTCGCGGCGTCGAAATCGGCGTCCATTTACTCCCACTCTATGGTCGCCGGCGGCTTGCTCGAGACGTCGTAGACCACGCGGTTGATGCCGCGCACTTCGTTGATGATGCGGTTGGAGACTTTGGCGAGCAGATCGTACGGCAGCGGCGCCCAGTGCGCCGTCATGAAGTCCGAGGTCTGCACGGCGCGCAGTGCGACGACGTATTCGTAGGTGCGCCCGTCGCCCATCACGCCGACCGATTTCACCGGGAGGAACACCGCAAAAGCCTGCGCGACCTTGTCGTACCAGCCGGCCGCGCGCAGCTCCTCGATGAAGATGGCGTCGGCGCGGCGCAACAGGTCGGCATATTCGCGTTTCACTTCGCCGAGGATGCGCACGCCCAGCCCAGGGCCCGGGAAAGGATGCCGGAACACCATCTCGCGCGGCAGTCCGAGCGCGAGCCCCAGCTCCCGCACTTCGTCCTTGAAAAGCTCGCGCAAAGGCTCGAGGAGCTTCAGATGCAGCGTTTCGGGCAGCCCGCCGACATTGTGATGCGATTTGATGGTATGCGCCTTCTTCGTCTTCGCGCCCGCCGATTCGATCACGTCCGGATAGATGGTCCCTTGAGCAAGCCATTTGACCTTGGGGAACTTCTTCGCTTCCTGCTGGAACACCTCGACGAACTCGCGCCCGATGATCTTCCGCTTCTGCTCCGGGTCGGCGACCCCGGCGAGCGCCGCAAGGAAGCGCCCGGAAGCGTCGACAGAATCGACTTTGACCCCGAGATTCCGGGAGAAAGTCTGCATGACTTCCTGCGCTTCGTTCTGGCGCAGCAGTCCCGAGTCGACGAACACGCAGGTGAGCTGATCGCCGATGGCGCGCTGGATCAGCGCCGCCGCCACGGCCGAATCGACCCCGCCCGAGAGCCCGAGCAGCACTTCCTCGCCTCCGACTTCGCGCCGGATTTTCTCCACCGCTTCGGCGAGGTAATCGGGCATGTTCCAGCTGCTGCCGCAGCCGCAGATCTCGTGCACGAAGCGTCCCAGGATCGCGCCGCCCTGGCGCGTGTGCGTCACCTCCGGATGGAACTGCACTCCGTAGAAGTTGCGCGCTTCGTCGGCAATGCCGGCGATCGGCGTGGCCGCGTTGCCCGCGATCACCTTGAAGCCGGGCGGGAGCGCGGTGACCTTGTCGCCGTGGCTCATCCACACGTCGAGCAGGCCGTGCTTCTCGCCGTTGATGCGGTCCTGAATGCCCTCCAGCAGCTTCGAGTGGCCGCGAGCGCGGACCTCGGCATAGCCGAATTCACGCACCCGGGAATTCTCGACCTGGCCGCCGAGCTGAGCCGCCATGGTCTGCATGCCGTAGCAGATCCCGAGCACCGGAACGCCGAGCTTGAAGACCGCGTCAGGCGCCTTAGGTGTCTCATCCTTGTACACCGAGGCGGGGCCGCCGGAGAGAATGACCCCGCGCGGGGCGAAGCGGCGGATGAATTCCTCGTCGACGTCGAAGGGATGCAGCTCGCAGTAGACCCGCGATTCCCGGACGCGGCGCGCGATCAGCTGCGAGTACTGCGCACCGAAGTCGAGAATGAGGATCTTGTCGGGCACTACTCGACCTGGTAGTTCGGCGCTTCCTTGACGATCTGAACGTCGTGCACGTGCGACTCGCGCATGCCGGCGGCGGTGATTTCGACGAACTGGGCGCGGGTGCGCATCGCGTCGATACCTTCGCAGCCGCAATAGCCCATGCTCGCGCGCAAGCCCCCCATCAGCTGCTCGATCACCCGCACCACCGAGCCTTTATAAGGCACCCGCCCCTCGACCCCTTCGGGAACGAGCTTGTCCGAGTGCACCGACGAATCCTGGAAGTAGCGGTCGGCCGCGCCCTCCTGCATGGCGGCGATCGAGCCCATGCCGCGATAGGATTTGTAGGAACGGCCCTGGAACAGCTCGATCTCGCCGGGCGCCTCCTCGGTGCCGGCGAACAGGCTCCCCAGCATCACCGCGTGGGCGCCGGCCGCGACCGCCTTGGCGACGTCCCCGGAAAAGCGCACGCCGCCGTCGGCGACGAGCGGCACGCCCGCTTTCTCGAGCGCGGCTGCGACGTTCTGGATCGCGGTGATCTGCGGGATGCCGACGCCGGCGACGACGCGCGTGGTGCAGATCGACCCCGGCCCGATGCCGACCTTGACGCCGTCCGCCCCCTGTTCGACGAGCGCCTTGGCGCCGTCGGCGGTGGCGATGTTGCCACCGATCACCTCGGCCGACCCGGCGTTGCGCTTGATCCACTTCAGCCGGTCGAGCACACCCTGCGAATGCCCGTGCGCGGTATCGACGACGATCACGTCCACGCCCGCCTCGAGGAGCGCCGCGACGCGCTCCTCGGTGCCTTCGCCGACACCGACCGCGGCGCCGGCGCGCAGTTTTCCGTGCTGGTCCTTGGTTGCATGCGGATGCTCGCTCGATTTCAGTATGTCCTTCACCGTGATCAGGCCCCGCAGCTCGAAGCCGTCCCGCACGACCAGCACGCGCTCGAGCCGATGCTTGTGCAGGAGCTCGCGCGCTTCCTCCGGGCTTGCGCCTTCCTTGACGTACACCAGCCGATCGCGCGGAGTCATGATGGCGCGCACCGGCTGGTCGAGGTTGGTCTCGAAGCGGTAGTCGCGGTTGGTGACCATGCCGACGACCTTGCCCTTTTCGACGACCGGGAATCCCGACACCCGGTGCTGCTGAGTGAGCGCAAGCAGCTCCCGGACCGTGATATCGGGTGATACCGTTACCGGATCGCGGAGCACGCCCGATTCGTAGCGCTTGACCTTGGCAACCTCCGCGGCCTGCTTCTTGGCGGTGAGATTCTTGTGGACGATGCCGATGCCGCCCTCTTGCGCGATGGCGATCGCGAGCCGCGACTCGGTCACGGTGTCCATCGCCGCCGAAACGAGCGGGATGTTGAGCTGGATGTTGCGCGTCAGCCGGGTCTTGAGGCTGACATTGCGCGGCAGGACGCTGGAGTGGGCCGGTACGAGAAGGACATCGTCGAAGGTGAGAGCCTTCTGGACTAGACGCATTGCCACACCCAAAAGTCGGATTATACGCCGGTCGCATCTGCCGGTAAATTCTGGGGTCTCGCGTGCACCCTTTGATTGACTGGTGCGTTAAAACTCGCTATGGTGCGCCTCACTTGATGAAGCGAAACTCGTCATGATCCGAATCGCATTGTTCGCCGTCGCATTTCTTGCCGCCGCGAGCGCGCAGGCGCAGGTCTACAAGTGCGTCGATGCCGGCGGAAAAGTCGTCTATTCGCAGGATCCGTGTCCGGTAAACATGAAATCAGACACGATGTCCCGCAGGGTTCCGTCGGCGCCTGCCGCTCCCTCCGCTGACCCGTCCGCGGACAAGGCGGCACAAGGCGACGCCGCCAAGAGTGCCGCTCCCAAGACTGCGGCCGAGCAGGAGCAGGCGTTCCGCAAGCGCCAGCAGGATCAGGCAAAGGCCGCAAAGGAATCCGAGCAGAAATCCGCGGAGGCGCAGCGAAAAGCGGAGGTCTGCCGCAACGCCAGGGAGCGCCTCGCGTATTACGAGATCGGCGGGCGCATCTCCCGCATCAACGCGCAAGGCGAGCGTTACTATCTCGAGGACGCGCAGATCGAGCAGGAAAAGAGCCGCGCGCGTGCCGACGTCGCGCTCGCCTGCAACTGAGCTTCATTCCTTCGCGCGCCTTTTTTTCGCCGCGCGCATCCGCCTGACGTCCTTCGGGTCGGCCCGCAGCGGCCGGTAGATTTCAACTCGCTCCTGATCGCGCAAGACCGCCGTGACGGGAACCGGCTTTCCGTGGATTCCGACGCACGTCGGGTCGATTGCGGGGAACTCCGCGCACAGGCCGCTCGTCCGAATCGCGTCCTCGACTGTGCTTCCGTCCGGAAGCAAGATCCGGCGCAGCACTTGCCGATCGGGAAGCGCGTAGACGATTTCGACGACGATCTTGGGCGGTATCACGCGCTGCCGAATTTCTCGTCCGCGCGACGGACGAACGCATCGACGAAGGTGTTCGTGATGTCTTGAAACGCCGGTCCGGCGACCTTCTCGAGCAGCGTGCTCGTGAATTGGTAACGCAGGCTCAATGCCACCTTGCAGGCGTTCTCGGAAAGCGCGCTGAACACCCAGCTTCCCTCCAGGCTGCGAAAAGGCCCCGACACCAGCTTCATGTCGATGCGTTCATCGGGCCGATTGAAATTTTCGGTGGTGAATTCCTTTTTCAATCCGCGGAAGTTGATGTGCAATGTGGCAATCGTTCGGCCCGGCTCGCTTACCGAAACGGCCGCCCGGTCGCACCAGGGGAGGAACTGCGGATAGGATTCGACGTCGGCGACGAGCGCGTACATTTTCCGTGCGCCGTGGCCTACGAGTGCCGATCGATCGACGACTGTCATCATTGTAGAATTGAACAAATCATATAGGGAAATCTTTCCGCTGTGACGATCGTAGAGAACCGCAAGGCGTCGCATGAGTATTTCATCGAGGAGCGCTACGAGGCGGGCATCGCCCTGGAGGGGTGGGAGGTCAAGGCCATCCGTGCCGGACGGGCGCAACTGAAGGAAGCCTATGTGATGGTGCGGAACGAGGAGATTTTCCTCATCGGCGCGCACATCAGTCCGCTCCCGGCCGCGTCCACGCACGTGCACCCCGATCCGGTGCGCACGCGAAAGCTCCTGCTTCATGCGGAGGAGATCCGCCGCCTTATCGGCAGAGTCGATCGCGCCGGATACACCCTGGTCCCGCTCGACCTGCACTACGTGCGCGGGCGGGTCAAGATCCACATCGGTCTCGCAAAAGGGAAGAAACAGTACGACAAGCGTGCCGCCGAAAAAGAAAAGGACTGGAAGCGCGAGCAGCAGCGCTTGCTGCGGTCGCGGTAACTAGCTTGCCGTCGCCTTCGCCTTGGCCGACGCATCGGCCTCCCGCGCGAGCTGCAGCCAGGTATCGACCACCGTGTCCGGGTTGAGGGAGAGGCTCTCGATGCCCTCCTGGACCAGCCACCGGGCGAAGTCGAGGTGGTCGGAGGGCCCCTGCCCGCAGATGCCGACGTATTTTCCGGCCTTGCGGCAGGCCTGGATCGCCAGTCGCAGCATCGCTTTCACCGCCGGATCACGCTCGTCGAACGCGTCCGCGACGAGCCCCGAGTCGCGGTCCAGGCCGAGCGTGAGCTGCGTCAGATCGTTCGACCCGATCGAAAACCCGTCGAAATGCTCGAGAAACTGCTCGGCGAGCACCGCGTTCGAGGGCACCTCGCACATCATGATGAGCCGCAGGCCGTTCTCCCCGCGCTTCAAGCCGTTCGCGGCGAGCAGCTCGATCACCCGGGCGCACTCGCCCAGCGTGCGCACGAACGGCACCATGATCTCGACATTGGTCAGTCCGATCTCGTTTCTCACCCGGCGCATCGCCTGGCATTCCATCTCGAAGCAATGGCGGAACGACTCCGCGACATAACGCGAGGCGCCGCGGAAACCGAGCATCGGATTCTCCTCGTCCGGCTCGTAGCGCGCACCGCCGATCAGTTTCTTGTACTCGTTCGACTTGAAATCCGACAAACGCACGATCACCGGCTTCGGCCAGAAGGCCGCTGCGATGGTCGCGACGCCTTCGGTCAGCTTTTCCACGAAAAATGCGCGCGGGTCCCGGTAGCCCCGGGCCGCATGCTCCACCTCGCGCTTGAGGTCGCCGGGCAGATCCGGATACTCGAGCACCGCCCTGGGATGCACGCCGATCATGTTGTTGATGACGAATTCCAGGCGGGCGAGCCCGACCCCCCAGTTGGGCAGCGCCTGGAAGTCGAACGCGAGGTGCGGATTGCCGATGTTCATGGTGATTTTCACCGGACATTTCGGCATCTCGCCGTAATCGCGCGAGCTCACTTCTATTTCGAGGATGCCGCGGTAGATGTTTCCGGTGTCGCCTTCGGCGCAGGACACGGTGCAGGGCTCGCCGTCCTTGAGCGTGGCGGTGGCGTCGCCGCAGCCGACCACCGCGGGGATGCCGAGCTCGCGGGCGATGATCGCGGCGTGGCAGGTGCGGCCGCCGCGGTTGGTGACGATCGCCGCGGCGCGCTTCATCACCGGCTCCCAGTTGGGGTCGGTCATGTCGGTGACGATGATGTCGCCGGGCTTGATGCGCCCCATCTCCGAGGCGTCCTTGACCACGCGCACGGTCCCCGCCCCGATCTTGTGACCGATGGCGCGGCCCGTGGCAAGCACTTCGGACCTCTGCTTCAAGAGGAAGCGTTCCTGCCCCTCTACCGATCTGCGGGATTTCACGGTCTCGGGCCTCGCCTGCAGGATGTAGATCCTGCCGTCCGAGCCGTCCTTCGCCCACTCGATATCCATCGGCCGCTGGTAGTGCTCCTCGATCTTCAGCGCAAGGCGCGCAAGCTCGATCACGTCCTCGTCGCTCAAGCAGAAGCGGTTGCGATCGGCCTCGGACACATCCACCGTCTTTACCGAAAGGCCCGCTTGAGCCTGCTCGGCAAATACCATCTTCTGCAATTTCGAACCGAGGCTGCGCCGGATCACGGGAAACTTGCCGCCGCGCAGCATCGGCTTGTGGACGTAGAACTCGTCGGGGTTGACCGCGCCTTGCACGACCAATTCGCCCAGTCCCCAGGACGCGGTGATGAACACGACGTCGCGGAAGCCGGATTCGGTATCGAGGGTGAACATCACGCCGCTTGCACCCAGATCGCTGCGCACCATGCGCTGCACGCCCGCGGAGAGCGCCACCGGAGAAGGCCCGAATCCTTTGTGGCACCGGTAGGAAATCGCGCGGTCGTTGTACAGCGAGGCGAACACGTTCCTGAGCGCGGTCGTGACGTTGGGGAGGCCGCGGATATTGAGGAAGGTCTCCTGCTGTCCGGCGAAAGAGGCGTCGGGCAGGTCTTCGGCCGTGGCGCTGGAACGCACCGCCACCGATACGCACTCGTCGCCCCCGGTCAGCTCCTTGTACGCCTCCCCGATCTCGGACTGGAGTTGCTTCGGAAGGGTCGTCGCCCCTATCCAGGCGCGGATCTCCGCTCCGCATCGGGCGAGCGCCTCGACGTCGTCGGCATCCAATCCTTTCAGGCGCCCCTCGATGCGCGCCCCGAGGCCGCCTTGGCCCAGGAATTCGCGGAACGCCTCGGCGGTGGTGGCAAAGCCGGCGGGGACCCGGATTCCCGCTTGGGAGAGCTGGCCGATCATCTCGCCCAGGGAGGCGTTCTTGCCGCCGACCTGCTCGATGTCCCGCATTCCGAGCCGATCGAAATTCGCCACGTATTTGAGCCGGGCCATGAAACGGTCCTTCGTCGCGGTTGAAGGATCTTCTTGAAACCGCTATTTTACAGACAGCGCACTCCCGGCGCAGCAAGCTTCCTCACGCCTGGCCACTTTTCCATGCCTGCATCCCGTCGAACCGTGTTCTTCGTCTCCGACGGCACCGGAATCACGGTCGAGATGCTCGGCCACAGCCTGCTCACGCAGTTCGACGGCATCGAATTCGACCAGATGACCGTCCCCTTCATCGACTCGGTCGCGAAGGCCCAGGCCTGCGTGGCCCGGATCAACGAGGCCTGCGCCTCGGGGAACGGCCGACCGGTCGTGTTCACCACGCTGGTCAACGCCGAGATACGCGAAACCGTGCGCAAGGCCGAGGCGTTCGTGCTGGATTTCTTCGAGAGTTTTCTCGACCCGCTGGAGGCGGAATTCGGCGCCAAGTCCACCCACACGATCGGCCGCTCTCACAGCGCGCGCGACGAAAAGGGCTACACCCACCGCATCGACGCGATCAATTTCGCCCTCGCCCACGACGATGGGGCGTCGTCCAGGGACCTCGACAAAGCGGACGTGATCCTGATCGGAGTGTCGCGCAGCGGCAAGACGCCGACCAGCCTCTATTTGTCGCTGCAATTCGGAATCCGCGCGGCGAACTGCCCGCTCATTCCGGAGGACTTCGACCGGATGAGCCTGCCCAGCGCGCTCCGGGGCTACCGCCACAAACTGTACGGCCTGTCCATCGCACCGGAGCGGCTGCGGGAGATCCGCAACGAGCGTCGGCCCAACAGCAAGTACGCCGATCTGGAGAATTGCCGCTACGAAGTGCAGCAGGCGGAAAAACTGATGTCGCGCGAAGGCATACGCTGGGCGAATTCGACGGCGAAATCGATCGAGGAAATCGCCACGACGATCATGCAGGAGTTCAAGCTGGAACGGCGGGCGTATTGACGCTGCGTTGACGGATCTGCTCGAACAGGCAGATTGCGACCGCCGCGGCGACGTTCAGCGATTCGGCGGGTCCGGGCATCGGGATGCGTACCCGGTGCGTGGCAAGGCGCCAGGCGCCCTCCGAGAGTCCGGCGCCTTCGTTGCCGAATACCCAGGCAACCGGTCCATGCAGATCGAGCTCATACAGCGAGGCCTCGGCGCGCGGCTCCATCGCCACGATGCGGCCTGAAAAAGCGCGCGCCGCTTCAGCGAGATCGACGTCCTCGAATAGAGAGAGAAAGAAATGCGCGCCCATGCCCGCCCGAATGACCTTGGGCGACCAGGCGAACACCGAGCCTCGCGAGAGAAAGATGTGAGCGATTCCAGCGGCGACTGCGCTTCTCAGGATCGATCCCAGGTTGCCCGGGTCCTGGATGTTGTCCAGCAGCACGCAGCTCGCGAGCGTCCGCGGCGGCGGTCCCGACTTCGGCGTGCGCACCACCGCGCAAACGCCGGCGGCGCTGACGAGCTGGGAAATCCGGTCGACCAGCCGGTCAGCGAGGACAAGGCGCGCCTTGGCCGGTGTGTTCTCGATGAGCGCGCGAACCTCGGGCTTGGCCATGGCGGCTTCTGCTGCGAAGATCGTCTCCGCCTCGCCGCCGCTTTCCCGGTAAGCCTGCACCAGGTGCTCCCCTTCCAGGAGCGTGGTGCCGGTCTCGCGGCGCTCCCGGGAGGAGCTCGCGAGCTTCACCAGGGCTTTCACCTGCGGATTGTCGCGCGAGCGGATGAGCTTCAATTCAGGGCGCACGTGCGAAAGCCCGCGAAGATGTCGCCGCGGTCCGGAGTATAGAAATTCCTCCAGGTATTGGAGATCAGCCGCGAGGGCGTTGCAAAGCTTCCTCCGCGCAATACTCTGTGGGTTCCGAACCATGGCTCGGAATACTCGCGATAGGGATCGCATACGAAACCCGGATAGGGCGCGAAGGTGCTGGAGGTCCATTCCCAGACGTTGCCGAGCATTTGCCGGCAGCCGGCAGCGCTGTCTCCTTCCGCGAATTCGCCCACGGGAACGCGTCCCGATCCGCCCAGATTGGCCGGTGTGACGCGCGAAAAGGCTGCAGCTATCTCCCATTCCGCTTCGCTCGGCAAACGCCGGCCCGCATAGCGGCAATACGCGTTCGCCTCGTGCCAATTGACGTGCATGACCGGGAGATCGCCGTCCAGGTGCACCTCCTCGTCGAAGCGGCGCTCGCGCCACTCTCGGTCACGCTCGACCCAGTAGCGAGGGCTTCTAGCCCCTTCCTTCCAGTTCCAGCCCTCGGGCGACCAGAGATCGCGGCGGGAATAGCCATCGTCGCGAACGAATTCCAGAAACTGCGCATTGGTGACCGGGGCTCGGGCAATGCGAAACGGTTTCAGCTCGACCCGGTGCGCCCACTTTTCGTTGTCGAAATGAAATCCGGAGTTTCGCGCCGCGCCGAGCAGAAACTCCCCCCCGGGCAGCTCGACGTCTCCATCCAGGGCGCCCTCCCCTGGGTTGTGTCGGTCCAGCGGATCCGCGTAGCCGAGAGTCTGCCGCGTATAGTGAAACGCTTCCGCGTGCATGTCCTCGTGGAAGAGCGCCAATTGCACGAAATAGAGAAACCACTGGTTGTCCGGCTCCCTTTTGAGCCGCGCCAGCACGTCCTCGAGAACACGATCCTGATACTCGAGCGTGGCCGAAAGCTCCGGCAGCGGCAGATCCCAGCGCGTGTCGTGCGCGACCGTCGCGGAGTCGTAGAGCACATCGGCGCCGTCGAGGAGGCTCTCCGAGAGCGATTCGTCGGCGCGCAGCCTCAGGCACCAGCGCTCCTGGAACCAGGCGACGTGCCCCAGCTCCCACAGCACGGGATTGACGATCGCCAGCTTCGGGCCGAACAATTGCGGACCCTCGAGGTCGCGGGTGAGGATCCGGGTGCGCTGCCTGGCATCGTGCAATTGCTGCGACAGAGATTCAGGAAACATGGGAGAGTTCAAACATAGCATGAAAATCGCGCTCATCACCCCTGCCGGAGCGCGCTCGCGAAGCGGCAACCGGCATACCGCGACGCGCTGGGCGGCGATGCTGCGCGCGCTCGGCCACCGGGTCCGGGTTTCGATTCGCTGGGACGGCCGCGCGGCCGACGCGATGATCGCGCTGCACGCGCGACGCAGCCACGCCTCGATCGCGCGATTTCGCCAGCGGTTTCCCGCTTCGCCCCTGGTCGTCGTGCTGACCGGCACCGATCTGTACCGGGACATCCGCACCGATAGTGACGCGCGGGCCTCGCTTGAGCTCGCCGATCGCCTGGTCGTCCTGCAGGGCATGGGCAGGCTCGAGCTTCCGGCGCGATTTCGCCACAAGACCCGCGTGATCTACCAGTCAGCTCAGGTCCGCGGAAGCGGTGAGCCGCCCTCGCGCCGCTTTCGCGTTGCGGTGATAGGACATCTGCGGGAAGAGAAAGATCCTTTCCGCGCGGCGCTTGCGCTGGCTCACCTGGGCGATTTGTCACAACTCGAAGTCGTGCAGCTCGGGGAAGCGCTTTCGCGCGACATGTCACGGGAGGCGCAGCGTCTGATGCGGGTCGATCGGCGTTACCGATGGCTGGGAAACGTGCCGCATCGGGCCGCACTCGGGTGGCTGTCGCGAAGCCATGTCCTCGTGCTCAGCTCGAGAATGGAAGGCGGTGCCAACGTCATCTGCGAAGCCGCCGCGGCGGGCGTACCGGTGATCGCGTCGCGAGTCTCCGGGAACATCGGGATGCTGGGCCGCGGCTACCCCGGCTACTACCCGCTCGCCGACGAGCGCTCGCTCGCGCGCCAGATGCGTCGTGCGGCCCTCGATCCTGCGTATTACGCGCGCCTGAAGCGTCTTACGGCGGCCCGCCGGCCGCTGTTTCGCCCGGCCGCGGAGCGTGAAGGACTGCGAAGGCTGCTCGCGGAGTTCTCCAAGATCTCGCGGACCGGGGCGAAGCTGCGGCGATAGACTTCGCACACGCCGTACCGGCGCAACGCGCTCAGGTGCTGCGGCGTAGGATATCCCTTGTGTGCGTCGAAGCCGTATTGCGGAAACTGCCCGTGCAGGCGGCACATCTCCGCATCGCGTGCGGTCTTCGCCAGGATGGATGCCGCCGCGATCACCTTCACTTTCGCGTCCCCGTCCACGATCGCGCGCGCGGAGACTGAAAGCGCGGGGCAGTGCGCTCCGTCGAGCAGGACTTCATCGGGCAGGACCGACAGGGATTCCACTGCGCGCCGCATGGCGAGGAGGCTCGCCTGCAGGATGTTCAAGCTGTCGATTTCCTCGACGCTCGCCCAGGCGACGGACCAGGCGAGCGCTTTCTTCTTGATGATGCCGGCGAGCCGTTCGCGCTCGCGCACGCTCAAGACCTTGGAGTCGGCGATCCCGGCAGGCGCCCGCCGCCCCGGATCGAACACCACCGCGGCGGCGCAAACCGGTCCGGCGAGCGGCCCGCGGCCGGCTTCGTCGACGCCGCAAATCAGGCGGGCTGCAGCCACGGCAGGAGCGCTTCCGTAGCACGCGCCGCGGTGTCCCGGCGCAGCAGCCGCCGTATCTGGTCCAGGCGCTCCGGAAGCCTGCGGTTGACGACGGGATCGTTGAGCGAGTTCAGCACCGCCTGGGCCAGGTTCTCGGGCGTCGCCTCGTGCTGGAGAATCTCCGGCACGAGAAACTCTCCGGCGATGATGTTGGGCAGGCCCACCCACGGCAGATGTCCCATCTTCGACATCATGCGATACGTGAGCTCGGCCATCTTATAGGTGATCACCATCGGTTTGCGGGCGAGCGCAGCCTCCAGCGTTGCGGTCCCGCTTGCCACGAGTGCGACGTCACACGCCGCGATGGCGTCGCGTGCGTGGCCGAACAGGACGGTCAGCGGCAATTGCGCCGCATCGGCGTCGTACATCGCTTCTTCGAAAATGGCGCGTGTTTCGCGGCTTACGAGCGGCACCAGAAAATGCACGGCGGGCTGCCGCGCCGCGATCAGCTTGGCCGTTTGGACGAAGCTCGAGGCCATGCAGCGCACTTCCGACTGACGGCTTCCCGGCAACAGCGCGATGACCTTGCGTGCCGCAGACAGCCGCAACTGTTCTTTTGCCGCGGCGGATCCGTCCTCATCCGAGGTGGAATCCGCCAGAGGGTGTCCGACGTAGGCCACCGGCACTCCGGCGGCGCGGTACAGGGGCTCCTCGAACGGGAACAGAACCAGCATTTTGTCAACCGAGGCCGCGATCGCAGACATGCGTCCGCTGCGCCAGGCCCAAAGCGACGGGCTCACGTAGTGGACCGCCGGAATCCCCCCTCGTTTCAGCTTGCGCTCGAGCGGCAGATTGAAATCGGGAGCGTCGATGCCGACGAAAAGCCTCGGCCTCGCCGCGAGGAGCCGCCGCCGGAGCTTTCGCCGGATCGCGTGGATTTCCAGAAAATGCCGCAGCACTTCGACGTAGCCGCGTACCGCCAGCTTTTCCATGGGGAACCAGGAATCGAGGCCCTCCCCCTCCATCTTCGGGCCGCCGATGCCGACGAACTGCAGTCCGGGAACGCGCTCGCGCAATGCGGCGATGAGATGAGCTCCGAGAAAGTCCCCCGAAGCCTCCCCCGCCACCATGCCTACGACAATGGGAATGCTTTCCACCGCGGCTAGCGAATGATGCCCCGCTGCGAGCGCTCGAGGAACTCGACGAGCACCTGCAGCTCCGGCAGCTTCGCAGCCTGGCTTGCAATCTTGCGCCGCGCTTCCTCGAGCGCGAGGCCTGACCTGTAGAGAGTCTTGTAGGCGCGCTTGATCGCCGTGATTTTTTCCGCGGCGAATCCGCGCCGCTTCAGCCCTTCGCTGTTGATTCCGAACGGCTTCGCGGTATTGCCCGCCGCCATGACGTACGGAGGCAGATCCTGCAGCAGGACCGTCGCGACCCCGGTGATCGAGTGCGCACCGATCGAGACGAACTGATGCGCTCCGGTAAACCCGCCGAGCACGGCGTAGTCCCCGACCTGGACGTGACCGGCAAGTGTCGCCAGATTGGCAAAGACCGCGTGGTTGCCCACCTGGCAGTCGTGCGCGATATGTACGTAGGCCATGATCCAGTTGTCGTTGCCGATGCGCGTGATGCCGGTGTCCTGCGCGGTACCGCAGCTGAAAGTGCAGTACTCGCGGATGGTGTTGCGGTCGCCGATCTCGAGCGCGGTCGCCTCCCCGCCGTATTTCTTGTCCTGGGGCGGCCCGCCGAGCGAGCTGGATCCGAAAATGCGATTCCGCACTCCTATGCGAGTTCTCCCCTCGATCACCACATGCGGCCCGATCGAGGTTCCCTCCCCTATCTCGACGTGTTCGCCGATGATCGAATAGGGGCCCACCGATACTCCCGGGGCGAGCTTCGCTCCGGAATGAACGATGGCCGTCGGGTGGATCATATCGGGCGCAGCGTGCACAGGATCTTCGCTTCGGCGGCGAGCGCATCGCCGACGCGGGCTTCGGCCGCGAATTTCCACAGTCCCCGGGCGCTGCGCTCCACCGCGACCTCGAGCAGGAGCTGGTCGCCCGGAACCACGGGCCGCTTGAAGCGCGCCTCGTCGATGCCCGCGAAGTAGTAGACCGACTTCTCGTCCGGCTTTGTTTTCATCGTGCGGAACGACAATACGGCGGCCGCCTGGGCGAGTGCCTCGATGATCATGACCCCCGGCATCACCGGATAGTGCGGGAAATGCCCGGTAAAGAAAAGCTCGTTCATGGTGACGTTCTTGAGCGCGAGGAGCCGCTTGCCCGGCTCGCATTCGAGCACCCGGTCCAGGAGGAGCATGGGATAGCGGTGAGGCAAGTATTCCAGGATCTCTCGGATGTCCATCGCTTACCTCTTTCTCTTCTTTAAGGGGAGTCGCTTTTCCAGCTCGTGGATCCGCTTGACCAGCCGGTCGAGGCCGCGCAGATGCGCTACTGTTTTCGCCCATTCGCGGCTGGGCGCCGAGGGCAGCACGCCGGTATAAGTGCCCGCGCGCGTGATGGATTTCGTCACCACGGCCGCGGCGGAGATCGTCACGTGGTCGGCGATCGTCAAATGGCCGATGATGCGCGCTGCCCCGCCGATGGCGCAGTGCGCTCCGATGCGCGTGCTGCCCGCAACGGCTGCACAGCCGGCCATCGCGGTATGCGCGCCGATGCGCACGTTATGGCCGATCTGGATCTGGTTGTCGAGCTTGACGCCGTCCTCGATCACGGTGTCGTCGAGCGCGCCGCGGTCGATCGTGGTATTGGCGCCGATCTCGACGTCGTCGCCTATGACGGCGCGCCCCGTTTGCGGAATCTTGATCCAGCGTCCGGAATCGGGCGCCATGCCGAAGCCGTCGGCCCCGATCACCACGCCGGCATGAATCAACGCGCGCTTGCCGATGAGCGAGCGCGGATAGACCGTGACCGAGGGACCCAGGCGGCTGTCCTCGCCGATCCTCACGTCATCGCCGATCGTACAATTGGCTTCGATCACGACGCGCTCCCCCAAGCGTGCCCCGCGGCCGATATGGCAGCCCGGTCCTACTGTGGCGGATGCCGGAATTTCGGCTTCCGCTTCGACCACGGCGCGCGCGTGGATTCCCGGAACGGGGCGACTCTCGGAGCCGAACAGCTGCGCGGCCCGGGCGTAATAGACATAGGGGTCGTCGCACAAGATCCTGGGCAAGGCAGTCGCGTCGCGCTCTTCGCGGGCCAGAATTACGGCCGAGGCACGCGTGCCGCGCAAGTGCGCACGGTACCGGCCGTGCGAAAGGAAGCAGAGGTCGCCCGGGCCGGCGCTTTCCAGCGTGGCGATTCGCAGAATCTCGGCATCGGGATCGCCTATCAGCTCCCCGCCGAGCCTGGCGACGATTTCGCCAAGCCGGTAAGTACGCGAAATGGGTTGCGTCACTTGCCCGCGCGAGTATCCTCTAGCGCCTTGATGACCTTGTCGGTAATGTCGATGCGGGTGCTCGCCCATACGACCTGTTCGTTCTGAAGCACGACGTCGAGCTTTTGGGCCTCCGCGATCTGCTTCACGGCCCGGTTGGCGCGCTCGAGGACCCCTTCGAATTCCTCCTTGCGTCTATGCCCCAAATCCTCGTTGAATTCCCGTTGTCTGCGCTGAAAGTCCCGGTTGAGGTCGCCGAACTCGCGTTCGCGCTTCTGCCGCTCGGACTCCGACATCGTCACGGCGTTCTTCTCCAGGTTCTCTTGCATTTTCTTCAGCTGCTCCGCCGATCTGGAGAGCTCCTGCCCGCGCTGGGAGAATTCCTGCTCCAGTTTCTTCTGGGCGCGCTGCGCGGCAGGCGCCTCTCTCAGGATCCGCTCCAGGCTGACAAACCCGATGCTCGACTGGGCCAGAGCCGGGCCGACGGCCCCGAGGGCTGCGGTGAGGGTCCAGCCGACGAGGGAGTTCCTTTTCAAACCTGGCATGAAGCCTGCCTTCAAAAAAAAGATTATACCGGGCCGTCAGAATACGGTGCCAAGCGTAAACTGGATGCGCTGGATATCGTCCCCAGGCTTGTCGTTCAGCGGTTTCGCGATGCTGATTTTCATCGGTCCGACCGGCGAGTTCCAGGCAAAGCTCATTCCCGCTGAGGCACGCAGCTGCGAAAGGTCGAGTTTTTCAGTGAAGCCATAGACTTGTCCCGTGTCTATGAAAGCTCCAAATCGCATCGACCGGTCAGTCCCGCTGCCCGGTACCGGGAACAACAGCTCCGCCGATCCGTTCACTTTCCGGTTGCCCCCCAGGAAGCTTCCGTCGATGTCGCGCGGACCCAGTGACGCAGTTCGGAATCCGCGCACGCTGCCAATGCCGCCCGAGTAGTAGTTCTTGAAAAACGGCAGCGGTTTTCCACCATACCCGTCACCGGCGTCAAGCTCCCCACTGAGCACGAAGGTGAGGCCGCGCGAGTACGGGTAGAAATACTGGTGGGTATAAGAATATTTCCAGTACTCGAGGTCTCCGGGTGGCGTCGCCAATTCCAGAGTGGCACGCTCGAGGTGACCTTGCGTCGGCCAGATGACGCTGTCTCGTGAGTCGCGGACCCAGCCGGCGGTGCTGATCAGCGCGATATAGTTGGCTCCGAACTGGTTTTGAAAGATGAGGTAACGCTGCGGGCTGTCGGCGGCGAGAAAGAGTCTGACCTGTTCCGTACCGAGGCCGAAAAACAAAGTGTCGTATTCAGTAAAGGGCACTCCGAAGCGCACCGCCCCGCCGATCGTGCTGGTCCTGTAGTTGCCGACTCCCAGGGTGGTGGCGTTCACGTCGCGCCGGTAGAGGTCGAAGCCACGGCTGACTCCGTCGATCGTGTAGTAGGGATCGGTGAAGGAAAACGATGCGACCTTATTGACCGATCCGGAGGCGACTTGCAGGCCCACCGTGTTGCCGGTACCGAAAAAATTGCTCTGTTGAACCGAGGCCTGAACGATGAATCTATCGATACTGGAAAAACCCACGCCGAGCAGCACTGCGCCGGTGGGCTTCTCCTTGACCCGCACGGTGACGTCGACCTGGTCGGTCGTGCCGGGCACCGCGGGAGTCTCGACCTCGACTTCGCTGAAATAGCCCGTCTTGTCGATGCGCTGCTTGGAGAGCTGAAGCTTCTGGCTGTCGAAAAAACTGCCCTCGAGCTGGCGCATCTCGCGACGCACCACCTCGTCGCGGGTGCGCGTGTTGCCGACGACGCTGATCCGCCGGACATAAACGCGCCGTCCGGGGTCGATCAGAAACGTGAAGCTGACCTTGCGCTTTTCCTTGTCGATGTCGGGATTCGCGTTGACGTTGGCAAAAGCATAGCCGTCCCGCCCTAGCCTGTCGCTAATTGCCTTGGTCGACTCGGTGAGCTTTTCCCTGGAAAACGTTTCGCCCGGCTTGATCGTGATCAACGGGCGAAGCTCCGCCTCGGGGACGAGCAAGTCTCCCCCGAGCTTCACGTCGCCCACCTCGTATTTCTCGCCCTCGGTGAGGTTGACCGTGATGTAGATGTCGTGACGGTCGGGGGTAATCGAGACCTGGGTGGAGTCGATATTGAACTCGAGGTAGCCCCCGTTCAGGTAATACGAACGCAGCGACTCGAGATCGGCTTGAAGTTTTTGCCTGGAGTATTGGTCGTTCTTCGAAAACCAGGTGAACCATCCGGGGGTGCGCAGCTGGACTACGCGAAGCAATTCCGCTTCAGAAAATGCGCGATTGCCTACGATGTTGATTCTCTTGATCTTCGCGACCTCCCCCTCGTTTATGTTGAAATTGATTGCGACCCGGTTGCGTTCGAGCGGCGTGACGGTCGTGGTGACCTCCACGCCGTAGAGACCACGGGTCAGATACTGGCGTTTGAGCTCCTGCTCGGCCTGATCGAGCAAGGCGCGGTCGAAAATGCGGCCTTCCTGGAATCCGACGTCGCGCAGCCCCTGCTTGACCTTGTCCTTTTCGAATTCCTTCATCCCGACAAAATCGATCGAAGCGATGGCCGGCCGCTCTTCGAGAGTCACGATCAGCACGCTTCCCTGGACCTCGAGCCTGACGTCCCGAAAGAACCCCGTGGCGAACAGGGAGCGAATCGCCCCGGCGGCTTTTTCGTCGGTCATCGTATCGCCGACTTTGACGGGGAGATAGCTGAAGACGGTTCCCGCCTCGATGCGCTGGATGCCCTCGACGCGAATATCCCGCACGACAAAGGGTTCGAACGCCCACGCCGGCCCGGCGAGCACGAGCAGGAGCGCGGCTCGTAGCGCGTTTTTCACTGATGGATCATTAACCCGCGAACAAGCGGTTGAAGTCGTTGTAGATGGCGAACGCCATCAGGAAGAGGAGCAGCGTGAGGCCCAGGCGCTGGCCCAGTTCCATCGCTCGCTCCGAAACCGGGCTGCCCTTGAAAATCTCGACGACATAATAGAGCAAGTGTCCCCCATCCAATAAGGGAATCGGAAGCAGGTTGAGCACACCCAGGCTGATGCTGATCAACGCGAGAAATGCGATGTACGCGCCGATCCCGAGCTGCGCCGATTGACCCGCGTAATCGGCGATCGTCACCGGTCCACTCAGGTTCTTCCAGGAGATCTGGCCGATGACCATCTTGCCGAGCATCTTCAGGCTGAACACCGACGTTTCCCAAGTCCGCGCGAGCGCCATTCCGAGCGCGGCAGCCGGCGCGTAGCGCACGGTCGTTATGAGGCTGTTCATCGATTCGGCATCGACTTGCGGAGCCGTCCCGATGCGGCCGATGCGCTCGCCGTTCTGCTGCACCGTCTCCGGTCGCAGCCGAACTTCAATTTGCTTGCCGCCGCGCACGATGCCGAGCCGCACGATTTCGCCGGGCCGGCGCCGGACCGCCTTTACGACATCTTCCCAGACCTGGATCTCCCCGCCATCGATGGAAACTACGCGGTCTCCCGGGCGCAATCCTCCCGCCTCGGCTACGCTCCCCGGGACGACCTTGCCGATGATCGGCGCGACATCGGGCCGGTCGAGCCTCAACCCCAGACGCGCGAGGGGATCGCTGTCGAAGCCCTCGAGGTCGAAACCCGACAGATCCAGGGTGCGCCAGGTGAGCCGCTGCTTGGGGTCGATCACCTCGAGCCGCGCCGGCTGCTTTTCCACCGCGAGCTGCAGCAAGCGCCAGCGCACCTGCTGCCAGCTCGCCACCGGCTCCTCGTTTATTTTCAGGATCGTTTCGCCCCGCTCAAGGCCGCTCGCCTCCGCGACGGTTCCGGGATCCGGGGCGCCGACAACCGGCTTCGCCTCCTGCACGCCGCCTACGAAAAGCGCCCAGTAGAACACGATGGCGAGCAGAAAATTCGCCGCCGGGCCCGCAGCGACGATCACGATGCGCCGCCAGACGCTCTGGCGGTTGAATGCCCGATGCACCTCTTCGGGCGCGACCGGCCCTTCGTGTTCGTCGAGCATTTTCACGTACCCGCCCAGCGGCAGCGCGGCGATCACCCACTCGGTCCGGTCCCGGCCGCGGCGAGTCCGCCACAACGCCCTGCCGAAGCCGATCGAGAAGCGCAATACCTTCACCCCGAACAGGCGCGCGACCAGGTAGTGGCCGAACTCGTGAAACACGATCAGCACGCCCAGCGCGACGATGAAAGCCAAGACGGTGATGGCGAGATTCATGCGGCGTGCGCTTTCAGTCGCGTGACGATCTGGTTCGCCCGTACCCGTGCCCTCGCATCGGCGGCGAGGACATCCTCGAGCGTGGCGAGGGGACTCGCAGGAAGACCGGCGAGGGCTTCCTCGATGACCGTGGTGATCAGCAAGAACGGCAACCGGCCTTCGAGAAACGCGGATACCGCGACCTCGTTGGCCGCGTTGAGTGTGGCCGGTGCGGCCCCTCCGCTTCTAAGCGCAGCGTAAGCGAGGTTCAGGGCGGGAAAGCGCTCGAAATCAGGCTGCTCGAAGCTCAAGGCCCCGATGCGGAAGAAGTCGAGCGACGACACTCCGGCGTCGATGCGCTCGGGATAGGCGAGCGCCTGGGCGATCGGCGTGCGCATGTCCGGGTGCCCGAGTTGAGCGATCACGGAACCGTCCGCGTACTCGACCATCGAGTGCACCACGCTTTGCGGATGGACGACTACTTGGATCTGCTCCGGACCTGCACCGAACAGCCAGCGCGCTTCGATGACCTCCAATCCTTTGTTCATCATGGTCGCCGAATCCACCGAGATCTTGCGTCCCATGACCCAGTTCGGATGCGCACAGGCCTCGTCCGGCGTCACACGGTGCAGCTCCGCACGCGAACGCGCCCTGAAAGGTCCGCCCGATCCGGTGAGAAGGATCCTGCGGATTCCTTTTGCGACGGACTCGCCGGCCGCGAAAGGCGGAAGGCACTGGAAAATTGCGTTGTGCTCGCTGTCTATGGGGAGCAGCATCGCTCCGCTCGAACGCACACTTTCCATGAATACTGGACCCGCAACCACGAGCGCTTCCTTGTTCGCGAGCAGCAGTTTCTTGCCCGCCCTCGCCGCGGCGAGCGTGGCACGAAGTCCGGCCGCCCCGACGATCGCTGCCATGACGCAGTCGACTTCGGGCAACGAAGCCACTTCTACGAGTCCTGCTTCCCCCGCGAGTATCTTGCAACCCAAACCGGCTCCAGCGAGGTGCTCGCGCAGCCGCGGCGCGAGCGAGGCATCCGCCACGCAGGCGTAGCCGGGGCGATGGAGCTTGCACAGCTCCGCCAGTTCATCGACCCGCCGGTTGGCGGTCAATGCCACCACACGAAAGCGGGACGGATGCCGCGCGATCACATCCAGGGTGCTCGCTCCGATCGAGCCGGTCGCCCCGAGTATCGCGATGTTTTGAATCGTGGTCATCTTACGAAGGCAAGCACCGCAAGCGGAAGCATGGCCACGGGTGCATCGATTCGGTCGAGTATCCCCCCATGGCCGGGTAGAAGCGTGCCGCTGTCCTTGACCCCCGCCTGGCGTTTTATCAGAGATTCGAACAGATCGCCAATCATCCCCGCGATGGCGAGTCCGAGCAGCACCGGAAGGATCCATGCAGGCGCCACTTTCATGGGGCCGCCGCCCAAGCTTGCCCACGCCAGGGCGTAGAGCCCGACTGCCGCCAGCGCTCCGGCAACGCCTTCCCAGGTTTTCGCGGGACTGATGGAAGGGGCGAGCTTGCGTTGTCCGAAGCGCCGGCCGATAAAATACGCAGCCGTGTCGGAGATCCAGACCGTTGCCAGGACGGCGAGCAGGAAGGAAGGATGAACGCCGCGCAGATCCACAAGCGCGGCGGCGGCGGGCAGGAGCACCGTAGCGCCCGCTGCCAGCAGCACGGCCCGGCTGCCAAAGCGAGCTTGCCGCCAAATCCACACCGGAACGAGGACGATCCAGAACAACCCCGCGGCATAGTAAACCCAGGCAGGCGCATACAAGCCGCTCGTTGCGGAAGCCCCGAGGATCCAGAGCAGCGCAAAAACCCCAACCATGAATGTCGAGTAGATCAAGCGGCCGACCGCAGCGAGCGCCGCCAATCCCCCCCATTCCCACGCCGCGACACCGAGCAACACGGCGCAAAACGCGATCCAGCCGGGCGTGGGCAGCAGGAACAGCGCCGAGAGAAACACCGCAAGCAAAACGGCCGCCGTCAGCACGCGGGTTTTGAGCATGGGTGCCCGCGCTTTCCGCCTGCACGGCAGAAAGCCTTACGCGGTCCTCCGCCGGCCGCCGGTTTCGCGCTTGGTTTTTTCGACCTGCTCGCTGGTCCGCCCGAAGCGGCGCTCGCGCTCGCGATACCAGGCGATCGCCGCGTCGAGCTGCCTGGCGTCGAAGTCCGGCCACAGCGTCGGCGTGAAGTACAGTTCGGTATAGGCAAGCTGCCAAAGCAGGAAATTGCTGATGCGCTGCTCGCCACCGGTGCGAATGAACAGATCCGGTTCGGGCGCGTAGTTGAGCGCGAGATGCGGAGCGAGTTGCTCCTCGGTGTATCTCTCGGCCGGGAGCGGGCCGCTGCGCGCGAGCTTCAGCAAAGCCTGCATCAGATCCCAGCGGCCGCCATAGTTGGCGGCAATGGTGAGCGTGAGCCCCGTATTGCGCGAGGTGAGCTCTTGGGCGCGGTGCGCGAGTTCGACCACGCGTGCCCCGAAGGGCGCGATATCGCCGATGATCTTCAGGCGCACCATGTTCTGGTGCAACCGCTCGGCTTCCTGCTCCAGGGCGGCCATGAACAGCTGCTTGAGCGTCGAAACCTCTTCGGCGGGTCGGCGCCAGTTCTCCGAGCTGAAGGCAAACAGGGTCAGGTATTCGATGCCGCGATCGGTGCACGCACGCGTGACTTGACGCACCGTCTCGACCCCTTGCTTGTGACCGGCGACGCGAGGGAGATAGCGCTTTTTGGCCCAGCGCCCGTTGCCATCCATGATGACGGCGATATGCCTGGGGATGTCACTGGCCCGTGGGATCTCGCGCGTGGAACTGACGAAGGGTTTCATGTGAGAATATTCTCTGGTGCTCGATCAAATCGCCATCAGCTCGGCCTCTTTTGCTGCGATCATCTTGTCGATATCGGCGATGTGCTTGTCGGTGAGCTTTTGGATTTCGTCTTGCGCGCGCCTCTCCTCGTCTTCGGACACGGCCTTGCTTTTCAGCAACTCCTTGAGCGCATGATTGGCGTCGCGGCGCAAGTTGCGCACGGCAACCTTGGCATTTTCGCCCTCGTGCTTGATCACCTTGATCAAATCGCGGCGCCGCTCCTCGGTGAGAGCCGGCATCGGCACCCGGACCATGTCCCCGTGGGAAGCAGGATTCAGGCCAAGATCGGAGTCGCGGATGGCCTTCTCGATCACGCCGAGCATCTTCTTCTCCCAGGGCGATACGCCGAGGGTGCGGGCGTCGAGCAGGCTTACGTTGGCGACCTTCGGAATCGGCATTTGGCTGCCGTAGTAATCCACTGAAATGTGGTCGAGCAGCCCCGTATGCGCGCGGCCGGTGCGGACTTTGCCCAGATCGATTTTCAGGGCATCGAGGGACTTATGCATTCTCTGCTCGGTGTTCTTCTTGACGTCGGCCAGGGTATTCATTGATCCCCCCTTCTCGCGGTCTCAAGCGCTCACGTAAACCAGCGTGCCTTCTTTTTCACCGGTGACGACCCGCTTCATCGCTCCGGCTTTCAGAATGCTGAACACGGTGATCGGGAGCTTCTGATCGCGGCATAGCGCGAAGGCCGTGGCATCCATCACCCTCAGATTCTTGATCATGGCCTCGTCGAAGCTCAGCCTGTCGTAACGCTTGGCGTCAGGACTCAGCTTGGGATCTGCCGTGTAGATGCCGTCGACCTTGGTCGCCTTGAGCACCATTTCCGCGCCGATTTCCGTTCCCCGCAGGGCCGCTGCGGTATCGGTCGTAAAGAACGGGTTGCCGGTCCCGGCGGCGAAAATGACGATCTTGCCTTCCTCGAGGTAGCGGATCGCCTTGTTGCGGATATAAGGTTCGACCACCTGTTCTATATTGAGCGCGGACTGCACACGCGCGTTCAAACCCGCCTGCCGCATGGCGTCCTGCAAGGCAAGCGCGTTCATGATGGTCGCGAGCATTCCGATGTAATCGGCCGTGGCGCGATCCATTCCCGCCGCGCCTGGCGCCACGCCGCGAAAGATGTTGCCACCGCCGATCACGACTGCGATCTCCAGCCCGAGCGCCGCGACCTGGGCGATCTCGCCGACGATGCGCTCGATCGTAGCGCGATTGATTCCGAAGGAATCGTCTCCCATGAGGGCTTCGCCGCTCAGTTTGAGCAGAATGCGCTTGTATTTCGTGGTTGCGGTCATTCCAGGCTGTCTTTCTTTCTTCTTGTCTCCGTATAGCTCCATAGTTCAGGCCGCCCGACCGTTCCCCTTCTTTTCGATTCCCTCGCCGACCACATACAGCACGAAGCGCGAGACCGACGCGCCGCGAGCCTTGAGGAGAGCTTCCACGGTCTGCTTTCCGGCCGGATCCCTGACGAAAATTTGACCGAGCAGCGTTACTTCCCTTAGAAACTTCTGCACGCTGCCTTCGACCATCTTCTCGACGATATTTGCGGGTTTACCCGACTCGGCCGCTTTCGCGGTAGCGATGTCGCGTTCCTTCTTCACGAGCTCTGCCGGAACCTCATCGCGCGACAGGCCGAGCGGCTTGGACGCGGCGATGTGCATGGCCAGCTCCCGGCCGAGCTGGTCGTTGCCGCCGGAAATATCTACCAGGACGCCGATCTTCGCCCCCCCATGAATATACTGAAACAGGCGGTCCCTGGCTTCGATCCGGGCGAATCTGCGAATAGATATGTTTTCCCTGATGCGCCCGAAGAGCGCCTTGCGCGCCTCTTCCACGGTGGCGCCACCCAGAGGCAGTGCGTTCAGGGCGGTGATGTCCACGGGATTGCGTTTGGCGACCAGTTCCGCAAGAGAAGCGGCAAACTTCCGGAAATCCTCGGTCTTGGCGACGAAGTCAGTCTCGCAGTTGACCTCCACGATGGCGCCCACCTTCGCGTCCGGTGCGACGTGAACCGCGACGACGCCCTCGGCGGCCGTGCGCGTAGCGGCCCTGGACGCCTTGTTGCCGAGTCTGACGCGCAGGAGCTCCTCTGCCTTGGCTGAATTGCCTTCCGCCTCGACCAGCGCCTTCTTGCATTCCATCATCGGCGCGTCGGTCCTGTCGCGCAGATCTCTGACCATGCTTGCGGTGATTTCCGCCATTACCTGGAACCCTGCTGTCCTGGAAGTTCAAAAAAAAGGCGCTGCCGCGCCCCTTTTGGGCCGCAATCGCCGATCATTGCGCTTTCGCGCCGGGCTCTTCGACTTCGACGAATTCATCGGAGGCTGCACCGATGATTTCCTGCACGACTTGGTTGCGGCCCTCCAGGATCGCGTCGGCGATCCCGCGTGCATACAAGCGAATCGCCCGGCTGGAGTCGTCGTTGCCCGGAATCACGTAGGCAATCCCGTCTGGAGAATGATTGGTATCGACGACCCCGATAACGGGGATGCCGAGCTTTTTTGCCTCGGCGACCGCCCCTTTCTGGTAACCGACGTCGATCACGAACAGGGCATCGGGCCGGTTGTCCAGCGTCTTGATGCCGCCCAGACTGCGCTGCAGCTTGGCGAGCTCGCGCTGAAAGTGCAAGGCCTCTTTTTTCGGCATCTTCTCCGTGCTGCCGTCCGCGATCATCGCCTCCATTTCCTTGAGCCGCTTGATCGATTGGCGGACGGTCTTGAAGTTCGTGAGCATCCCGCCCAGCCAGCGGTGATCGACAAAGGGGGCGGCGCAGCGCTCGGCTTCCTCGCGGATAATCTCGCGCGCCTGACGCTTGGTTCCGACGAACAAAAGAGTGCCCTTGTTGGAGGCGAGCTGGCGCACGAATTTCATCGCCTCCTGATACATCACCATCGTCTTCTCGAGATTGATGATGTGGATCTTGTTGCGATGACCGAAGATGAAAGGCGCCATCTTCGGGTTCCAGTAGCGGGTCTGGTGGCCGAAATGCACGCCCGCTTCGAGCATTTGACGCATCGTGGTCGACATGATGACTCCGGTTAGGGTTGATCTTGGAGCCGCCCGGCCCAATTTCTACCCGCTGGAGTTTCAATCGAACTGCAGCAGGCACCCTAACGGCGGAGCGACAAAAATTTAGCCGAGTCCAAGCCCGGCTAGAGACTTAAAATAGTAGCACGTGGATCGAAACTGACGCAAGTTTTTCCTGTGCAAACAGAGTTTTACTCCGTAGTTTGCCCCTACAGGGTCGATGACTTATCCTTCGGACTGCTAAAGCATGGCGATACATGTGAAGACCGCCGAGGAAATCGAGCGCATGCGCCTTGCCGGGCAACTCGCCGGGGAAGTGCTTGACTTCGTCGCCCCTCGCGTCAAGCCCGGAATCACGACCGGCGAGCTCGACCGTCTTTGCCATGACCTGATCGTTCACGAGCAAAAGGCAATCCCCGCCCCGTTGAATTACGCTCCGCCCGGCTATAAGCCCTTTCCAAAATCGATCTGCACCTCGGTCAACCACCAAGTCTGCCACGGGATTCCAGGGGAGCGCGTGCTCAAGGCCGGTGATATCCTGAATATCGACGTCACCGTGATCAAGGACGGTTTTCACGGCGATTCCAGCCGCATGTACTACGTCGGCGAACCTTCTATCCGGGCAAAGCGGCTGTGCGAGACCACCTACGAGTGCATGTGGCTCGGCATCCGGGCGGTGCGCCCCGGGGCATTTCTCGGTGACCTCGGTGCGGCGATCCAGCAGCATGCCGAGAGCCACGGCTACAGCGTCGTGCGCGAGTTCTGCGGCCACGGAATCGGGCGAAAATTCCACGAAGAACCGCAGGTCCTGCACTACGGACGCTCTGGAACCGGCACGCGCCTTCAGCCGGGCATGACCTTCACGATCGAACCGATGATCAACGCCGGCAAGCCGGCGATCCGCGAACTTGCCGACGGCTGGACCATCGTCACCAAGGACCACAGCCTCTCGGCACAATGGGAGCACACCGTGTTGGTCACCGGCACGGGCTTCGAGGTCCTGACCCTTTCCGCCGGCACCCCCCCTCCGCCCAAGCACTGACTCCATGTTGTCCCCTCCCGCGACGCTTGCGGACGGTGGCGCCGCGCTCGCCCGCCTGAAGGCCGGCGTGCAGGCCGAGCGCCGCGCCCTGCAGACGAGGTTCCAGGAGACGGCCGACGGCACCATGGTGCTGCGCGAGCATTGCCGACTGATCGACCGTGTCCTGAAGGATCTGTGGCAGCAGCTCCGATTGCCCGTGCCGCTCGCCCTGCTCGCAGTCGGCGGGTACGGACGCGGCGAGCTTTATCCTCACTCCGACATCGATGTCTTGGTGCTGCTGCAGGATCCGGCTTCCGCGGGCCTGGCGGCCAAAATCGAGGAACTCGTTGGACGACTCTGGGACACGGGACTTGAGCTCGCCCACAGCGTGCGCACGGTCGCCGAATGCGTCGAAGAAGCGAGGAAGGACGTTACCGTGATGACGAGCCTCCTCGAGGCGAGACTCCTCGCCGGAAACCGGGCCCTTTTCGCCCGCTTCGATCGCGCGCGTGGAGAATGCCTCGACGGTGAGGCGTTTTTCAAGGCGAAACGCCTCGAGCAGGAACAACGCCATACTAAGTTCCAGGACAGCCCGTACAGCCTCGAGCCCAATCTCAAGGAAGCGCCCGGCGGCCTGCGCGACCTGCAGGTGATTCTCTGGATCAGCCGCGCCTGTGGTCTGGGAGATTCCTGGGCGGAATTAGCGCGGCGCGGCTTGATTACCGTGCGCGAGGCGCGTCAGGTGCAACGGCATCACAGACTGCTTCAAAACCTGCGAGTGCGCCTGCATTACGCCGCGGGGCGCCGCGAGGACCGGTTGCTGTTCGATTACCAGGATGGCCTGGCGCGCGATCTCGGGTATTCCCACACGGCGCACCGTCGCGCAGGCGAGCAGCTGATGCAGGCATATTTTCGCACGGCGAAGGCCGTCACCCAGCTGAATACCATACTGCTCCAGAACATGGGGGCCGAAATTTTTCCGGCGAGAAATTCCGACGTGGCGAAAATCAGCGAGAAGTTCAGGCGGGTGGGCGAATTGCTCGAAGCGCATCCTGCCGATCTGTTCGAGCGCGAGCCCTCCGCGATCCTCGAGAGTTTTCTGGTGATGCAGCAGCACTCGGAACTGAAAGGCATGACCGCACAAACGCTGCGCGCGCTGTGGCGGGGGCGCGCGCGCATTGGCGCGGCTTTCCGGCGCGATCCGCGGAACCGCGCGACTTTTCTGTCCCTGCTGCAGCAGCCGCGCGGCATCGTGCATGAATTGCGGCGAATGAACCAGTACGGCATCCTGGGAAGGTATCTTCCCGCCTTCCGGCGTATCGTCGGCCAGATGCAGCACGATCTTTTCCATGTGTACACCGTAGACCAGCACATCCTCAGCGTCGTGCGCAACGTGCGCCGCTTCACGATGCTCGAGTTCGCGCACGAGTATCCGCTGTGCAGCCGCCTCATCGCCGCTCTCGAGCGCCATTGGCTGCTGTACATCGCCGCGATCTTCCATGACATCGCCAAAGGTCGCGGGGACGATCACTCGCAGCTGGGCAAGCTCGAGGCCCGGCGCTTCTGCCGTGAGCACGGCCTTCCGGCTGAAGACATGCAGCTCGTCGAGTTCCTTGTCGAGCACCATCTCACCATGTCGTCGGTGGCGCAGAAACAGGACTTGTCCGACCCTGAAGTCGTCCGGCGTTTCGCCGACATCGTCGGCACCGAGCGGCGGCTGGTCGCGCTCTACCTGCTTACCGTCGCGGACATCCGCGGCACCAGTCCCAAGGTGTGGAACGCCTGGAAGGGCAAGCTCCTGGAGGATCTCTTTCGCGCGACGCAGCGTCTGCTGAAAGGCGGAAAGATCGAGGCAGACCAGTACATCCAGAGCAAGCAGGATGAAGCCAAGCGCCTGTTGCGGCTCTACGGGCTGTCCGACACCGTCCAGGATCCGCTATGGCGCCATTTCGACGTCCCGTATTTCCTGCGCCACGACGCCCAGGAAATCGCCTGGCACACGCGGCTGTTGCACTACCGCGAGAGCGCGGACAAGCCGGTGGTCAAGGCACGCCTGTCACCGGCGGGCGAAGGGCTGCAGGTCATGATCTACGTACCCGATCAGCGCGACCTGTTCGCACGCATTTCCGGGTACTTCGGGTCGGTCGGCTTCAGCATCGTCGATGCCAAGATCTACACGACCCGACACGGCTACGCGCTCGACACATTCCAGGTCATGGAGATCGGCAGCGTGCCGCATCCGCGGGATACGATCGCCCAGGTCGAGTCCGAATTGGCGGACTGGCTGGCGAACCAAGTTCCCTTGCCGCGGCCGGTCCAGGGGCGGGTGTCGCGGCGCGTCAAGCACTTTCCCATTGCACCGGAGGTGCGCATCGTCCCGGACGAGAAAGGACAGTACCACTCCCTGTCGATCACCGCGGGCGACCGGCCCGGGCTGCTCTATTCCATCGCGCTGGTGCTCAGCCGTTACGGAGTCAGCCTGCACACAGCCAAGATCGTAACGCTCGGCGAGCGCGCCGAGGACGTGTTCGTAGTGTCCGGCGCCGCGCTCGCCAATCCGAAATCCGAAAACCGTGCTCCAGCTCGAAACCGACCTGCTGAAAGCGCTGCAGGCCTAGACGCAGCTCTCCGATTCTATTCGTCAATCAGGTCTTGATCGGGGAACAGAACCTCGACGAAGCCGAACTTCGACATGTCGCGGATGCGCATGGGGTAGAGGATCCCGTCGAGGTGATCGCACTCATGCTGCACGACTCGCGCGTGGAAACCATCGACGGTCCGATCGAACGGATTACCGGATTCGTCGAAACCCCGGTAATGCAGCCGCTTGAAGCGCGGCACCAAGCCACGCATGCCGGGCACCGATAGGCATCCTTCCCATGCTTCTTCCATCTCGTCGCCCAGGGGCGTGATGACCGGATTGATGAGCACCGTGTCCGGGACCTCCTCCGCATCGGGATAGCGGGGATTGCGCGCGACCCCGAAGATCACCACCCGCAGCGGCTCGCCTATCTGCGGGGCGGCGAGTCCCGCCCCGTTTAAGTGCGCCATAGTGTCGCGCATGTCGGCGATCAGCTCGCGCAGCTGCGGCGTACCGAACGCCTCCACCGGCCGCGATTTCTCGAGCAGCCGCGGATCGCCCATTTTCAGGACCTCGCGGATCATGCTCGCTCCTTCGTGACCAGCGCCTCGATTATCTTTCGCACCCGGCCCACGGCGTCCTTCAGCACTTCTTCGATCTTCTGAAAGGGCACTCCGCGCACGCTAGCGCCCCGGCCAGCGGCGTGATTCACGACCACTGCGATCGCCGCGTAAGCCAGCTCGATCTCTCGCGCCAGGGTCGCCTCGGGCATGCCGGTCATGCCGACGATGTCGGCGCCATCCCGCTCCAGCCGGTCGATTTCCGCGGCCGTCTCCAATCTCGGCCCCTGGGTTGCGGCATAGACCGCGCCGTCGACGGCGGCCTCTCCACAGGCATCCGCCGCGGCGAGAACCTTGTTTCGCAATTCGTCGGCGTACGGCTCGGTGAAGTCGATGTGCTTGACCGGCGCCTCATCCTCGAAAAACGTGTTCATCCGACCGCCGGTGTAGTCGATGATCTGGTGCGGGACGACGATCCTTCCCGGACCGAGGTCTGCGCGGATGCCGCCGACCGAGACGACCGAAACGATATCGCCGGCACCCTGTTCCTTGAGCGCCCAAAGGTTGGCGCGGTAGTTCACCTGGTGGGGCGGAATCGTGTGGCCGTAGCCGTGACGCGCGAGGAACATCACCGGCACACCGCGGATCGCCCCGAAAGTGAGCGGCCCGGAAGGCTCCCCATAGGGGGTCCGCACCACTTGGCGACGCGAGACATCGAGATTGGCGAGCTGGGTCAGCCCGGTGCCGCCGATGATTGCGAGCATGTGCGCTCAGGAATCCTTTACCGCGTAGATTTCCGGCAGGTTGCGCCAGGCCCCGGACACGTCCATTCCGCAACCGAACACGTAGCGGTTGGGCAATTTCAACCCGACGAAATCGGGGACGATGGGTTTTTCGCGGCCGATGTCCTTGTCGGTGAGCACGGCGCTGTAGAACGCGGCCGCACCGAGCGAGTTCACGCGGTCACGAATCGCCGCGAGCGTTTCGCCGCCATCCAAGATGTCATCCAGCACGAGCACCGTGCGTCCCTTCACGTTCTCCCGCGGCGCCACCGTCCATACGATCTTGCCGCCCGAGGTGGCCTCACCGTAGCGCGACGCGTGGATGTAGTCGAACTCGAGCGGGAAACGCAGCCGGGGCAGGAGATGGCCGGCAAAGAATATCGAGCCGCCCATGACGGCGAGCACGAAGGGATAGCGGTCTTTCAGACGCGCCGTAATCTCCGCGGCAAGGCGCGCGATTGCTGCGCGCACTGCGGCTTCGTCACACAATCGATCCGCGCTTTCCAGAATTTTCCACGCCTCGTCGGGTGTCATGGGGCAAGAAGTATAGCGCCCGGGCGCGGAGCCGCATCAAAGTGTTTTCAGGAACTTCTCGAACGCCTCTCCGATCTCGGGGTGCCTGCGCCCGTACGCTACGGTGGCCTGCAGGTAGCCGAGCTTCGATCCGCAATCGTACCGGGTCCCTTTGAAGCTGTACGCGAGGACGCGATCTTCCGCGAGCAGCGAGGCGATCGCGTCGGTGAGCTGAATCTCGCTCCCGGCTCCGGGTCTGGCCTGCGCCAGGTGATGAAAAATCCGCGGCGTCAGAATGTAGCGCCCGACCACGGCGAGGTTCGACGGAGCTGCTTCCGGTCTGGGCTTCTCGACGATTGCCATGACGCGATCGAGGTCCGTGGTCACGGGCTCGGTCTTGACCATGCCGTACTGGAGGCTTTGCTCTCGCGGGATCCGCTGCACCGCAACCATCGGTGACTGGTGGCGCTCGAATGCCTCGGTCATCTGCTGCAAGACCGGAGGAGTGGCGTCGATCAGGTCGTCGGCCAGGATTACGGCAAACACCTCGTCGTTGATCGCGGGCTGAGCGCACAAAACCGCGTGCCCCAGGCCGAGAGGTTCGGACTGCCTGATGTAGATGCAGTTCACCGATTTGGGGATGATGCCCTGAATCAGCTCGAGCAGATCGCTCTTTCCGCGCGCAACGAGCTCCGCCTCCACCTCGTAGGCCTTGTCGAAGTGATCCTCGATCGAGCGCTTGGTCCGGCCGGTGATGAAAACCATGTCGCGAATTCCCGCCGCCACGGCCTCCTCGACTGCGTATTGAATGAGGGGCTTGTCGACGATGGGCATCATCTCCTTCGGACTCGCCTTGGTCGCCGGGAGGAAACGGCTGCCCATGCCGGCTACGGGGAAAACCGCTTTGGTCACTTTTTTCACGCGTCCGACCCTCTCAATATCCTACGCAATCCCTCTTCGTCGACGACCGCAATGCCGAGCTTATGGGCTTTTTCCAGTTTGCTTCCCGCTTCGGCGCCCGCGACCACGTAGTCCGTTTGGCTCGACACCGACGCCGCGACTTTCCCGCCGCTGCGCTCGATCATCTCCTTGGCTTCTTCACGCGTCAGTCCCGGCAGCGTCCCGGTGAGCACGAACACTTTCCCGCCCAGCCGCCCCGCAGTCGCTCGGCGCTTCTCCGTCTGCACTACCACGGCGCTGGGGCCCGAAGTCAGCTGCCGTATTACTTCACGATTGTGCTGCTGCGAGAGAAACTTCGCCAAGCTTTCCATCAGCTCAGGGCCGACGCCTTCGAGCAGCGGAGGCAGCGGAGCCTCCCTCCTGCGCTTCCGCGCCGCATTCTCCTTCTGTGCCGCGTTCTTCCTTTCCGCCAGCTCGGTCCAGTCGGCCCCGAGCAAGCCGTTGAGCGTACCGAAGTGCCCGGCGAGTATCCTGGCGACTTCCTCGCCCACGCCCGGAATTCCCAGCGCATAGACGAAGCGCGCCAGAGTCGGGTTCTTCGAGCCGGCGACGGCCGCGACGACGTTGCGCGCCGACTTCTCACCCATTCTATCGAGCGCCGCGAGCGTGGCCGCGTCCAGGGCATACAGGTCTGCCGCCGTGCGCACTTTGTTCGAGTCGACCAGCTGATCGACGAGCTTCTCTCCCAGGCCCTCGATATCCATCGCCCTGCGCGAGGCGAAATGCAGGAGCGCCCCCTTGCGCTGGGCCGCGCAGAAAAGACCCCCGGTGCAGCGCGCCGCCGCTTCGCCCTCGAGGCGCACCACCTCCGAACCGCAGATCGGGCAGCGCACGGGCATCTCGAACCGGTCGGCCGCCTCCCGCGGACCGGCCTTGGAGACGTTCACGACCTCCGGGATCACGTCTCCCGCCCGACGCACCGTCACCGTGTCCCGGCGCCAGACGTCCTTGCGGCGTACCTCGTCCTCGTTGTGGAGCGTTGCGTTGGTGACCGTGGCGCCGCCCACGCTGACCGGCGCAAGGCGCGCGACGGGCGTCAGCGTCCCGGTGCGGCCGACCTGCACTTCGATGTCGAGAACCTCGGTGACCGCCTCCTCCGGCGCGTATTTGTGTGCGAGGGCGAAGCGGGGCGCGCGCGCGACGAAACCGAGCGAACGCTGGTCGCCGAGATCGTTGACCTTGTAGACCACCCCGTCGATCCCGTAGGGCAGGCGCTCGCGCTTCTTGCCCATTTCCTCGTAGAAGGCGAGGAGCCCGCTCAAGCCCTTTACCGTCGCGCGCTGCGCCGCAACGGGCAGGCCTTCCTCCGCAAGCCAGTCCAGGATCTCGCTGTGGCGCTTGAACGGCAGCTTCACCGGGTCGCCTACGCCATAGGCGAAGAACCGCAGCGGACGCTCAGCCGTGATCTTGGGGTCGAGCTGCCGCAGCGCGCCGGCAGCGGTGTTGCGCGGATTGACGAACTCCTTCTCACCACGCTCGCGCTGGCGGGCATTGATGCGCTCGAAATCGGCCTTGTACATGATGACCTCGCCGCGCACCTCGACCGCCCCGGGGGCGCGAGCCCCTCGCAGCCTGAGCGGGATCGACCGCACCGTCCTCAGGTTGGCCGTCACGTCCTCTCCGGTGTATCCGTCGCCCCGGGTCGCTCCCCGGACGAAACGCCCGCGCTCGTAAAGCAGACTGATCGCCAACCCGTCGAACTTCGGCTCCGCCGCGTACTCGATCTCGTGCTTGCCCAGTCCCTCCCGAGCGCGACGATCGAATCCGATCACGTCCTCGTCGCTGAACGCATTGTTGAGGGAAAGCATCGGCACGGCATGGACCACTTGGGGAAATTCCTGTAGCGGCGCGCCGCCGACGCGCTGCGTCGGGGAGTCCGGCGTGACGAGATCGGGATGCGCCGCCTCCAGCTCGAGCAGCTCCCGGAACATCCTGTCGTACTCAGAATCCGGAATGGTCGGAGCGTCCAGCACGTAGTAGCGGCGGCTATGCGCCTCTATGTCGCGCCGAAGCGCTTCAGCGCGCTCGCGCACCTTCTGCGCGACCGCCATCAGGAAAAAAGTCGCAGCGCGAGCGCCCCGCCGGGCGCGATTCCGCGCGCCTCCATGCTCCCGTGTACCGCCTGAAGCTGCGTCCCGATCGCGTCGAAGGCGGCGGGGCCCACGGGCTCGCGGTTGTCGTCGACAATGCGCGCGTTCAGCCCCCGAGCAAACATTTGCGCGGAATCGCGGAACCGGGCGAACGCACCGTACGGGGTCCGCGGGACGTCGAGCTCGAGCGTGACACCACGCGTCGAAAGCGCGTTGTTCAAAGAGGTCGGCTCGAAATTGGCAAGCGCGCAAATGACCCGCCCGGCCTCGTCCCGAAGCCTGAACTTGCCATCCGGTTCGTCAAGCCTGAAACCCGCCGCTTCCGCAAGCCCGGCGAGCTGAGTCCCCTGAAGCTCAGCCGCATCGCTCACGATATGGACGGCAACCCGGATGTCGACTTCTCCGCAAAAGCGATCGAGTTGCCTTGCCTTGGCCAAAGCGGACTCCGGATCGGGCACGGTCGCGAGAGCTCCCACCGACGCGGCGGCTCTCTCTATTGCGCCTCCGAACGCAGCGAGCTCCTCCGCGTCCGTGGCGCCGCGACGGTCCACCAGCTGCATGCCCGAGCGCAGCCGCAAGTAGCTGCGCTCGGGATTGAGCGGCTCCCAGGAAGCCAGTGCTTCATCAAAACCCTCCCAGAAGACCAGCTTCGAGCAACGCTCGATCTCAGCGGCCGCTGCCCCAAGCAGGGTTGCTGCGGAAACCTCCTCCGGAGCTTCGATCGGAACGATGAAATCCAGAATCTCGGACAGTTCCTGCCCCGAAGTTCCTGCATCATCCTGTGTCGCGTCGAAAGATCCAAGCATCGGTTCGACGCCTTGGCCAGCGCCGCCCGAGCGCATCAGCACGTCCTCGTGCCGCGAAGCAAAGCCCGCCTCGGCCGCGCGCCGGTACCGGCGTTCCTGCCACTTGTTGTAGAGAAAAACGGCTGCGACGACCACGGCGCCGACGCCCAGGAGGCCGACCTGCAGTTCGCTCATGGTCAGGCCGCGGCGGGTTCTTCCCGCAGCTTCAATGCTTCCTCGATGTCCACCGCCACGACACGCGACACGCCTCGCTCCTGCATGGTGACGCCGATCAGCTGGTGCGCCATCTCCATGGTGATCTTATTGTGGCTGATGAACAGGAACTGGGTCTGCTGCGACATTTTCTCGACCAGATCGCAGAAGCGTTCGGTGTTGGCGTCATCGAGCGGCGCGTCGACTTCGTCCAGCAGGCAGAACGGCGCGGGGTTGAGCTGGAAAAAGGAAAACACCAGTGCAATCGCAGCCAGCGCCTTCTCCCCGCCCGAGAGCAGATGGATGGTGGTGTTCTTCTTCCCCGGGGGACGCCCCATGACCTGTACGCCGCAATCGAGAATTTCCTCGCCCGTCATGATGAGCTGGGCCTCGCCGCCGCCGAAGAGCGCCGGGAACATCTCGCCAAAGCCGCGATTCACCGTGTCAAACGTGGTCTGCAGCAACGCTCGCGTTTCGCGGTCTATACGGCGGATGGCGTTCTCGAGGGTCTCCAGCGCGGCGGTGAGGTCGGCCGCCTGGGCGTCGAGAAACTGCTTGCGTTCCTGGTCCGCCCTAAGCTCCTCCAGCGCCGCCATGTTAATCGCGCCAAGCTCGGCGATCAAATGCGTCAGGCGCGTGATCTCGCCCTGCAGCGAAGCCGCCCTCTGGCCCTCTTTCAGTACCGCCGCCAAGGCGGCTTCGTCGGCGCCCGCCTCGCGAAGCTGCTGCGCGGACTGCTCGCTCGCGATTCGCGCCGCCTGCTCTTTCAGCCTCAGCTCCGCGATGCGGTCGCGCAGCGGCTGGAGCTTCTGCTCACCGGCCAGTCGCGCCTCTTCGGACGAGCGCAAGCTGTTGGCGATTTCTTCCTGGCGGCTTCGCGCTGCCGCCAGGGTTTGCTCTCGAGCGACCCGCGTCGCTAGCCCACGTTGAAGCTGGGTTCGCAGTACCTGGTCATCCACACCGGCCAGCTCAATCCGGAGCTGTTCGAGGCCTCGTTCGGCATTTTGCATATGCTCTAGTAATACCTTAGATGATCTTTCTATCTCATTGCTTTTACTTATACAATCCTTTTCAGCATAGCTTGCCTCCTGAACTTCGCGCTCCGCCTGCAACACGGTCTGGCGCTGCTTTTCCAGATTGCGTTCTGCGCTGTCCTGATCATTTTGAGTCAACTCCAGCTTGCGGTAGAGCGCATCGATCTCGCTCTGGTGCCGTTCCAGGCCGGCTTCCGCAGCCGTCTGGGTGGCTTGTTCCTGGGCTTGCTGGGCCTTGATTTCACCGAGTTCTGCGTCGATCTGCCGGCTCCGCTCCTGGAACCGCTCCTGGCCTTGAGTCAGCTTCAGGCTTTCCAGTTGACGCTCGTGATGGCGTTGTTTGAGCGCCGTTCCGGCCATCCGCAGCTTGGCGAGGCCTTCATCGTGCTCGGCGAGCGAGCGCTCCAGCCCGGAGAGTTCCGCGCGCCGCCTCTCGATCGAATCCTTACGCCCCCGCGCCTCCACCTCCAACGCTTCGATTTCGCGCTGTCGAGCAAGAATTCCGGTGTCCTCCGGATCGGGCGCGTGAAAGCTCACGCCGAAGCGGCTGAACTGGTGGCCTTCGCGGTTGATCAGCACCACCTGAGGTGACAATCCCATGCGGGTCATCAGCCGCGGCACGCCCTCCACGACGTAGTAGGGCCCAAGCCACGCCGCGATGACAGCGCTCACCGCGGGTTCAACGGCTTCGACATAGTCGGCGAGCGGTTTCAGCCCCGGCTCAAGGGGCGGCTCTGCATCGGTTCCCGGGAGAAAGGCGCTGACCCGTGCAGGAGGCGGGTCCTCGAGCAAGCGCTGCAGCAACTCGGGGTCGGACATCTCCATCGCATGCAAGCGCTCGCGCAAGGCCGATTCCACTGCCGTCTCCCAGCCGGCTTCGACGCGAATTTTCTGCCACAGCCGCGGTTTTGACGCCAGCTGATGGCGACCGATCCAATCCTGGATCTTGCTGTTCTCCTCGACTTGGTTCTGGATTTTCTGCAGCGTCAGCAACCTGCCCTCCAGGGCGGAAAACTCGCGCTCGAGCATCTGCAAACTTTCGACGCCCTCATGGAGCTGCCGGTCCAAGGCCTCGCGCGCCGCTTCGAGCTGGGCGAGCAGCACTTCCTGGCGGGAAAGCTCGACGCTGCTCTGCGCCAGCTCCTGCGACAGGTGCAACAGCAAGCGGGCATCGGGTGCGACCAACTCGGCGCGCTCGGCGAGCAATCTCTCCTCGCGCTGCTCCAGCCCTTGCAGTGTCTTGCCCGCGTGCGCGAGGTGCGTCTGTTCCACCTGGAACGCCTGCTCGGCCAGGGCGATGCGCTCTCGCTCGCCCGCGATCCGTCCCTGGAGCAGGCGGGCGGCCTTCTCCGTTTGCGGCAGCTTGACCTGCTCCTCGGCGAGTTTGCGCCTGGCTTGCTCCAGAGCGCCTCGCGACTCCTGTAGGCGCGCTTCCCATGTCCGGAGCGCCTCGCGCTGTTCGACCTCGCTCTGTCGCCCAGCGTCGCGCTGCGCACGAAGTTGCGCAAGCTGCGCGTCGAGACGCTGCCGGGTATCGGCAACGAAGCGTATTTCGGTTTCAAGCCGGGAGACGTCGGCGTTGACGCCGTAGAGCTCCCCTTGGGCGGCGCTCAGAGCGTCTCCCGAAGCGTAGTGCTCTGCCCGGGCCTGCTCGAGATCGCGCTCGATTTCACGCAGCCGCGCGGTCTCGGATTCGAGCTCGGTCGCGCCGCGCTCGATTTCGCGCGCATGGCGCTGCGCCTCGGCCTCGGCATCGTTGCGGCGCAGGAGCCACAGTAGATTTTGCTTTTGTGCCCGATCGGTTGAAAGCTCGTTGTACCGCCGGGCGACCTCGGCCTGCTTTTCCAGCCGCTCGATCTGTGAGCCGAGCTCCTGGCGGATGTCGGCGAGGCGCGCGAGGTTGTCGCGGGTATCGGCGAGCCGATGCTCGGTTTCGCGGCGTCGCTCCTTGTACTTGGACACGCCCGCCGCTTCCTCGAGAAACACGCGCAACTCCTCGGGTCTTGCCTCGATGATCCGCGAAATCATTCCCTGCTCGATGATGGCGTAGGCACGGGGGCCCAGGCCGGTGCCGAGAAAGATGTCCTGCACGTCGCGGCGGCGCACGTGGGTGTTGTTGATGAAATAGGAGGATTCGCCGTCCCGCTGCAGCACGCGCTTCACCGAGATCTCGGCGTACTGGGACCATTGGCCCGCCGCCCTGCCGAGGCTGTTGTCGAAGAACAACTCGACGCTTGCCCGCGCCACGGGCTTTCGCAGCGACGAGCCGTTGAAGATCACATCCTGCATCGAGTCGCCGCGCAGAGCCGAGGCGCGCGACTCCCCGAGAACCCACCGGACGGCGTCGATGATGTTCGACTTCCCGCACCCGTTCGGACCGACCACGCCGACCAGTTGCCCCGGAACGCTCACCGTGGCCGGATCGACGAAGGACTTGAACCCGGCGAGCTTGATTTGTGTGAGCCGCACGCTAGCAGAAGTCGCTGCAAATCCAGGTAAAAGAAAACCGGCCGTCAGCCGGATTGATCGTCGATAAAACGGAGCCCCTATAATACCCCATCTCCAACTTCGCACCCGGACCCTGAATGCCGTCCAAGCCGAGCAAATCGCTTGAGAGTTTTCCCAATCCGAGCCCGCGCCGCGACTATTTGATCCGGATGCAGATCCCGGAGTTCACCTGCCTGTGCCCGAGGACCGGGCAGCCGGACTTCGCGACGCTGTTCCTCGACTATGTCCCGGACCGAAAATGCGTGGAATTGAAAAGCCTGAAACTCTACATCTGGTCCTTCAGGAACGAGGGGGCTTTCCACGAGGCTGTCACCAACCGCATTTGCGATGACCTCGTGAAGCTGCTCTCGCCGCGGTTCCTGCGTCTTGCCGCGCGGTTCTTTGTTCGCGGCGGGATTTTCACCAGCGTCATAGCCGA
>WNFV01000415.1_pt1 | contig 56937 bp, 57 predicted proteins | sample 5400101 | NCBI WGS metagenome assembly WNFV01 (sample SAMN13153361, study PRJNA577476) | soil metagenome | isolation source: 115 cm soil or saprolite under grassland replicate 1 | place: USA:California | collected 2016-06-15
AGATCTTCGCGAAGTCCTGCATGACGGGCCGCTGGTCGGCGAAGGTGTGCGCGGTCTCCCAGGCGACCATCACCTCGTACATCCGGCGCCCGTAGAGGTAGGTGCCGACCGGCCGCTCGAGGTCGTTGACGAAGGTGTGTACCTCCTCGTCCGGCGCAGCCCAGTCGAAGTTGCCGTCCTCGTCCGCTATATAGCCGTCAAGCGACGTGATCGCCGAGTAGATCAGCTTGGCCATAGTGAACCTCCCATACGCAGACAAGTGGAGCCTACTCATCCTCCGCGACATGGGAGACGCGGCCTAGGACACGACCACCCCGCCACAGGTGCGCAGCCGGCAGGAGCTTACGGCAGTGACGGCAGCTTGGGACTTCGCAGGTAGCTGGTGCCCCTACCCGCGACGGCCACCGTACGCCAGGAGAGCACGCTCGGCCAATCGGGGTAGACCCAGGAGATGAGGCCGATCCCACCGGCAGCCGGACCCCGCCCGAGAACGTGGACGACTGGCTCGTGCCGTCCCGCCCGGCCGCCCCCGTGACGGCCGCAGTCCAGGCGCCAGCCAGCCCGCGACCGCGCCGCAGTCGCCGGTTCAGCCGTTGAAGAAGTCCGCCAGCGCGGGGGCGATGGCCGCCGCGTCGACGTTGTGGGGTTGCCCCTCCAGGGTGCGGCGCTGCGCGTCGGGAAGGGCGGTGGCGACCGCCTCGGCCGCGTTGCTCAGCCACGGGGTTTGCCCGCCGTCGATCACGACCGTGGGGACCTTGACGGTGGCGACACGACCGATCGGCAGCGAGAAGTCGCCGACGATTATGGCGTCGTAGATGAGCGCGTGCGCGACCGCCTCCATCGACGGCCAGAACGGCGACTGTCGCATCGGGGCGACGAACTCGGCCGGCAGACCCACCACCTGGGTCAGGAACAGCTCGATCATATCGCCCCGACGACCCGCAGCCAGCAGCTCGGTGAGCTGCTCCTTGTAGTCCTTCGGGACCGGCGGGCGGCTGTCGTCGACGATGTAGGGCGGCTCCCACACGGCCAGCTTCGTGATCGCCAGGCCGCGTGCCGCCGCCTCAAGGGCGAGGATCCCGCCGCCGGAGGTGCCAAACACGTACGCGGATCCGCCGGCTTCGTCGATGACGGCCTCGAGGTCTTCGTACTCGCGGTCGACCGCGTACGGTGCGGTGTCTCCGCTGTCACCGCGGCCTCGGCGGTCGTAGTTGAGCACGGTGAACTGCGGTGCGAGCAGGCCGGCCAGTTGCGCGTTCGCGTTCCGATCGGTCGGCCCTGCACCGAGGAAGATGACTGCCGGCCCGTCACCCGCGCGGTCGAACGCGATGGTGGTGCCGTCGTGCGAAACCACGGTGTTCATGAGGGCTCTCCTTCTCATCAGAATTGGTACTAGACGGTCCAGTCTAGGACTTACCACGGCAAGTACTGGGCCGGCGCAGCAGCGCCGCAGTGCCGGCCTACCTGGAGGAGACCGCCACCTCAACCAGCGACTACCTCCACCTGCTCGACACCCACGCCCACATCCTCCGGACCCTGCCCACCCAGCATGCCCAGGCGCTGCCGAACGGCTCGCCCTGCTCAAACCAGCAACGACACCAGCCGCGACGGCCAAGTCCTCAGCGTCCACCGGCTCGTCCAAGCCGTCACCCGCCAGCAACTCAACAGCGAGCAGGACCGACAGTGGGCCACCAGCGCCCTTGACCTGCTCCACCTCGCCTTCCCCAAACCGCCTCAGCGATCCCGACGCCTGGCCCGCCTACGCACGGTGGTGGCGGCGTTGGAGCATCGCGCGTAGCTGGTTGGTGCCTTGCCTGCGAGAGCCACCGCATGCCAAGAGAGCACCCTCGATCAAATTGGGTAGGTCCAGGAGGTGAGGCTGGCGGCTGACCAACCGGATTCCTACCTGTGGTCCCAACCAGCCACAATAAGAACCTTCAACCGTTGGTTGAGGGACCAGCGATCCGGCTGGCCAGCCGCCACGCCAAGGTCCGCCGTGATGGGTACCGGACCCGAGCGCGTTGACCGCCAAGACGCTCCGATCTGTGCTCCACCCAGGACACACCAGGCATAAGAACACTCACGACCTTCAGGTTCACATACCTCCCCGCCAGGCGCCGCCGCGGCACGAGGGCGCAGACCGGCGACGACAGCCAGCAGGCAGGACGAGGGCGAATCATGGCAGATGCCCATCCTGGGTTCACGCTGCCCTGCTGTGCGCCTCCGGTGCGCCAACACGGCGTCTCCTCGACCTCCTGCATCGCCGCAGGACTCCAGTAGGTGCTATCCATGGCTTCGGCCTGGGTCAAGTCGCGTGTTGTGGCGGCTCGTGATCTACAGGAGAGGTGGGTTTCGTGATCGAGCCCACCCGAGCAGGTCCTCTTGCGCGGCCTGAGGAAAGCGCGCGTCGGCGTCCACCAGGTTCGTGATCAGGTCCTGAGTTCTTGGCTCGGTCAGCAGGCCGGCACGGAAGGCACCGATGATGAGCCGCAGCGTGCGGTGCACTTGGACGCCGCGTGCGCGGCCCACATTGCACGCTACCTGGTCGTCGACGTAGGCGGCGGCCGCGTGGGCCTCGGCCCAGGCGAGCACGGACGCTTCTCCGGCGTTGCGTTCAAGGTTGCCGAGGCGGTTCATGTACTGCCCGAACAGGTAGAGTTCGTCGAGGTCATCGCAGGACACGGTCGCGATCCAGTCGAGATCGATGGCGTCGCGGATCGCTGGGTGCCGTTCAGCGCCATTGCGGAGCTCTCCGAGCACGGCCTTGGTGGTCACGCACTCAAAGTCCTTGACGAGATCCCGTAACGCCCCAAGCTCGTTCGCGCGGGCGAAGTGGATGAGCGGGCTTGCGTCGAAGACGAGCACACGCCCGGTCATGATCAGCCGAGGTCCTCGAACTCAGGGGCCAAGGCTTCGACCGGCATCTCATAGGGTCGCGGCAAGTCATCGATGGTCACAGTCCGCCGCAGCAACTCGACTGCTCGGTCGGCGCTGATGAGCCCCCGGCGGAATGCCCGCACTGCCGCTTGGCAGTAGGCCGGCGCCAGCGCGATCGGCTCAAGTTCCTCCTCATAGCGGACGCCTGTCTCGAAGTAGTCGGCACGGGTTGGGCGTCGGCTCTCAAGAAGGCTGCGATCGTTGTGAGCGATCAGCTCCAGGGTTACTGCATGGGAGATGACCGCTGACCAGCTCACCCGATACTCAGCAGCGAGCACGACCAGACGGGACCGAGGATCTTCCCACTGGGCCGACAGCTCTTCCCAACGTCGGCGGACTGAGGCGCGAGGCATCAGAAAGTGAATGGCGAACGCATTGATCAACGCTTCGCGATCAGCCTGCGTCGTACCCAGCCCGAAGTCGGCGGTGTACTCATCTGCGAGGAGATGATGACCGAGCTCATGCGCGAGGTTGAAGCGCCGCCGGCCAGCGTCGGCCGTGCCGTTCACCAGCGCAACGCCGATCTCGCCCAGCCGGACATAGCCGCCGTCGATCACACTTGGGCCGAGGTCGAACGAGAATGCAAGAAGCCCGAGGCACTCGACAGCGAACTGGAGGTCGGTCAGCGGACCATCGCCCCGTCCGAGCAGGGAGCGCGCCTCCGCTGCACCGCCCTCCGCCTCACTGACGGTGGTGACACCTGACTGGAGTGCCGCCGCCGGAACCGAGAGGGCATCGATCTCGGTCAGCAGCTCGACATCTCGGCTGGTCCTCTCCAGCTCTTCCTCCAGCTGCTGCACATCGTGATCTGCCGACAGGCCGGCGCGATGACTAGCGATGGTGGCCGGTGGCGCGGTGAGGAACCACTCCACCGAACGTCCGAGCGCTTCAGCAAGCCGGGCCAGTTCGAGGGCGTCGAGTTGACGTTGGCCGAGCTCGATCCGGGTGACCGCTGACCGGCCCAGTCCGATCCGCTCGCCGAGTTCGCGCTGGGTGAAACCTGCTCGCTCTCGGGCAGTTGCCACTCGAGTTCCAACGTCGGCCCAGCTCTCCAACCGCGCACTTCCCATGACAGGGTCCTTAGATGGGTGCGAAAATAGCACCCATCTAGTCTACTCCTGGCTCTCGCAAGTGCAAGAGTGCAACCCGCATGTGCGCGTAGGGTGCGCAATGCGTTCACGCAGCTCGTTGGTACTCAGGCAGGAGCCCCGCCGAGCAGGTCGCGTCGGTGCACCAAGGGCCGGCTGATCGGCACTGATGAGGGTCGGTCAGGCTGCTGGGTTCGGCGGTTCCAGGCGAAGCGCTCGGCGCGGCCTGGCTGTTCGTCCTGCTCACCCTCGACCGCGCCGCCCGCGCACTGCACTCCGCCACGATCTCGAACAACCCGTCGGCGGATCCCGCGAGCCTGCCGTCCAATCCCCGCCCCGGCCAACCTCCCAGCCTGCCCACCCTGACCCTGTCGCAGGTGCCTGGCGATGTAGCCACGGTCGGAAGGTTCGTATGCTGTCGAGTTGCCATTGCGGCGTCAGTGGCCGTTTGTGCTGCTCAGCGCAGGTTCAGGTCCCCGGATGTGGTCCCAACCAGCCACAATAAGAACCTTCAACCGTTGGTTGAGGGTCCAGCGATCCGGCTGGCCAGGCGCCACGCGAAGATCAGGTGCGAGGGCTATCGGAAGCGCCAGATGCGTTGACCATGGTCGGCGACCTCAGAACGCTGGCCACGGCGTCGCTGATGTCCGACCCGGACGCTGCGTAGCCGCGACCTTGGAGGTTCGCGCCTTGATGAGACATCTCTCAAACGGACGAACAAGGCAAATGATACACGACCTATGGAAGCAGCTCCAGGAGAACGACTGAAAGCTACGGCACGGGTCGTCCGAGGCCGCCCTCACCGAACTGCACGGCATGGTCTTCACACAAGGGCACGCGCTCGCCGGGCTGCCACGTCGTTGCAGGAACTGTGCCGCGCAGCGCGGCGTCGGCTGGCACGTCGAAGCGGGCTACCGCCGGATTCTCACATCCCGCGACCGTACACCGCTCGTGGAGTGATTCCATGGTTTCGGCCATCATGTCTCCCGTTCAGGTCTGCACGGCTGTGCCAGTGGAGACCTACCCATCGCGCTCGGGCCAATGCCGACGCTGCCGAGGTGCCTGACAAAGCGTAGCCCTTCTGTAGCCGGCCGGCGGCTGCGTACTGCTCGACGCCCAACGGGCAGGGCCATACGATGGCCACGGTGACCTACACCGCGCCCTTGGACCCTCCCGGGAGCGCCAACTCACCACGGGAGGGTCCTTTGCATGCTCAAGAACTGGACGCCTGATCGTGCCCGCCGGCACGAGTCCATCCCAAATCACCGCTGCCGAACCGTCGCCCCGCGTCCTCAGGCAGTCATGCCCTCAACACTTACCCAGCCGCGTGAGCACCGGACTCACGCCGTGAGCGCCATCTGCTTGGGCTTCTCTCTGCCAAGCCGAGCAGAGTTCCATCTTGGGTCAGTTCCATCTTGGGTCAGAAGAGGAGGTGAGCGAGGTACGTCAACAGACGCCAGCTGACCAGCAGCACGATGAGGCCACTGGCGAGATAGGCGCCCGCGAACACGAAGGTCAGCAGGTTATCGAGCGCATGAAGCGCGCGGACGAGGCCGATCAGCGACCCGAACGCCATCCGCCGCGGCGACCACCGCCCGCGCGAGCCGTTCTCCTTCGCGGCTTCCTTTATGATCATGGACGAGGGAATGCAGCAGTAGAAGCAGGAGATGCCGAACCACAGACGGAGCGACTCCGCCCATCCGAAACGGTCGAGGATGTCGAAGAACGGCACCAGCGAGGTGTCGCGCCCGACCACCAGTCCGGGATCGGATGCGACCGACGCGAAGGGACGGACGTCAAGCAGGGCGGTGCGCACGATGGTTGGCATCAGCAGCACCGCCCCGATCAGCATCGGCCCGGCCATGGTGCCGATCAGGAGTCTGGACCAGGCAGGAGGGCCGGACACGTGTTGGACCTCGCCGCCTAGGTCGGTGACAAACTTGTGGTGCGCGATTCGCATCCTGGAGATTGCGGAGGTCAGGGCCTGGCAGCCGATACGGACCAGCACTCCCGGCAGGAAGATCACGGTCGCAAGGGTCACGCTCGAGGCCTCTAGGACCGCGCGGGCGCCGCGGCCGAGGGATTCGTCACTCATCGGCGTTGCACAGTCCTGAGCTGGGGAACTTCGCCCAGCAGGCATCGGCCGGTGGACGTGGATTCTTAGGAGTCGGAATTCGGGCCGACATATCCGTGGGCACGTACGTTTCCATGTTTGTCCGCGGGTCGGTGAAGAATCTGTAGTGGGCCTTGAGCGCCTGGGAGCGCATGCAGCTGCGGATCTCGGGGAAGGGCGTCGGTTGCCCGCCGAGCATCATCTTGCCATTTACCCCGGCGGTGAACATGTGTGCTGCGAGCATGCGGAGGTCGTAGCGGTCGGCAAGGCACCCGATGGCGAGGAAGGCTTCGCTTGGCTTCGTCGATCGTTCGTGGTCGGCGATCTCGAAGTACCTCTGCGCCACCGCGTCGTTCACATTGGGACGCGGCAGAATCAGCCAGGTGGACCCGGAGGTCTTCATGAAGGTGACGCCATGGAAGTCGGACGTATCCAGAAAGCAGCCGCGACCCTTGTAGTGGCTTGCGTCTTGAGGCCGGTAGCCGAGGTTCAACGCCTCTTGTGCCTCCAGGACGGCGATATCCTTGAAGCCAAGCGCCCATTCGGCGCAGGATGCCAGCACGCGGATGCTGACCGACTGGTTCTCGAGCAGGGCGGCTGCTCCGAGCTCCCGGGCCGCCTGGTCTAGGTCGGCACGATCGATGGCCTGGCGGGCCGCATCGACCTTCTCCATGGCTCGACGGTCGTCCTCGAAGTTGGTGCCCGCCGTCACCGCCAAGGCGACCGCAGCGACCAAGGCGGCGCTGGCCACCGCGGGCAGCAGCCGTTGCGACCATGCCTTCTTGCGCTGCCGTGCGGCCACGGTTCGGACGAGCCAGGCGAGGACCAGCGCTACGTTCCAGGCGACGCCACCGACCACAGCCACGACGAAGGCGCCGACGAACGTCCCGATGTTGAAGCCAACCGTCTCGGTCCCAGGCGGCTTCTGTCCCGGTGTGTCGGACGTGGCCGGCGTCGGCGTCGCTTGCGCTGCTCGCCCTTCGGTGACGAGCGCATCAAGGTCGGGGACGAGCGCACCGTAGACCGTCTGCAGCACGGCTCGACGCAGTGAGAGGCGGGCCGGCTCTGCCAGGCCAGATCTGGCATCCGCGCCCTCCACGGTCAGGAGGACTGCCGCGAGGATCCCCGTCACCTCCGGGACCTCGCTGCCGGCAAGCCGCGACGCGATCCCCTCTGCGGCCTCGATCGCACCCGACAGTTCATCGGTCAGCCTGATGCCGGCCAGCACAGCATCGAGCTGTGTCTCCCGCGACCCGACCTTCTCGGTCGGATGGGCGCAAGCCCACCGGAGATTGGCCTCGTACGCCTCCAGGCTGATGCCGGTCCGGACCGTCGCCCGCTCCCACAGCGGGCGGTCCCTCGACACAAGGATCAACATCACGGCCGCGGTCGTCAGCAGCTGGTATGCGCGATCGCCACGCGCCGGGACCGCTCCGGCGGCGGCACGGAACAACTCCTCGATCTGTCGGTCGAGCATCGCGGCGTGCTGCCGGCCTGCGGAGTCTTTGGGGTGAGCGGCCACCGCGTCGCCCACGGCCACGTCCAGGGCCATCAGTCGCGTGCCGACGACAGCATCCTGCAGCAGCTCGAGCAGTTGCGCATGGGTCAGGTCAGCGCCCTGAAGCAGTGCACGTGCGGCACCGGAGTCCGCCTGCCAGACAAGACCCAGAGCAAGAATCCCAGGCGGCATCGGGAGCAAGTGATAGGCGTCGGCGATCCTCGCAGCCACTTCCAGCGCCCTGGTCGCGTCCGCTGTCAGGGGGACGTTGCGCCAATGTCCACCGGTGCTCGCGTCGGAATCGCCGAACCGGTGCGCTTCTGTCACCGATATCGGGCTGGTATGAACCTGGACCCACGCCCAGTCGCCCAGTTGGTCGACGTCGATGACCGCGGCGAGGATGTCGAATGTGCCCACTGGACGCCTGCCGCGCCTGGTCGCAGCGGCCTCAAGCGCATCGACGGTGTTCGTGGCGAGCGGTAGATCGTCCAGCAGCCTGGCCTTCACATGCCCCCCAACCCGGTGCGCCGCCTGCCGTCTCGCTGATCATTTCCGCAACGCAAATGGAAGGTTAGCACAGGGAAATCAAGTGGGTAATCCCATCTTCGCTTTGGCCAGGTCTGGCGCCTGAGAGACCACACTCCTTGGCCGGCCCCGTGGGAAGCCACAAGCGACGCCAGTCATCAAGCTCGGGACGACGACCTATCGGGCGGAACGGCCTCCCAATTCGGCCCCGGCTGGCCACCCACGCTCGAAGTTGCTGGGAAACTGCTGGAGAATCCGCGCCTCGGCCGGCTCTCGCCGCCGCGCTCGCCGCATCAAGTGGCCGCTGACCAGGGAAGCTGGTAGTACCAACGAGCCAGCATACGAACCTTCCACCACTGGATACGAACCTTCCACCACTGGTTGAGGGACCCGTGGTTCGGCTGGCCGGGCACCACGCCAAGGTCAGGCGCGAGGGCTATCGGAACCAACAGACGCGTTGACCACGCCGCATGCCCGAGGCTGCAACAGTTCGCGCAGCTGCAGGCTCCACCTCAGTGGCCCCCATACACCGTGTAGCCACGATTCCGCAGACGCCTGGCGAGCTCCTGCTCCATCGCGACGGCCTGGTCGCGGGTGGCCATCGGGTTGAAGCGCCGATACAGCCCCGGGCGAAGGTGCTTCCCATGCTTCCGCACATACCGAGAGGATCGGTAGCCGTCCTTGTGCTGACGAAGGCGCTCCGTCGGCGGCACGACGCTTTGGCCGACGTAGACGGAGGGATACCTGGGGTCGCGACGTGGACCCACCCCGTCATCCAACTCGACCACGTAGACGTAGTAGCGACGTCGGGCCACTGCTGGTCGAGCCGCGTGTGATCGAGTGGCTGGGCGATCCATCATCTTGGTGCAAGCGTCCGCCTCGCAGGTTCCGCTCGTCGAGCCGTTGAGCCAATCGAGGCGGTTGGTCACGGACGATGCTTCACGGACGGGCGCGTCTGGTTATCCGACACGATGTTGGCCACCCTGTTCCAGGATCTGCCTCAGGGTGTCGAGGTTGGCCGCTACCGCGTGCTTGACGCGGGAGCTCGCCAGCGGCGCCACCAGGCCCAACACCCCTGAGGACCCCAGCTCCACGGCGTTGGTGAGCCTGGTCCCGGTGCCCATCGACTCCAGCAGGTACTTCACTCTCGCCCTGAAGGGCCCGATCTCCCCCCGCACCTCGAGGTGGCTCGGCGGCTCGAAGACGGTCACCTCGAAGCCCTCCTCGCTCCTCCTGGGCACCGAGCGGGTTTGGCGGTAGGTCGTTCCGACCCCCACCGGCCCAGGAGAGACCTTCCTGGTCTCCACGATCGCATAGTTCCACGCGGGGACATTCTCGAAGTCGGCCAGGAACGCGAAGACGTCCTCGACAGGCCTTCGGATCGTCACCGTGTTCTCAAACGATGCCATGGTCCCCCCAGGTTCAGCTCTCCAGCAGCCGCCGGGCCGCGGTCGGATCGTGCGCCGGCAGGATGACCAGGTCAGGCATCGTCTCCTTCAGCGCGAGCACCTTCCCGGTCGTCTCAACCAGCTGCCTGCGGACGCCCACGCCGGGGACCTGCCCACGCAGCAGCAGCTCGGCCCCGTAGGTGAGGTCGCCGACCAGCAGCAGGGACCGCTGGCGTCGCCTGATCAGCAGGGACGTCGACCCGGCGGTATGGCCCGGCGTCGGGAGCAGGACCAGCGAGCCGTCCCCCATGAGGTCGAGCGACCTGGTGAACGGCGCCAAACTTGGGTCCGCCGTCGGCTGGAGGTCGATCTGGTGCCACTTCAGCCCCGGGATGGTGATGCGTCCATCGCCGCGACGTCAGCAGCCACCAGTACAGGGGCTTCCTGGTACCGTAGGGCTGCTCCGGGTGGATTTCGACGGTCCCGGTGCTGACGACCGACACCGCCTTGACGGGGTCGGTCCCGCTCTCCGCACGTGAGACGGCAGTCGCGCTTGCCATGTGTGACTCCTGTGGTCCTTGTTCGCCCGAACGATCGGGCCTGCCAGGACCAGCCTGCGACCGCGCACCTGCGCCTGTCAGTGACTTCAGTAGCGAGCTGCGGTAACCAAGGTCACTGGGAGCCCGTGAACTAGGACTCGTCGTGCAGCCGGGTCGGGTCGAGGATCACCACGCTGTCGGGAGCTGTGGCCACCAGCCCCGCGAGACGGAAATCCCGCAGCGCGCGGGCCACCACCTCCCGGACCGACCCGACCGCATCCGCCAGCTCCTGCTGCGACACCCGCGCCACCAGACGCTCCTGCGGACGCTGCTGCTGCGACGCAAGATCCAGCAGGTGCGCGGCCACGCGCTGCTTCACCGAGCCGAACGCGTTGACTGCCGTCTGCTGCAGGGTCTCGTACAGCCGCCGGTTCAGCTCCTCCGCCACCGCCCAGGCCACCCGAGCATCCTGGCGTGCCGCCCGCGTCAGCGTCCGGGCGTTGATCCTGAACAGGCTTGCCGGCGCAAGCGCCTGGACGCCGACATTGATCGGCCCGCCGACCAGGACCGCGATCCCCAGCACGTCAGCGCCCCGCGCGTACCGCACGGTCACCTGCCGGCCCTCACGGGAGGTCATGTAGACACGGAGCAGGCCCAGGACGACCAGTGCCGCCCTCGGGGCCGACCCCTCCCGGTAGATCGTGCTGCCCGCCGGGTAGTCGGTGCGCTCCCCATCCGCCAGCAGCGCGTCGACGACCTCCGACGGCAGCCCACCAAGGAAGCTACGCCGCATCGCGTCGACGACCTCGGGGTCGGCCATCGTCGGTAGGTCCCGTCTGGAGATGAAGCGGGCTCGCTCCCGCGACTTCGCGAGGCGCCCAGTCTACTGGCCTCCCCTCGCCCCCGACCTGGCTGGCGCTTCCAGTGCATCGAGCGGCTCAGCTTCGCCCGTGACGTGTGGACTGCACCGGCCAGTCCCGTGCGCCGTCGATCTCCTCGCCGTGCCCGACCAACGTGGCAGGGAGAGCCGACAAGGTTCGTAAGCTGTCGAGTTGCCGGCTACGGCGGCAAGAGTCCGTTTGCGCTGCTCAGCGCAGGTTTGAGCACTTGGATGTGGGCCCGGCAGGCCTCGAACCTGCGACCGGCGGATTATGAGTCCGCTGCTCTGACCGACTGAGCTACGGGCCCTAGCTGGGCGTTTCCGGCTCCTCGTCTTGCTTGGAGCCCTCGTTACTACCTTCGGTACTACCTACTGTAAGAGTTCCTCGAAGGCCTCGACGGCCTCGCGCTGCATCGTAGCGGTTACGTGCGAGTACAGGTCGAGGGTGATGATGCCGATCTGGGTGTGGCCGAGCATCTCACTGACGATCTTGGGATGCACGCCCATGCTGAGCAGCAAGGTTGCCGCACTGTGACGAAGGTCGTAGAAGCGCATCCGGGGTAGGTCGGCCTGCTTCAGCAGCGGGTAGAAGCTGCGGCGCAGGAAGTTGGATGGGTTGATCGGTCGGCCGATGGTGTTCGGGAACACGAGACCTTGGTCGTGCCAGGTCGCGCCCGCGCACCGGCGCTCGTCCTCTTGGCGCTCGCTGTGGAGCTTGAGCGCCTGGACGGCCGGGGCGACGAGGAGGACCTGGCGGCGGAGGTGCGCCGCTTGAGCCGCCTGGTCACATGGAGCGCGGCCTCGTCCAGGTCGACGTCTGCCCAGCGAAGCCCGAGCAGCTCGCCCTCCCGCATCCCGGTCGTGAGCCCGACCACGTACAGCGCCTCGAGCCGATCACCCGCGACGGCCTTCAGGAACAGCCGCGCCTGCTCCGGCGAGAAGGTGACGAACTCGTGCGCTTCCTTGAGCGGAGGCGTGACCAGGCTGGCGAGGTTGCGCGGGGCGAGGCCCCGGCGGTGCGCGTCCTTGAGCGCGTGATCCAGGACCCGGTGGAGCTGGAGCACGGTTGTCGGCGACCGGCCCGCCTTGACCCGCCGCGCGTAGAGCTGCGCGAGGTGCGACGGCTCGAGCTTGGTGAGCCGCAGCCTGCCGATGTGCGGGTAAACGGGGAGCCGGAGAAGCTGCCCGTACCGCTTGTGCGTGCTCGCGGCGACGGTCGGCTCGATCACCTCATCAGGCGGCCAGCTCCTCGCGGGGATCCATCGCTGTTCGCGGGCGCGGGCGGCAGCCGAGGAGCAAGCCAGGCATCGGCCGCCGTGCGGTAGCCCCCGGCCCGCGTGGCGCCACTCCCCCACCACGACCGTCGCCGCTTCCTGGCTGGACGGCCCCAGGGGTCGAGCCGCTCGCGGGTGGCGTGCTCGACCCGGGCCCGGCGCAGGGCGGTGAAGGTGGTGGAGTAGCGGCGGCTCTTGGTCGACCAGTGGCCACGGAAGCCGAGCATGTGCGCCCACTGGCGGAGCCGGAGCGGCGGGAGCGACGGGTCGGCGCCGAGCCGCCAGCAGGTTCGCACCAGCTCGGCGATGTGCTCGTTCACGTCCAGATGGTCGAGGTCGTGTGCGGTCAAGCGGCGGTCGAGCGCGGGCCTGAAGCCCTCTGTTGCCTTGGTGGCGTACTTGGCGATGTAGGCCGCGACCGCCTCGGCTGAGGGATGCTTCAGGTCGTCCGCTTCCGCGCCGATACATCTAATGTCGAGTTGCTCGCCCCACCCTACGGATCGGACCGGCGCCCTCGAGGTGGCCGGCAGTTTCACTGCGACGGTGGTCGCCGCATCCCGGATGGCTGCGGCGAGCAGCTCGGCCGTAAACCCCGCCGGTGGCAGCACGACCCGCTCGGGCTCGACCCTGGTGGCGCGGAAGGCCACGCCGTTGCGGTCGCCCATCGCCCACGGCGTGGCGACCAGGCCCACGACCTTGACGGCCGTGCCCTGCGGCAGCTCGGGCAGCTCAAACTGGCATCCCTCCTCTGGTCCGCTCCTTCCGCCCTCTGTGCAGTTAGCAAGGTGCTGAGCGGCTCCGGCTCCTGGTCGAGCGCCGTGCCGCCTGCCGTTCGCGACAGTGCTCATTGCAGCTCTGGGGCGAGAACGTCGGAACCGGACGACTGGACGTCTTGGGACGTCTCGTGGCACCTTGAAAACGTCCCTTCCGGTCCATGCGGGGCGTCAACGTCGATCCGGAAGAGAGCCCTATGTCGAACGAGCGACTCCAGGTCGACCTGTTGGGCTACGCGCTGCTGTACCTGCCCGAGGCCAACCCGCGCATGACCGAGACGCTGCGCAAGAAGGCCGCCCAGGGCTGCACCATCCGGATCGCCCTGGCCGACCCCGACTCGCCGGAGGTCGCGCAGCGGGACGCCGAGGAAGGCCTCGACGGCGGCCTCCGGGCGCGCATCCGCACCTCGCTCCACTACCTCCGCGGCCTCAAGGACAGCCCCGGCGCCGAGATCCGCCTGCACCACACGCCCATGTACAACACGGTGCTACGGTTCGACGACGAGATGATCGTCACCTCGCACCTGTACGGCCGCCCCGGCTACAACTCCCCGCTGCTGCGCCTGCGCAGGCTCGGCGCCGGCGGCCTGTTCGACAACTTCGCCCGCCACTTCGACGACGTGTGGGCCACCGCGGCCCCCGTGGAGCGCTGACCGTGACCCGCATCGACCACTACAACGACCCCAACGCGCCACGCGCCAACAGCATCGTCCCTGCCGCCTCCGCGATCGTCACCGACGACCAGGGCCGGATCTTGCTGCAGCGCCGCGCCGACAACCAGCTCTGGTCCATCCCCGGCGGTCGAATGGAGGTCGGCGAGACCATCGCCCAGACGGCCGTCCGCGAGGTCGAAGAGGAGACCGGCCTCCAGGTCGAGCCCGAACGCCTGGTCGGCACCTACTCCAACCCCAACCACGTCGTCGAATACGGCGACGGCGAGATCCGCCAGCAGTTCTCCATCTGCTTCGCCTGCCACCCGGTCGGCGGCCAGCTCGCCTCCAGCACCGACGAGTCCCTTGAGGTCGGCTTCTTCACCCCGGCCGAGATCGAGGACCTGCCCATGCATCCCTCGATCCGCCTCCGCATCGCCCACTACCTCGAGCACCACGACCACCCTGTGATCGGATAGCCGGTCAGGGTCCTCGAGGTTGTCCCGAGGTCTGTGGGATTTGAGGTGGGGTCCTCCCCGGAGCGTCTGACGTGAGACGCTCCGGGGACCGCCAAGCCCTCGAAGGAGGAGGACCCCGCATGCAGGATTCCCACACTGCCGCCTCGGTCGACGAGACGGCCGCTGACCCCAACCCGCTTCGGCTGGCATCGGCCAGTGCGGTGGGCTGCCGGAATGGCTGGCCGGCCGGGTGGACGAGCGCCTGGCCGTATTCGCTGCGCACATGACCCAGGGGCTGCTGGCCGCCTGGACCGCGGTCGGCCTGAGGTCATGGGCGAGCTGATGGACGTCGAGGTCGTCGAGCTGGCCGGCCCCAAAGGCAAGCACGACCCGGCCCGCACCGCGATGCGGCACGGCACCCAACCGGGCACCGTCACCCTGGCGGGCGGCGGCTTGGGTTCACCGGCCCCGGGTGCGCACCACCGACGCCGACAGGCCAAGACCGAGCTGGAGCAGTTGGCCCGCAGCCTCGGTCGCCAGCGGCCCGGTGCCGCCGCGTCCTTGCGCGAGGGCCTGGAGCTGACCCTGACGGTCACCCGGCTGGGCGTCGGCGGCAAGCTGCTGCAGACGGTGGAGTCGACCAACCCAGTGGAATCCATGATCGAGATCATCGGCGACCACGCCGGCCGGGTGAAGCGCTGGAGCTCGGGGGAGAGTGGCGCTGCGCTGGGCCGCCGCGGGGATGCTGGCCGCCAGGGCCAGTTCCGCCGCGTCAAGGGCTACCAGGAACTCCCTCAGCTCGCCCTGGCACTGGAGCGGGCGACCGCCGAGGAGCCCGGCCTGCTCGACCTGCCGGCCGCTGTCGGTGCTTGATCGTAGGATCCGTCATAGAGGCCTCACCCAAGTCCAACGGCGAACGGGACATCCTCGACCCAATAGGCTAGCGAAGGTCAGCTACAATGCCACTGCATTCAGGAGCGCATCGTGCCCTGAACAGGGAAACGCCGCGTGTTGCTTCCGCTGTGCGCCGCAAGACAGTCGTGTTGCGGCCGTCGCCGGTGCCGGTTCCACCGCCCGCCCGCGCGAGACAGAAAGTGAGGACTCCATCGATGCGAAATCGAGCGGCCGTCCTGCATGGCGTCGGCGACCTGCGAATCGAGGAGGTCCCGGTCCCCGAGCCCGGCTCCAAGGAAGTGCTGGTCGAGGTTCGGGCGGTCGGGGTCTGCGGCTCCGACGTCCACTACTACGACCACGGCCGCATCGGCGCCCACGTCGTCGCTGCTCCGCTCATCCTCGGCCACGAGGCCGCCGGGGTGGTCGTCGCCCAGGGACCCGACGCGACCCGCCACCAGGTCGGCCAGCGGGTGGCGCTGGAGCCCGGCGTGCCCTGTGGACGCTGCCGCCAGTGCCGCGCCGGCCGCTACAACCTCTGCCCCGACGTGCGCTTCTTCGCCACCCCCCCGATCCACGGCGCCTTCTGTACCTACCTCACCACCCACGAGGACTTCGCCTTCCCGCTGCCCGACACCGTGTCCGATGACGCCGGCGCGCTCATCGAACCGCTCTCGGTGGGGGTGTGGGCCTGCCGCAAGGCCCGCCTTGCGGCAGGCGAGCACGTACTCGTCACCGGCGCCGGACCGATCGGCCTTCTGGCCATGCAGGCCGCGCTCGCGCTTGGCGCCACCCAAGTCACGATCACCGACGTGAACCCCTCCCGGCTGAAGCTGGCCCGGCAGACCGGCGCCACCCGCACCATCGACTTGCGCAGCCAGCCTCTCAGCAAGGCGGGGGTGGAGGCCGACGTGCTGCTGGAGTGCTCCGGGCACCCGGCCGCGCTAGCCGACGGGATCCGCGCACTCGCGCCGGCCGGGGTGGCCGTGGCCGTGGGGATGTCGCCCGGCGAGGAAGCCACCATCCCGCTGGCGGTACTGCAAAACCGCGAGCTGACCCTGACCGGCACCTTCCGCTATGCCAACACCTACCCCACCGCAATCGGCCTGGTCGCCGCCGGCCGGGTCGACCTGGAGGCGATCGTGAGCGGCCACTACGCCCTGGACGAGGCGGAGCAGGCGCTGCAGGCCGGCAAGGACGACCCCCAGAGCGTCAAGGCGGTCGTCGTGCCGAGCCAAGCACCGACGGCTCAACACGCTGACGGCGCTAGCTGAAGGAGGAGCATGCGGGTGCTGCTCGGGATCGACTGCGGCACCACTGCCGCGAGGCGCTGGCTTGGGATCGCAGCGGGAAGGCCCTCGCCGAGGCTGGGCGAGCCTCATCCAGGTCATCGGCAGGGCGCTGCCGAGCTGACCGGCCCCGGGATCATCGGGTCTGAGGACTTCCCCCTGAGCGGCTGGCCCACGCGATCGCCGGGCGATCGCCGGGCTCGTCGGCACCTGGTCACCCGCCGTCAGCGTGCCAATCCCCGGGTCGTCAAGCGCAAGATGTCGAACTTCGGCGTCAAGCGCGCCACACATCGCGGCTGGCCGCAGCCGACCAAGCCCATCGACCAGGCGGTCACGATCGTGAGGGACGTCCAACCGCCTGCCGGACGTGGGACCGCTGCACGACACGCTCACCCGGCTCGCCGACAGTGGCGCCCTCGACGGTACTACCTGACCTACTACCAACGGAGCGGACGGCGGCCTTCCGATCTGGACGCCGGCGGACGGCCGCCACCGCCCCGACCTGCACCGGCGGACGTGCGTGAACCAGGGCGAACGGCTCGAGATGGATTATGAGTCCGCTGCTCTGACCGACTGAGCTACGGGGCCCTGACCTGCGGTTTAAGGTCCTCCGAACTCGATCTGACCACCATGTTCGCGGCCGAGCTGATCGCCGAGGAGGTCATTGAGGGCCGCCACCGCTTGCCGCTGCATCGTACCCGTTACGTGCGAGCGGAGGTCCAGCGTGATGCCGATCTGGCTGTGCCCGAGCATCTCGTTGACCACCTTGGGGTTGATGCCCAGCTCCAACAGCAGCGTCTTGGCACTGTGGCGCAGGTCGAGGAGGACCTGGCGGCGTGACGTGCGGCGCTTGAGCCGCCGGGTCGCGTGCAGAGGAGCGCTGCCGCCGTTGCCAGTGGTTTCAGGGCCGGTCGGATGGGCGCACCCGCGTACCCGCCGGGCCCGGTCGGGCCGTCCCGCTTGGCCTCCTGCCCACGCTGGCAGCGTACTCACCGAGGAGTTCGATGATCCGTAGGCCGGCCATCAACGTCCGATCCTGCTGATCGCTGGCAGGGGTGTACGTCGCGATGGTCGCGGCCGCAATCCGCAACCGAGTCGTCACCGCCCGGACCACCTCTTCCATCTGGGCGAGTGACAGCCCACCGGGCACCGGTTCGTCCACGATGCCGGGCGCGGTCTGTGGATCAAACGCGTCGTTGTCGATGTGCAGGTAGACCTCATCGACCCGGCCAGCCAGTCGATCCAGCGCGGAAGCGATGTCGCCCTGCGGCCGGCCCTGCTTCCAGGGGACGACACGGATGGCGGAGTCCTGCAGTCGGCGGGCCTCCTCTGGCGGCGAGAGGCTGCGCACACCGGCCAGCACGACCCAATCCTCCGGTACCGGTGGGCGGTTACCGAACGACGCCCAAAGTTCCCGGTAGCAGTGCCCCGTCACGATGGCCAGCGACATGCCGGGAAAGAAGCCGCTGGTCGACGACTCGGGCGTGTTGAAGTCGCCGTGAGCGTCGATCCAGACGATGCCGCAGTGCCCGAGCTCCAAGCCGGCAACGACCCCGATGCCCGCGTCGCACGATCCGGCCAGCACAATCGGAAGCCGAGCAGCGCGGATCGCCGACCGCACCGCCACTTGCAGTCGCTGGTTCACCGCCCTCGACGCGGACGGAACATCAGGGCGCACTCCTGACCCGGCCTCGACGCGCTGGCGGTGGACCATGAGGCCCTTGCCAGCCAGCAGTCGCTCGACACCCGCCTGCACGTAACGCCCCGGGCCCTCGGCCGCCGGATGGGAGGCATCGCCAGCCATGAACGGCACGTGAATCAGCGAGACGTCCGTGGCTGCACCTCCTTCCGCGGCCACTTCTTACCCAATCCGGCCCGGCCGAACAAGCACGCGCATCGGCATGAGCGAGCGGCGCACCAGCCGGCAGGGGCCAGGCCTCCCGCCCCGACCCGGATCGACGCGGCCGCGGGTCGTAGGCTTGGGTCTTCTGACTGGAGTTGCTCGGTTCGGTGGGGTATGCTCTCGCGCCGGAAGCGGGGCCTTCGGCTGCGAACGAACGACCTGTCAGGCTCGCAGGAGCCCAGGTTGCGGCCCCGAGCGGCAGCTGTCCCTGCCGCATCCCTTGGCCCTACCCGGAAGGGGTGACTGGTGCGACGGCGCAACGCAACCGCCCCGAACGTCAGGGAGGATCCCCCATGGCGACATGGCCCCCACCACCACCACCACCCTCGGCGTCGCGGCGGCAACGACATCGGCGCCGCCGCGTGCCCGCTTGGATCGGCGTCGTAGCAGGGCTGATCGGCCTGTCCGCGCTGGTCCAGATCGTATTCAGACCGCTGTGGACACCCAGCACCAGCCGAACGGTTCCGACCACCGCGCACCGCCAGGCCGTCCAGCCCAGCGCGAGCACGAAGTGGGTCACGGCGACCGACCGAACGAGCCGGATCGCCGTCCCCAAGAGCTGGTCGAAGATGGCGCTGAACGACGACGCCGACATCCAGCTCGGCAACAGCGCTCTGCACCAGTACCTGATCGTGGTGACCGACAACAAGGCCGACCTGGCCACCAACCTCGGCCGCTTCGCCCATGACGGCGTCGACACCCTCACCAGCGGCCTGCGCTCCAAGCAGATCTCGGCGCCACGACATCTGCAGGTTGGTGGCCGGGCGGCGCTGCAGTACGAGATCCATGGCGTTGTCGGTAGCACCCGCATCGTCTACTGGCACACCAGCGTCGAAGGCATCAAGCACTACTATCAGGTGATTGCCTGGACGGTCGCGTCACATGCCGCCAAAGATGGCCCGAGGCTGCGCAGCATCGTCATGACGTTGCGCGAGATCGCGGGCTGAGCAGCTCTAGGCGAACACCTCGTCGGCGGCGTACGGGTCCGCCCAGAACTGCCACACCTCGGTGACCCTGGCGTCCCGAACGTGGAACACCAGCGTGTTGCGGTCCTCGAGGGTCCTGCCCGCCCGCTCGGCGTGGACCGAGTTCAGCCCTACCGCGTGCTCGTCGTTGGCGACGACGTCGTGCACGTCGATCCTGAAGGCACCCTCGGTCAGGGCCATGGTCCTGCCGAAGTAGCCGAGGACCGCGTCAACGCCCCGGTGGTCGCCGGACAGCTGATTGCGGCCGGGCGCATGCCAGACGACGTCGGGGTGAAACAGCTGACGCAAGGTCTCCATGTCCCCGCTGCTGAACGCGGCGTAGCCCCGCCGGATCAGCTCCTCGTTTGGATGGTCCACGGTCCCCCCTTGTGCCGGCCACTCAGACGCGACGGACCATAGCAAGCAGGCAAGTGCGTCACAAGGACCGAATGGACTATCTGATCTGGCTCATGCGTGACCACTTGAACCGCCCAGGCGTGGTGCCACACTTGTGGCGGCACGGGGAGATCAGGGTGGACCCTCGCGCGCCACGCGCAGGTCCAAGCCGAGTACCGGCGGCACCTACCCCTGCGGCTTGCCTTCACATCGGCGTTCATCCTGCTCGACTACGCTGCCAAGGACCTCACGACCAGCCGTCGAGGACGCCGTGCGGTCACGGTCCTGTGCGAGCTCCGGCGTCCGAACACGATCGCGGGCCGGCGAGCTGGTCGCGCTCGAACGGAAATGGGTGGGACCCCGCCGGCGTACCTGGGTGGAGCTCACCGACCATGGGCGCGAGGTGTTCTCGGCTCACGTCGAGGCCCTCAGTCGAACAGGACGCTGATGCTCTCCCGCTGGTGGATCCGGCGGATCGCCTCGCCGAACAGTGGCGCCACCGACACCATCTCCAGCTTCGAGGACAGCCGGGACGCCTGCGGCTCGACGGTATTGGTCACGAACAGCAGGTCGATCGGGCTGTCGTCGAAGACGTCCATGCTGCGCTGGGTCAGCACGCCGTGCGTCACGGCGGCGTAGACCGCCCTGGCACCCCGGTCCTTCAAGGCGACCGCCGCCTGGATCAACGTCCCACCTGAGATCACGAAGTCATCGACCAGCACGGCCGTCCGGTCGGCCACATCACCCATGATCGACAGGATCTCGGCGTGCTCGCTGTGATCGATGCGCCGCTTGTCCGCGATGGCCAGCGGCGCACGCAACCGGGTGGCGAACTTTCGGGCCTTCTTGGCGAACCCGGCATCCGGTGACACGACCACCAGGTTCGGCAACGCCTTCTTCTCGATGGCCTGGCACAGGACCGGCAGGGCGTACAGGTCGTCGACCGGGATCTTGAAGAAGCCCTGAACCTGGGCCGCATGAAGATCCATCGTGACGACTCGATCCGCCCCAGCCGCCTCGATCGCGTCGGCGCACACCCGCGCGCGGATCGACACGCGCGGCTCGTCCTTCTTGTCACCCTTCGCGTAGCTGAAATAGGGAATGAGGGCCGTCACCGACGCGGCACTGGCTCGCTTCAGCGCATCGATCCAGAACAGCAGCTCCATGAACTGATCGTTGGCGGGGAACACCGTGCCCTGGACCAGATAGGCATGGCGGCCCCGCACGTTCTCGAGGACCCGGACGAACACGTTCCCTTCGGAGAAGCGCAGCACGTCTCCCCGCCCGAGGGCGAGCCGGAGGTACTCGGCGATCTCCCCACCCAGCGCCCTGCTGGCCGAGCCGGAGAAGATCAGCGGGTCATCAACAGTCGGTCGCATGTTGCCCCAAGGCTACATCGGGAACCCTGAGGAAGCCCCGCTGCCTCCCTACCTGAACGTCCCGATGGTGCTGGTCCCGTCCCCGTTCCAGTCGCCGACCTTCGGCTTGTCACCCGTCACGCCGTAGGTGATCCTCACGTCAACCGGCCCGGTCGTATTGGAGTTCCGCAGGTACCAGCCACCATTGAGGAACGTCCCGATCGTGTCCCTCCGGTCGCCGTTCCAGTCACCCACCACCGGAATATTGCCTGCCTGACCGTAGCTGATCCTCACGTCAACCGGCCCGGTCGTATTGGAGTTCCGCAGGTACCAGCCACCATTGAGGAACGTCCCGATCGTGTCCCTCCCGTCGGCGTTCCAGTCACCCACCACCGGAATATTGCCTGCCTGACCGTAGCTGATCCTCACGTCAACCGGCCCGGTCGTATTGGAGTTCCGCAGGTACCAGACGCCGTCGTGGAACGTCCCGATGGTATCGATCCCGTCGCCGTTCCAGTCACCCACCACCGGGATGTCACCCGTTTTGCCGTAGCTGATCTTCACCTCATAGGGGCCAGTGGTATTGGAGTTCCGCAGATACCAGCCACCATTGAGGAACGTCCCGACCGTGTCGATGCCGTCGCCGTTCCAGTCGCCGACCACCGGGATGTCACCGACCTGACCAAAGGTCACCTTCGTGTTGTAGGGCCCGGTGCTGTTGGAGTTCCGCAGGTACCAGGAGGCCGGGAAGTACCGGCCGTAGCGAGCGGTGTAGGTGGTCGGCACTGCGGGCGCGATCACCGTGTGGGTCAGCGCGCCACCGTCCGACCAGGAGCTGAACTGGTAGCTCGCACCGTTGAGGGTCTGGGGCGAGGGCGCGCTCATGGAGATGGTGGTGCCGGCGATCACGGTGCGGGTGAACGGTGCGGTGCCGGTCTGCGAGCCGACCGCCAGCCGCAGCCCGCTGGGGCTCGATGCGAAGGTGAGGTTGACGGCCTTGGGGTCGAGCCGGACGCTGACGACGTCTCGCAGCCCGCCCGAGTCGGTCGCCGTGAGGGTCAGCTCGAGCCATGACGGGTAGTCGTGGTCGGGCGCGGCGAAGGACCCGCTGGCCACCCCGGGGAAGTCCTGCAACGGGTGGATGTGGCAGTCGGTCAGTGTGGTGCAGTGGTGGAGCGCCAGCGACCAGCTCAGCGCCGACGACGGCAGGCTGCCGTCCTCGGCGTCGGTGGCATGCCCAGAGAACTGGATCAGGTCGCCGACCTTCCAGGTCAGCGACGGCGACGGGGTGTCGATGGTGACGACCGGGCTGGTGTTGCCGACCGTGATGGCGACCGCGTCGGTCGACGACGCCCCATGGTTGTCGGTCACCCGCAGCGTGGCGAGATAGCTGCCCCTGCTCTGGTAGGTGAAGCTCGCCTGGGCTGAGGTCGAGTCGATGGTGCCGTCGCTGGTGAAGTCCCAGGCATAGCTGAGGGTGTCGCCCGGATCGGGGTCACTCGACCCGGCGGCGTCGAAGTTGACCGTCAATGGGGCCGCGCCATTCGTCCGCGAGGCGCTGGCGACCGCGGTGGGTGCCTGGTTGCCGGGAGTGTAGACGATGCGGTGCACCTTGCCGCCGAGGAGGTCGGCGTAGAACAGGTCGCCGGCTGGCCCGATCTTGAGGTCGACCGGACTGGCCGCGCCGGTGACGAGCCGCTCCCGCTGGTTGGGATCTGGCAGCCCATTGGTCCCTTTGAGCATCGCCCAGATGCAGCCGCGCGCGTAGTCCCCGAAGAACAGCGCGCCGTTGTACCTGGAGGGGTAGGCGCCGCTCTGGTAGAAGGCGATCCCCGTGGTCGACGCCGAGCCAGAGGTCGGGCAGCCGTCACCGCTCACCACGCCACCGGAGTGGGGGTAGGCGTAGTACGGCGCGGTCACGCCGCCCGCGCTGTACAGCGACTCGCAACTGGTCAGGTCGGCCGCGTCGTACCCTGGCTGGCGGCCGCCGCCCTCGTAGCAGGGCCAGCCGAAGTTGGCCACGCCACCGGTCGGATTGGCGATCCGGTCGATCTCCTCCCACGTGCTCCAGCCCACATCGCCGAGCCAGACCTCCCTGGTGCCCGGGCGGAGGGTGAAGCGGAACGGGTTGCGCATCCCGTAGGCGACGATGCGCTTGGCGTTGGCGTCGGTGCGCGAGGCCAGCGGGTTGTCCGGCAGGCCCTCACCGGTGTCCGGGTCGACCCGGAGGATGGCCCCGCTGAGCAGGTTGGGTTGGCCGGCCGGACGGCGCAGGCTCTGGCTGCGGAGAGAACCACCCTGGGCGCCGGGCGGGGTCAGGGCGGTCCCAGCCGAGCTGGGCGGGTCACTGCACGGGTTGGCCTTGAAGCCGGCGTTCTGGCCGCCGAACTGGCCGTAGTCGACGGCGGAGAAGCTGGCGCCTTCGCCACCGCTGACGTACAAGGCGCCGTCGGGCCCGAACGCGAGGTCACCGACCGAGTGGCTGGGGAACTGCTGGCACCAGCCCTCGATGAGGACCCGCTCGTCCCCGCGCACCACGGTGTTGCCGTTGGCGGTCAGCCGGGACAGCCGGCCGCTGACCACGCAGCCGTCGGTGGTCGGCCCCGGTGGGGTCGGGCAGACGTCACCCCACTTGGGCGGCGCGGCCGGGTCGCCGATGATGTGGTCGTAGGTGTACAGCACGTAGACATACGGACGGGCGGGGAACTGGGGATCGAGGGCAAGGCCGAGCATGCCCCGGTCCCAGTAGTCGTCCACCTCGGTGCGCAGGTCGGCGAAGACCGCCGGCGTGGTCGCGGTGAGGCTCTGGTACACCTTGATGAGCCCGCTCTTCTCGGCCACGAACACGCGCCCGTCCGAGGCGAACTCGATGTTGGTGGGCCTGGTCAGCCCGCTGAACGCGACACGGTCGGCGAAGCCGGTCGGCAGGGTGGCGGCGTGGCTCGTGGTGGCGTGGAGCAGGTTGCCGACGATGGTGAGCAGGATCACTGCGACGGCGGTGCTCCGCAGGACCGCCGGTCGCCGGACCAGCGCCGAGAGGTGCTGAGACAACGGTGTTCCCCTCCGCTTCGGCGGAGCCGGCTCCAGGAGACGGGAGCCGAGCTCCCCCAATCGTTGCTCGGCGCACCACCGAGGTGGTGCGCCGATGTCTCAACTGAGCCTGGAGCAGGAGGAGAGCCGCGTCTATCCGCGGTCTTACGCAGTAATCGCCGATGGCGTTATCCGCGCGTTATGAGGTCGTTATGAAGGATTTTGCGGAACTAGGACCTGGGGGTGGCATGGTACAGCGCCCGGGTCCCGCTGGGGAGCTCCTCGCGCTCGACCACGTCGAAGCGGGACTCCAGCAGGCCCTCGAAGACCTCACGGCGATAGTCGCCGTGCATTCCCGGCGGCTTGTTGGCCAGCAGCCGGTCGGCCATCGGATCGGCCGGGTCCACGAACTCGATCACCAGCCGCCCGCCGAGGCTGTGCCACCAGTCCACCAGCTCGGCCAGCGGCACGTTTCCGGTGATCGCCAGGTGATGGATCAGTGCCAGCGCCAGCACCACGTCGGGCCGGCCACGCTCGAAGAACCCCATCCGCTCGCGACCACGCCAGCCGAGCGACGGCGACGGATCGCACAGATCCACCACCAGCGGCAGGATCCGCCGCTCGCCCTCCTCGGCGAGCGCCTGGAACAGCAGGTCGACCGTGAGATCGTCGGCATCGGCCGCCACGACGTAGTCCGCGTGCTCCGCCGCGATCCGGGAGTAGGTGCCGTCGTTGGCTCCCAGGTCGAAGCAGAGCCGCGCCGGCGCGGCCGCGGCCACCGAGCGCGCCACGAACGCCTTCTTGCGCTCCCGCTCCTCGTCCGAGTAGGTGCTGGTGCGCTGGTAGTCCGACCAGGCCGACTCCCCCGCCCGCCAGCGCAGGCCCGCCACCAGCTTGCGGATCGCCCGTACCGTCGCGGCCTGCAGCTCGGTCGAGAACCCCGCCGCCTTCAGCTCCTGCCGTGTCTCGCTGGCCCGCGCCCCGGAGAACCGCACGTCCATTGCCTGGTGCAGCAACACGTGCTTGAGCACGCCGGCACGCAGCAGCTCCGCGCGGCCGAACAGCCTGCGCATCTCCACGGGCGGGATCCCCTGGACCGCGCCTCGCAGCCACGGCTGGAAGCGCACCCCCTTGTGCGCCGTCAACAGCAGCGGGTACAGCATGGTCTGGCAGAACTGCCGGTAACCCGCCCACGGTTCACCCGGCCGCGCGCGCTCGAACGAGCCGACGTCGATGAAGACCGGGCGCGCGCCCAGGAACTGCAGGTTGTAGGCGTAGCCGTCCTTCATCGTCAGCCCCTCGGCCAGGGCGCGCTGCAGCAGGTCGAGGTGCAGCAGCGCGGCCGCCTTGAGCATCGAGAAGGTCCACTCGTAGGGATACGACACCACCGGCACCCGCTGGTGCTCGAGGATCAGCGGCCACTCCGACCGCCTGGCCTCCTCGGGCAGGGAGTCGAGCGGGACCGAGGTGGTGCCGACGATCTCCCCGGCCTCCAAGGCCCGCGGGAAGAAGCGGGTGGCGGCCAGCACCTCGTAATCGGCCGCTCCGTCCTTGGAGAGGCCTCGCAGCACCCGACCGTTCTGGTAGAAAACGGTGCTGGCGGGATCACGAAACGACGCTGGCTCGGCAGCGGTACCTGCAGTCATGGGCACGTCTCGGTGAGCGGATGGCGACGGATGGTGGCGAAGCGGTGGCTAACGCTCCTCGCCCTTGGCACCCACGTCCGCGGGCGCCCGGGTCGCCTCGACGGTGCTCCTGGTCCTGCGGAGCGGGGAGGTCAGGCGGCGCCAGAACACCTTGAGGAACACGGCCGCGCCGGCGGCTCCGGCCACGATTGCCTGTACGACAAAGCTGCCCGAGGCAGCATCGAGATAGGCCAGCATGACGAGCTTGCTCTCCTTCCTCGCCTCCAGGCCGGCCCGTGTCGGCGGGGGAACAGACCCGAATCGGCCGGACGAGTGGCGACAAACTGAACTTGATCGTCCGGGCACCATACCACGAGCGACAACGACATGACCGAAACCTGTACCGCTCATGGCCGCAAGGGGCCTGACCGGGGGGTATGCCGTCGGAGAGCGCGGTCAGCCCGAATCTCGCCGATCTGCATCCGGGCATCCTGGCCGCTCTGGGGTAGGCTGGAAATCTGCCCGCTTCAGTGCAGGGAGCGTTCGTGACCGACCCGACTGATCAGCCCACTCCCCCATCGTCCGATCCCTGGGGCCGGGGCACGCCAGCGCGGGAGCCCGGCGGGCCCTCCTGGGCCGGGCCCTGGTCGACGCCGCAGGAGAGCCAGGCGCGAGAGGGCCAGACCGGCGAGCCAGCCGGCGACGGCAACGGCTGGCGGTCCACCTGGGGACAGCCTCCAGGCCAGCAGCCCACCTGGGGACAGCCGCGGCAGCCGCCGGGGCAGGCCGACGGGCCCGAGCGCAACCCGGTGCCGAGGCCACCCGCCTCGCCCCAGGTCCTCTGGCTCGAGCTCGGGCTGGTGCTGCTGCTCGCCTTCGCGCCGGGGATCCTCAGCCTGCTGCTCGCCTCGATCGGCAGCGTCAACGACAACAGCACGACCGATCAGCTCCTGCCCGCCATCGTGAGCGGGATCTTCACGCTCTTCCTGTCCTGGTCGCCCGTGCTGCTCATCGGCTACCTGCTGATCCGCAGCGGCGAGGGCCGGCGAGGCATCGGCCTCGGTCGCTTCGACGGGCGGGCCGACGGCCTGGTCGGGCTCGGCCTGTGGATCGCCAGCTTCGTGCTGGTCATCGTCCTGGCACGCGTGTTCCAGTTCCTGGGCCAGAACAAGGTGGACTTCCTCCCGCCCGAGCTGCCGCTGTGGTTCCGCATCGTCGAGGCATTCGGCATCGCCATCACCGCGGGCGTCACCGAGGAGGTCGTGGTCCGCGGCTACGCACAGACACGGCTCGAGCAGCTCAAGGCACCCACGGCTGTGATCCTGCTGCTGCCGACCGCGCTCTGGGGGCTCCTGCACCTGTACGAGGGGGCAGGCTCCGCCGCCACCATCTTCTGCCTGGGCATGCTGTACGCCTGGTACTACCACAGGACCAGGCGGCTCTGGCCGCTCATCATCGCGCACGCCCTGTTCGACCTCACCCAGCTCACCCTGCTGCTGTCGCAGCCGCCGAGCTGATCCGCCGGGCGCTCAGACCACGGCCGAGGACCGCTCGGCGCGCTGCGCGGCCGCGCGTGAGGCGGTTCGCGGGTCCCGTATGGTGGTGGCGATCAGCAGCGCGAGCACGGGCAGGAAGATGAGCACCGCGAGGGTGACCCGCAGGCTGGTGGCGTCGGCCAGCACGCCGAGGATCGGGGAGAGCAGGCCGCCCATGGTGATGGCGAGCCCCAGGCTCACCCCTGAGGCGGTGCCGACGCGGTTGGGCAGGAAGTCCTGCCCGAGCGTCACCTGGATGGAGAACGGCAGGTAGACGGTGATCGCCGTCAGCACGATGAAGAGGAAGATCCAGGGCCGGCCCACCAGCACCAGCCCGGTGAGCGAGGGGATGGCGAGCGCGTAGCCGGTCCGGACCACCGGCAGGCGGCCGAAGCGGTCGGCAAGGTGGCCGCCGGTCAGCGTGCCCACGGCGCCGCAGCCCAGGAACAGGGCCAGCGCCGCCTCCCCCAGCGTCTTGCTGCCCCCCAGCGAGTTGGTGACGTACAGCGCCAGGAACGAGGCGAGGCCGAAGAACAGCACCGCGCGCGTGACCACAAGGCCGGTGAGCCTGGCAAAGCCGCGCCAGTCGTCGCGCTCGGCCCGAACGGGACTTCTCGTGCTGGCGGCGGCGCGGGGCAGCAGCCGCGGCTGCAGGATGAGGACGGTCGCGCCGACCAGCAGCGCCGGGATGGCCAGCAACGCGGTGCCCCTGACCCCTGTGGCCAGCAGCACCGGCGTGACCAGCAGCGGGCCGAGCGTGAGGCCGACGTTGCCGCCCACCGCGAACCAGCTCATCGCGGTCTGGCTGCCGGCACTTGCGATCCGGGCGGAGCGGGCGGCCTCCGGGTGGAAGGCGGCCACGCCGATCCCCGACAGCGCGATGGCCAGCCAGGTGAGGTGGTAGCTGCTGGACAGCCCGGCCAGGATGAGCCCGGAGGCCGCCGCATAGGTGTAGTGCCGCTCGGCGACCAGGAACGGCAGCAGCGCCGGCACCGCACCCTGATAGAGGTCGTCGACGGCGTGGCTGGCGGTGAGCAGGGCGACGCCGGCGCGATTCACGGCGCGCCGGGCCCGGGCCGCGCAAGCAGGGCCTGGAGCGCGCGGATGGTCGCGTCGAGATGCGCGCTGGTCGCGGCGGTGGCCGCCTGCGGATCGCCGGAGCGGATCGCGGCGGCAAGGTCGAGATGCCCGGGACTGGCGTCGACCCGCAGCTCGTGGTCGGCGACGGCGTTGAAGAGCGCCTCGCGCAGGGCGGTGGTGAAGCTGGCGAACAGCTCGGACAGGACCGGGTTGTGCGCCGCCGCGACCACGGCCTCGTGAAAGGCGAGGTCGGCCTCGACGAAGGAGGCGTCCCTCGCTTTGGCGCGAGCGGCCTGACGCCGCCGCAGCGTCCGCTCGAGCCGAGCCAGGTCGTCGGCGTCGCGGCGGGTGGCGGCCAGCCGGGCCGCCTGCAGCTCGAGCGCGTGGCGCACCTCGAAGACGTCAAGGACGGCGGCGCGTCGCAGGCGGGTCTCGAGGTCGGCATCGAGCGCGACGGCAGCGCGCACGAAGGTGCCCGCGCCCTGCCTGGACTCGACCAGGCCGGGGCCGGCCAGCGCCCGGATCGCCTCGCGCACGGTTGAGCGGCCCACTCCCAGCTCGGCGGCGAGCGCCGCCTCGGACGGCAGGCGCGTGCCCACTGGCCAGGCGCCGCTGGTGATCTGTTCGCGGAGCCGCTCGATCGCCTGGTCGACGAGGGGGTTGCGGCGGAGCGCGGTGAGCGCCACGAGCCTACCTCCAACACATCAGGTTGTCAGACAACTTGCAGGCTACACCCGCCCACCGACCCCTGAGCTACGCGACCGGGTTGACCAGGACACCGAGGCCATCGATCTGGATACGTACGACGTCGCCCGGCTGCAGCGACACGTCGTCGGGCGGCACGATGCCGGTGCCGGTCAGCAGGACGCAGCCGTACGGGAACCACAGCTCGCGCCCAAGATAGGCAACGAGGTCCTCGAGCGGCCGCTTCATCAGCCTCGTCGAGCTCTCCCCGCCGAACAGCGGGCGCCCGCCACGGTCGATCTCGAGCCGGATGGCGAATGGCGGCTCGACCGCGCCGACCGGCACGAGCGCCGGCCCGAGCGCGCAGCCGCCGTCGTAGATCTTCGCCTGTGGCAGGTAGAGCGCGTTCTCCCCCTCGATGCTGCGCGAGCTGACGTCGTTGCCGATCACGTAGGCGACCGGGGTGAGCGTGGCGTCGAGGACCACGCCAAGCTCGGGCTCGGGAACGTCCCAGCCGGAGTCGGCGCGGACACGGATCGGCTCGCCGGGCCCGCGGACCCGCCAGCCGGGCGACTTGAAGAACAGCTCCGGCCGGCTGGCCTCGTACACCCGCGTGTACAGGTCGGTGCCCACCGGCGACTCGGCCACGCGTGCCTCCCGCGAGCGCAGGTAGGTGACCCCCGCGGCCCAGACCTCCTGCGACTGGACCGGCGCGAGCAGGCGGTTGCCCTCGAGGTCGCCGGGTACCGCCGGGGCCGCCACCAGCTCGGCGAACCCCTCCGGGCGCGCCAGGACCGCGTCGAGCGTCAGGTCCTCGGCGAGCAGCTCCGCCGGCCCGCCCGCGCTGGTGCCACGGGCCAGCCGCGTGCGGCCGCCGGCCAGCTCGACGCGGAAGATCGCCTGGTCCATAAGCCCTCAGTGTGCACCCCACAGGCAACCTCGCGACCGCCGAGACCCTGTCCCGGGGAGCAGGTAGGATCTCCCCATGACCGCACCGCAGGTGAAGCGCACCGACCCGCCGCTGGTCGCCGACGAGCGCACGATGCTCACCGGCTGGCTCGACTATCACCGCGCGACGCTGGTGATGAAGTGCGCCGGGCTGAGCGACCAGCAGCTCAAGCTGCGCTCCGCGGAGCCGTCGACGCTGTCGCTGCTTGGGCTGGTCCGGCACCTGACCGACGTGGAGCGTAGCTGGTTTCGCCGTCGCGTCGCCGGCGAGCAGGGTCCGGACGTCGGGCCGATCTACTACAGCGAGGAGCGGGTGGACGGCGATTTCGACGACCTCGACGACACCGACCCGGCCAGGGTCTTCGCCGCCTACGCCGAGGAGGTCGAGCGCTGCGGCGCCGCGGTGGACGGATTGCCGCTCGACCACAGCTTCCTCCATGACGGCTGGACGTTCTCGCTGCGCTGGGTCTACCTGCACATGATCGAGGAGTACGCCCGTCACAACGGCCACGCCGACCTGCTGCGTGAGCGCATCGACGGCGTGACCGGCGAGTAGTCCCTCCCGGACGTCGAGCGAACCTTTCAGGAGGGTGAATCGGTCAGGATAGAAGCAATGAGCCCACTCGACGTCTCCCAGGCAACGCCTGTCTCCTCCGCGGATGAGTTCGATCGCTGGCTGCGCGACAACGGCGCATCCCAGCGAGAGCGGATCGTCGCGATCTACAAGAAGGCCTCCGGCAAGCAGTCCGTGACCTTCGACGAGCTGCTGGATACGGCACTGTGCCACGGCTGGGTCGACACCCAGACCAAACGCATCGACGACCAGCGCTACGCCATCCGCTTCGTCCCCCGCCGCCCCGGCTCGAACTGGTCGGCCACCAATCGAGAACGAGTGCGGCGCCTCCAGCGCGAACGTCGCATGACCCCCGCCGGCGACGCCGTGCTCCCTCCCGACCTGTAGCGATGCTCCCCCCTGGCCCGGCTCCAAGGGAGAGGCGGAGCCGGGGGTGACGGTTCGCCTCAGGCCGTGGTCAGCTGAGCCACCTCCGGCCAGCCGGACAGGAGGCCGACAGCACTCCCCGGCCGGCTGCGGGCTTACGATGACCAGGCCATGCGCAACCGCGGCCACCAACAACGACGCGACGTCGCTCGCTTCGACGCATGGTCGCAGCGCTACGACCGAAGCTGGCTGCAACGCGCGGTCTTCGGCCCGGTCCAGGCGCACGTGGTCGCCGTGGCAACCCAGGTCGCACCCCAGGCGGGCACCGTCCTGGACGTGGGCTGCGGGACCGGGCGGCTGCTGGAACGGCTGGCCCACGCGTATCCGGCCGCCCACCTGTTCGGCGTGGACGCCGCGCCGGGGATGGCACTAGTGGCCGCGCGACGCCGCCGGATCGCTACCATGGTGGGGGTTGCCGAGCGGTTGCCGTTCCGGACCGGCTCGGTGGAGCTGCTGGTCAGCACCATCTCGTTGCACCACTGGAGCGACCAGCGCCGCGGCTTGGCGGAGGTCCGGCGCGTACTCGCCCCCGGCGGGCGGTTGCTGCTGGCCGACCCGATCGTGACCGCCTGGCTGCGGCCCTTCTTCGTGGTCGCCCGCGCCCGGGACCGGTTCCACACCCAAGCCGAACTGGACGCCATGCTCACCCGCGCCGGGCTGCAGCCGACGCGGCGCTCGATGGTGCCAGGGATGTGGGGGGCGGTGGCGATGACCGTCGCAGCGGCCGTTTGAGCGCATGATGGGAATGACCCGCGGCCACCACACCGATCATCGGCTGAGCGCCTGCGTGAATGTGGAGATGAAGGTACGGATCGTCGGCGCTAAGCTCGAGGAGGCCAGCAGGAACCCCCACGTAGCGCAGACCAGGAACTCCAACAGGGTGAGGCCGTCGCCCTTGTGGCGGAAAATCATCATCATGCCGATGACGACAGTAAGCAGGAACAGCAGCGAGAGGTTGACGCGCATGAGGGCTACCTCCGGATGCCGATGGCCGTATGGGTCGTTTTGTCGGTCGGCCGGATGATCTCAGCGCCGAGGGTGGTGCAGAGGTGGTGCTGTCGTCCTCGATCTTGAAGGTTGGCTTGCCCTACTCGCTAGGTTAGAGCTTCTGATCACCTCTCAGCCATGTCCCGCAGCTTCGGACCAGCCACCGGGACATCGCGCAGGTCGGCTACCGCCTCGAACGACCAGACTCGACCGCTCGACAACGGCATCCTCTCAGGGCGTATCGGCACCGTTCCTGACCATCTCAACCGACACCTTGCCGAGCCCCGGGTACGAGCGAGCACTGGGCCGGGAGGAGAGGAAGGACCGTTCCCGGGGTGGCGTCGATCGTTTACCGGCCGGTCGGCTGCCCCGCCTGGATCCGGGAGCCCTTGCGGGTCCGCAGCGTGTCGGCCTTGGTCCGCTCCGGGAACCGGCTGGCGTACTCGTGCTCCAACTGCAGCATGCGGTCGGTGTGATTGAGGAGCGCCTGGCGCGTGCCGTGGAAGAACGTCTCCTCGCGGGTCGCGTACAGGTAGCGGAGCTCGCGTTCCAGCGCCGCGTCTTCCAGCCGATGAGGATTGAGGCCGAACTTCCCCGCCATGACAGTCCCCTTCCATCCGACCGACGGCCGACGCCGTCGCCTCCTGACGGCGGATCCGGTCGCGACGATCCCGCCACACGACACCGTTGGCCGCGTGCGGCGCACTGCGCGGCCGGCTTGCTGGTCGACTCTGCCATCAGCCTACCGGGCCCGCTCCGCCGCGACAGGGAGCGCCTTCAAAGTAGCCCAGCCCGAGCGCGATCACGACGGCGTCACGCTGGTGGCACCAGCGTGATCGAGCCTCCCCGCCTGAGAAGGAGCCGGCTTCTGGCCGCCTGGACCCTGGCGGCTACGGTGTGGCGATACGTGCGACGATCTGCTGCTGATGGAAGAAGGGATTCTCACCCCCGTAATCGAAGGTCGAGACCGAGGTCGTGTAGGTGGAGCCAGCTGCCGAGTCGACGCCGAAGTAGTCGCCGATGAACGTGCCAGAGCTGCAGATGCAGCTCTGGTGCAGCGCCGACAGCTGCGGGTCCCACGTGTGCGCGGAGACGCGAACGTTGTTGCCGATCGGCGTCAGGCTCGGCCGATAGAACTGGACCGCCGTGTTGACACAGTAGTTCGAACGTCCCCACGGGGTCCCCGGCGAGGCGGCGGTGCCCGGGTCATGGGCGACGCCCGAGCCGGCCGCGTCCGGGTCGCCCTGCGACGGGCAGGGCAGGCGGCGGTCGTAGAAGACGACCGTGACCGTCCCGCTCGGGGCGACCTCGACCCGCGGTTGGAGCGCCTCGGTCGGCCCTTGGTTGTCGTTGACCCGGATCGGCGCGGTCCAGCGCTGGCCGCCGTCGAACGAGGCGGTCAGGTAGGCGTTCGACAGGCCGCTCGAGCCATCCTCATAGGTCACGTACAGCGGATAGGGACCGCCGTTGGAGACCCGCTTGGTCCCGACCGCGAACGAGTTGACGATCCCCTCGCGGAAGGTCGTGTTCTGGTAGGTCGGCGTCTGCACGTTCGGGGCGACCAGCAGTGGCCCCTGCCACGTCACGCCGCCGTCGCGTGACCAGTCGAGATAGATGTCGTTGTTCAGAAAGTCCTTGGAGACCGGATTGTTGGTGACCGTGGTGTAGACGGTGCCGTCCGGCGCCACATGCGGCAGCAGGTAGGTGTCCCACCGCTTACCGTTCACGGTCGGCAGCTCCACCGGGGCCGACCAGTCGGTGTGGGTGCCGTCCGGGTGGGCGTCGGCATAGGAGACGAAGACGACCGACGGGTTGAGGACGAAGATCGTCCACATCGCATAGACCCGGCCGTAGTGAGGGCTCGAGGGGTTGGTGTCGATCGTGATCCACTGCTTGTCGGGCACGTTGGTGTCCGCGTTCGGCACGGTGACGACGTAGTCGGGGTGTCCCTCGTGGGTGGTGATCCATTGGGTCGCCGTCGCCGCCCCACCCGGATGGACCGAGACCGCGACCGCCTCGGGCGGCACGGCCGGGTTGATTTGCTTGGAGCCGTTGTCGTACCTGTGGAAGCCGAACTTGTCGTAGTAGAACTGGTAGGGCAGCACCAGCGAGTAGAAGTTGCCCCACGGGTCGAACGCCCCCACCGGGTCGGTGTTGTCGGTCCAACCCTCGTACCCGGGCACGTGGCCCTGTACCGGCCAGGTCACGCCACCGTCGAACGACTCGAAGAAGCCGAGCAGGTGGTTGTAGCCCTCCGCGCTGACCGCCCACTTGCTCTGGCCGATCAGGTGCAGCGGGTTGGTCGGATCGACGCGGATGTCAGACTCGGAGTGGTCCTTTACCCGCATGGCCGGATTGTCCACGTCCTGCGTCGGATACGGGCCCAAGTCCTCGCCGGTCGTCGCGGCCCCGTCGCACGCTGACATGCCGCCATCGAGGTAGCCGTCGGCCGGCGTCAGCGCAGCGAAGTAGGTCACCTCCGGCGCGTAACAGCTCGTCCGCTGCGTCGTGGCGGAGACGTTGGTGACGCCCTTGGCCGAGTAGCTCCCCGCGAACGCCGCGTCCGACTGGGCGCCCTGCGGCAGGCCATTGGTAGCGCTGCGCGCGACCGCGCCAGAGACACCGAGGACGAGCACGACCACGGCGACGAGCACGGCGAGTGACACCGTCGCTTTCCTCACTGCCCTCCCCCTCTCCTACCATTCCCCCCCATCGCTGATTCTCGCTCGTGCGGTGTCACAGCGATAGGCTCTCTCTACGGAGAGCGTCGACGAGGATCTGGACGTTTCATCGGCCGCGAGCGCACCATTCCCCCTGGGTTTCCTGGCGCTCACGTGATTCACGCCGACACGGAGGTCACCATGGGCATACCGGCACGGTTCCGCCTGGCACGACCGGCGATGGCGCTGCTGGTCACGGCGATGGTCGCGCTGCCGGCTCCCGCGCTGGCACACGGCCATCGCGCCATCCGCGTCACCACCACGATCCAGGCAGCCGTGGACGCGGCCGGGCCCGGTGACACCGTCGAGGTCCCACCGGGCATCTACCGTGAGAGCGTGCTGATCGACAAGAGCGACATCACCCTGCGCGGCAGCCGCGGCGCGGTGATCGACGCGCACGGCGCCACCAACGGCATCAGGGTCGGCAGCGGCCAGGAGACACCGGGTCCGGACGGCTTCCCGGTCTGCCCACCACTGGCGCTTGGCAACGTCACCGTCGAGGGCCTCACCGTCCGCAACGCCGAAGACAACGGCATCTTCCTGATCGGCGTCGACGGCTTCCAGGTGCGCGGCGGCCGCTACGTCAACAACGACGAGTACGGCGTCTTCCCGCGTTGCTCAACCCACGGCCTGGTGGTGGGCAACTTCGCGGCGGGCGCCAACGACACCGGCATCTACGTCGGCAACGACACCGACGTCACCGTGACCGGCAACCGCGCCGTGGGCAACACCAGCGGGTTCGAGGTGGAGAACTCGAGCTCGGTCGTGGTGCGCGGCAACCAGGCGACCGGCAACACCGCCGGGATCCTGGTGTTCGTGCTGCCGGGCCTGCCTCGGACCACCACCGACCACGTGCTGGTCGACGGCAACGTGGTGGCCAGCAACAACCGGCCCAACCCGGTCCCGCCCGACAGTGGCGAGGAGCTCGGCCTGGTGCCGACGGGCTCGGGCATCCTCGATATCGCCGGTGACGACGTGTCCTTCCGCCGCAATGTCGTGGTCGGCAACGACAGCGTCGGCATCGCCGTGGTGGCCTCGCCGTTTGCCGGGCTGGACCCGCGGGTGGAGCCCAACCCCGACCGCACCAGCGTGGTCGATAACGTGATCGTCCACAATGGGCTGCACCCCGACCCGCTCCGCGCCGGAGACCGTGCCGCCGACATCGTCTACGACGGCTCCGGGACCGGCAACTGCTTCGCCCACAACGTCTTCGAGACCGACTTCCCCAGCGGCATCACCGCACAGTTCCCCTGCGCCTGACGAGCCATTTGGCTCGCCCAGCCATTCCTTCTCATCCTCAGTCGGTCAGCCCTAGAGCCCCGAGGCGGGACGGAGCGGCAGGATGGGTGCAGACCAGAATCGGTTTGGGTGGCCTGATGGAGGCTCGGCTCTGCCGCGCCCCGCAGGCTGGACCGGGCAACGCCTGCCGTTGTGGCTCAAATTCTCGATGGGGTTGGTGGCCGTCATGGCCCTCGGCATGGCGGCAGGAGCGGCGTGGTTGTCCTGGACAGGTCGACCGGCGACCGGCGTCCCGCTCGCCGCGGGTGCCCTATTCCTGGGGCACGTCGTGGGGTTGAGCACGCGCGTCTGGTGGACAGGCCGGCGTTCCAGCCGAACGAAAACCTTGACCGCAACGCCAGACGGCACCAAGGGCGTGACGTTCATCTACTCGGCCTGGTCGTACTACTGGGTCACGGCAGTCCTGGCGATGACCGAGCTGGTCGCTGCGGCGGTGACAGTGGGTGCCGCCCTGTCGGCCACGATCGTGGGCGTCGTGATGGCGGTCGTCATCGGCGTCTTGGCCATGGTTGTCGGGTGGTTCCTGGTCACCATGCTGCGTCTGGCACCCGGCAAGATCATCCTTTCCCCCACCGGGGTGTACCACCGCGGCCTGACCTCCACCCACTTCATCCCGTGGCACGCCATCGTCGCGGTCTCCGCCGAATGGATCGGCACGCCGATCATCGCTGTCAAAGCATTCCCGTCACAGGACACCCGGGTACGCCGCTATATGGGCCGATTTGGCTCGGGGGAGGTGCAATTTCTGCCGATCATGGTCATCCGCACCGCCTGGCTCGCCACCGACCCGACCACCGTCTACTCCGCACTGTCCTTCTACCACGCATACCCGGACCTCCGGGCCGAGCTGGCCACACCTGACGCCCTCGACCGGATCAGCAGCGGCCGAGCAGTAGGGCAGCAGCAGCCGTGACGCGGACTCGGCGTCGATCTCATCCGCCACCGAATAGGAACGCGTCGATCTCGGCCAGGAAGTGCTTCCACGCGGGGTCGCGTTCAGGAAGCAGGTGGTTGCTGCTGTCGAGTGGGACCAGATAACTGTCCGGGATCAGCGCAGCCAGCAACCTCGACTGCTCAAAGGCATTGTCAGGCTCTCGGCGGGAGCACATGATCAGCGTGGGCACTGTGAGCTTCGGCGCGAGGTCCGTCACGTCGATGTTGGCGAACTCGTCAACGAACCGCCACGCATTCTCCGGGGATGTCGAGCGCCGCTGAAGCTCGTCGAAACTGCGCCACTGCTCCTGGGTGGCTTCCGGCAGGAAGCGAGCCACGAAGATCTGCCGGTACGTCGGATCTGGACGGCCCCAACCCAGGCGGACCACGTCGATGCGGGCCTTGGCGAGCTCGTCGGAGGTGCGGGCGCGCTTGCGCCGGCCCTGGGCGTACGAGCCGAGCAACACCAGGTGGCTGACTCGTTCGGGTGGCGCACCGCGTAGGCGATGGCGACGGGTCCGCCCTGCGAGATGCCGAGCAGCGAGAACCGGTCCAGCCCGGCGGCGTCGACGACGGCCTCCAGGTCGTCCACCCAGTCATGGAATGAGAACCGTCCGATATCCCAATCCGACAGCCCGCAGCCTCGCTCGTCGTACCGGACGAGGCGGAATCGACGTGACAGCTCGACCAGCCAATGCCGCCACACTGGACTTTCCCAGTCGTAGTCGAGGTGGCTGAGCCAGTTCGCGGCCTTCACCAACGGCGGGCCTTCGCCGCTGGCCGCGTAGGCAAGGCGGGTGCCATCCGCCGTCGTACGGAATCGGATCTCCTGCCCCGGCGGGGTCGGCGAGACGCCGGCGACCGTATCTGACTGCTCGGCCTCGTTCACCGGCGCCACGAATTGGTAGCCACGTCCGTGGACCGTACGGATGAGGCGCTGGCCGCGTCCGTCGTCGCCGATCGCCTGGCGTGCCGCCTTGACCCGGCTGGTGAGCGCCGACTCAGTCACGAATCGATTGCCCCAGACGGTATCGAGCAACTCCTCCTTGGGCACGACCCGTCGCCGTTCCCTGAGCAGCACGGCGAGGAGGTCGAACACCTGCGGCTCAACCGGACGGAGCTTCCCAGCCCGGCGCAGCTCGAACCGGTCGAGATCAAGCTCACAGTCCTCGAAGAGAAAGATCAAGACAAACCCCCACGTCGCCCCCGCAGCGTTCACCAGTCTCTCACCCTGGGACGGCCGTACCTCACTCAGTCTCCAGGTGTTCTCCATCTTTCCTCCAAGGCTGAGGCCCACCGAGCGCGCACATTGATGCACGAGTCCCGATCAGGCCACGCCGCCAGGGCCCAGCGCACAGAGGAGAACCCGTGATCAGCCTTCTTGCCGACCGCCGCGACATTGCCACGGGCGCCCGAGCGATGGCGCCGTGGCTGATCGGGCTGGTCCCCTTCGGACTGGTGATCGGCCTCAGCGCCGCACAGGCAGATGTCCCCAGGTTGGCCGGGTGGCTGACTGGCCCACTGATCTTTGCCGGCAGCTCACAGGTGGCGACGATCGAGATGCTCGATGCCGGGGCTGCCGCAATCGTCGTGGTGGCCGCCGCACTGATCATCAACATCCGGCTCATCCTCTACTCCGCGACGATGGCCCGCTATTGGCGCGGCACACCGTGGTGGTGGCGGTTCGTGGCCGCCTATCTCCTTATCGATCCGTCGCTTGCGGTCGGGCTCGACGGCTACGCGCGGCTGGTCGACCGCGGTCGGGCGCACGCTCACTACTTCGGCGGCGCGGTCCTGCTCTGGGTGTCCTGGCTCGCCGCTATCGGCGTCGGCGCAACGGTCGGCGCGAGCCTGCCGACCTGGCTTCGCCTCGAGTTCGTGATCCCCCTCCTCCTCGTGGGTGAGGCGGTCCCCAAGCTTGCCAATCCGGTGCTGCGTCGAGCGATCTTCGCCGCGGCCACCGTTGCACTCCTGGCACTTTCGGCTCCGCTGCACCTCGCCATCGCGCTGGCAATCGCCGCGGGCATCACCGCCGGTCTCACCGCACGACCCGATGTGTCGGCGCAGTCCAACCACCCGCTTCGACAAACCACGGGGGTACGGCGATGAAGTCCTGGATCGTCATCCTGGCCGCAGGTTTCGGCAGCTACCTGTTCCGACTCAGCACGATCGTGCTCGTCGACCGGATCACGATGCCGGCATACCTCGAACGAGCCTCGGGACTCGTCGCCCCGGCGGCGTTCGCCGCACTGGCTGCCACCGGTGTCGCGACAGCCTGCATGGGCCTTGGGGTCACCGAGGCCGCAGCGCCGCTGGCCGCGGTCGCCGCAGCCGTCATCGCCGTCCTGCGCACCGGTTCGTCCTATGCCGCAATCCTCGTCGGCATGCCGACCTTGTGGATCACGACCAGCCTGCTGTCGCGCTGACGTACCACGACCGACCTCACCGGGAGCCACGCAGCCATGCACACCACCAACCCCAGCCGCCACGACGTCGTCGTCGTGGGCGGACGAGTCGCCGGATCAGCCACCGCCATGCTGCTCGCTCGTCTCGGCCACGACGTGGCAATCGTGGACCAGGCGTCCTTCCCCAGCCACCCTCGACGCGGTCAAGCAGGCACCCGACGCCGCCAACTTCCAGTTCCGCGCCCACAACCAGTGGCTCAGCGGCACCCACAACCGCAGCACCATCACCGACTACCACGGGATCGGAGCCGAACGCTCCCACCAGCGCACCTTCGTCTTCGACGCCGACCACCCCGCGGTCCTGGTGGGCCAGGACCACGGACCCACCCCCGTGGAGTTCGTGCTGCACGCCCTGGCCGCCTGCCTCACCGCCGGCCTGGCCAACATCGCCGCCGCCCGACGGGTCAGGCTCACCCAGGTCCGCTCCACCGTCACCGGCGACATCGACCTCAACGGCACCCTCGGGCTCAACCCCGACGTGCGCAACGGCTACCAGCAGCTCACCGTGCGCTTCACGATCAAAGGTGACGCTCCAGCCGACAAGCTGCGCGAGCTCGTGGCGCAGTCACAAGCCCGCTCGGCGGTCTCCGACATCATCACCAACCGGGTACCCGTCACCATCGAGGTCGACACCCGCTGACGCCCAGGCCAGCTGCCACGGCTCCCCGCAGGCCAGGCTTCCGGTACTCGCCGGTCCCCTGGCCCGCGGGACGTCGATCCGGGCATCTTGCGGTCCACGATGCACAATGACGCACGTGGGGGTCCGATTCGGTGATTGCGAGCTGAGCGTCGAGCGTCTCGAGCTGCGACGCGTCGACAAGGTCGTCGATATGGAGCCCCAAGTCTTCGATGTGCTGGCCTATCTGCTGCGCCATCGCGAGCGGGTGGTGCCGAAGACGGAACTCCTCGACCAGATCTGGGATAACAGGTTCGTCTCCGAGTCGGCGCTCTCCAGCCGCATCAAGTCCGCTCGCCGCGCCGTTGGCGACAGCGGCCGAGATCAGCGGATCATCAAGACAATCCACGGCCGTGGCTACCGGTTCGTGGCCGATGTGATCGAGAAACCCCGATTCGCCGGTTCGACCAACGGGAGCGCGGCGACTCACGACCCGGCTGGTTCGTGGCAGTGCACAAGTTCCTCGTCGCCGCGGCGGAGCATTCGGGTGCAGTGCTACTGCTCGACGTCATCACGCTGCAAGGCATGATCGCCCACAACCGCGGCGAGTGGTTCGACCGGCTCCGTCGTGGACTCCGCGCAACGGGCGAGAATCCGCAACTTGCCTCGACGGTGTTCGACTCGCACCTGTGCGTCGCCGAGTACCTCCTCTACGGACCGACGCCCTACGACGAAGTGATTTGCCTGACGCGCCAGTTGCGCGAGCAGGCCGAGCGGACGGGCGCACGACGCGGGGTGGCGTTCGCGGTGACGGTGGCCGGTGAGGCGGCTCTGCTCGCTGGCGACCTCGATGCCGCGCGTGCCGATCTCACTGAGGCGGTTGCCTTGCACGCCGAGATGGGAGCCGACACCGGCACGGCGCATACGCTCCAGCGACTGGCCGAAGTCGAGCCTGCCGGCGATGACCCGGCAGCGGCCGAGCGTCTGCTGCGGCGTGCGCTTCCGCTCGCTCGCTGGTCGTCCTTGGCTCGCCATCTCCTTCAGCGCATCTACGGAACGCTCATCTCTGCGGCCCCGGACGCGGATGCCGCGCTGGCGGTCGTCGATGAGGCAGTAGAGAGGCTGGACGAGCCGTTCGCCTGTACCTTGTGTCAGGTCATGATCGCAGTGCCGGCTTCGATCGCGTGCATCGAGGGAGGGCGTCTCGACGAGGCTCGCTCCTGGCTCGCCCGGGCCCAGAGTTCAGCGGCGACCTGGCAAGGCACGGCGTGGCAGGGAGCGGTCGCCGAGGCGCGGGCCCACCTCGCGCGAGCCGAAGGAGACCGTGCCGCTGCCAATCGCCTTCTGGCCGATGCGGCGAAGCTGTTCGAAGTCGCCGGACAACCGCTCGACGCCCAGCGCTGCCTGGAGGCCGTGGACAGCTGACGGCGTATGGCTGCGAATCCCACAAGCACCAGGGAATCCCCCTTTATCCGGGGAAGTAGACTAGCCAGGCGGCGAAGTTCTGCCCACACTGGGTCCGTCCATCGGTCTCGCCGTCGGAGGGGATCCGTGGAGGCAAAGGTCAGTCTTTCGCCGGACCCGGACCGCAACCTCGCCCTCGAGCTGGTGCGCGCGACTGAGGCCGCCGCCATGGCGGCGGCACGGCAGCTCGGCCGCGGCGACAAGGAGGCCGTCGACCAGGCCGCCGTGGACGCGATGCGGCCGGTGCTCGGCTCCATCACGATGGACGGCGTGGTCGTCATCGGCGAGGGCGAGAAAGACAACGCGCCCATGCTCTACAACGGCGAGCGCGTCGGCAACGGGTCCGAACCGCAGGTCGACATCGCGGTCGACCCGGTGGACGGGACCACGCTCACGGCCAAGAGCCTGCCCAACGCGCTTGCGGTGGTGGCTCTGGCCGAGCGAGGCACGATGTTCGACCCGGGCCCGTGCGTCTACATGGAGAAGCTCGCTGTCGGCCGCGAGCTGGCCGGCGTGGTCGACTTCGAGGCGCCGGTCGAGACCAACCTTGCGCGGATCGCCGCGGCCAAGGGCATGGACGTGACCGAGCTGACAGTCTGCGTCCTCGACCGTCCGCGGCACGAGGCGCTGGCCCGCCGGGTGCTGGCCACCGGCGCGCGCATCAAGTTCCTGCTCGACGGCGACGTGGCCGGCGCGATCATGGCCGCGCGGCCCGGTACCGGCGTCGACGTGCTCGTGGGCATCGGCGGCACCCCGGAGGGCGTGCTCGCCGCCTGCGCGCTCAAGTGCATGGACGGGGCCATGTTCGGGCGGCTGTGGCCACGCAATGACGAGGAACGGCGGGCCGCGCTCGACGCCTGCTACGACCTCGACCAGGTGCTCACCATCCACGACCTGGTCCGGGGCGACAACGTGTTCTTCTCCGCCACCGGCGTGACCGACGGCGAGCTGCTGCGCGGCGTGCGCTTCGAGCCGCACGAGGTGCTCACTCAGTCGCTGTCCATGCGATCCAGGTCCGGCGCCGTGCGTCTGATCGACACGCGGCACCAGCTCGGCAAGTCCAACCTGGTGGCCAGGCCGCGTGGCTGATCTGGAAACTCAGGTCGTGGTCGTCGGGGGCGGGGCGACCGGCGCGGCGGTGCTGCGCGACCTCGCGCTGCGCGGCATCGACGCGATCCTGGTCGAGCGTGCCGACCTCGGCACCGGGACGTCGGGGCGCTGGCACGGGTTGCTGCACTCCGGCGGCCGCTACGTGGTCAAGGACCCGGCCTCGGCCACCGAGTGCATCGAGGAGAACCAGGTGCTGCGGCGCATCGCGCCGCACTGCATCGAGGACACCGGCGGGCTGTTCGTCCTGCTGCCCGAGCACGACCAGAGCTACGGCGACGCCTTCATGGAGGGCTGCCGCAAGACGGGCGTGCCCTGCGAAGAGCTGAGCCTGGTCGAGGCCCGCAGGCGCGAGCCGCTGCTGACGCCCAGGCTGTCGCGCGTGTTCGCCGTGCCGGACGGGACGCTGGACGGCTGGAAGTTGATCGGGAGCTTCGTGGCCGACGCCACGGCGCACGGCGCCCGCATGCTCACCCGCCACCCGGTGGTCGGCTTCGAGCGCGACGACGACGAGATCCGGGCCGTGCGCGTGCGCGACACCGCCTCTGGCGAGGACGAGCTGATCGCCTGCCAGTGGGTGCTGAACGCGGCCGGGGCGTGGGCCGGGCAGGTGGCCGGGATGGCCGGGGCCAAGCTGCGGATGGCGCCAGGCAAGGGCGCCATGGTCGTGATGGTCGGCCGCTACGTGCGCGGCGTGGTCAACGACTGCCGCATGCCGGGCGACGGCGACATCATCGTGCCCGTGCACGAGGTCGCCATCCTCGGCACCACCGACGTGGAGACCGACGACCCCGACGACATCTCGGTCGACCCGCGCGAGGTCGACTTCATGATCGACACCTGCGCCCAGATGGTCCCGGCGCTCGCGCACGGCCGGGTACTACGGGCGTTCAGCGGCTCCCGGCCGCTGTACAAGGCCGACGACGACGCCGGCGACAGTCGCGACATCACCCGCGCCTTCTTCGTGCTCGACCACGGCGGGCGCGGCGGGCCGGGCAACCTGCTGTCGATCGTGGGCGGCAAGCTCACCACCTGCCGGCAGATGGCCGAGCGCACCGTGGACACCCTGGTGGCCAAGATGGGCGTGGGCGTGGCCTGCACCACGGCCGATACGCCGGTCCCCGGCGCCGAGCACGGCATCCACCGGCTGGCCGACCCGCTGGCCACGGTCGAGCGGCAGGTCGAGTACGGCGAGCTGGTATGCGAGTGCGAGCTGGTCACCCGGACGCGGATCGAGGCCGCGGTCGACCACGGCACCACCGAGCTGGACGACCTGCGACGGCAGATGCGGCTGGGCTTCGGGCCCTGCCAGGCCGCGTTCTGCGGCTGGCGCGCGGCCGCGATCGTGGACGCGCGGCGCCCGGGCACGACCGAGCCGCTGGCGAACCTGGAGCGCTTCCTGGAGGAGCGCTGGCGCGGCCAACGCGTGGCCACCTGGGGCGACGGGGCCGTCCAGGCTCTGCTCAACCAGGCCATCTACCGCGGGACGTTCGACCTGCAACCGAGCCGGGAGACGGCCGCCGAGGTCACGGGGCGGGAGGCGTGATGCGGGCGGACGTGATCGTGGTCGGGGCCGGGCCGGCCGGGCTGGCCGCCGCGGTCGCCTTGGCCGAGGCCGGGCGCGACGTGCGCGTGATCGCGCGCGGCAACGGCTTCACCCACTGGGCGCCTGGGGCAGTGGACGTGCTCGCCCGCGCCGGCGGCCAGCCGGTCACCCGGCCGCTGGACGGCCTGGCCCGCCTGCCCGAGCGCCACCCGTACCGGCTGCTCGGCGAGGACGCGCTGCGCCGCGCGCTGGACCGGTTCCAGCGGTTCGTGGCCGACGCCGGCCTTGCCCACCAGGGCAGCCTCGACGCCAACCGCCGGCAGGTCACCGCGCTCGGCACGCTGCGCCCGACTTGCCTGGCGCCCGCGCCGGCGGCCCGCCCGCTGGCCGGCCGCGTGGCTGTGGTCGGCTTCGCCGGCTTCCGCGACTTCGCGCCCGAGCTGTGCGCGCGTGGGTTGCGGGCCGCCGGGCACCAGGCCGACCCCGGCACCGTCGAGCTGCCCGCCTGGGACCACGAGCACAACTTCCACGGCGTCGACCTGGCCCGCGCCGTCGACGACGAGGGCTTCCGCGCCCGGCTGGCCGACCAGCTCGGCCCGGCCGCGGGTGGCGCCGACATGGCCGTCGTCCCGGCCGTGCTCGGGCTGGCCAGCGGGCACGAGGCCTGGGCCGACCTCGAACGCCGGGTTGGCGTTCCGCTGGTCGAAGCCGCGCTGGCGCCGCCGTCGGTGCCGGGGATGCGGCTGTACGCGGCGTGGCGGGCGCGCCTGCGCGCGCTCGGCGTGGCCTGGCAGCTCGGCTTCCCGGTGACCGGCCTCCGGGTCGACGGCGGTCGGGTCACCGCCGTGGTCACCGAGGGCGCGGCCCGGCCGATCGTGACCCGCTGCAACGAGGTCGTGCTGGCCACCGGCGGGGTGGCCGGGCGCGGCATCCGGGCCGAGCGCGACGGGACGCTGGTCGAGGTCGTGGCCGGCCTGGCGGTGCGGTCCTTCGGCGACCGAGTGCGGTACTTCGCCGACCACTTCCTGGACGACCATCCGCTCGGCGCGGCCGGGGTCGCGGTCGACGCCGAGCTGCGCCCGCTCGACGCCGCCGGCCGGCCCGCCCTCGACGGCCTGCGCTGCGTCGGCAGCCTCCTGGCTGACCACGACCCGACCGCCGAAGGCTCGCGTGGCGGTGTCGCCCTGGCCACCGCCACGCGCGTCGCCGAGTTGCTCGCCCCCACTGCCGTCTGAAAGGCCGCTCATGCCAGAGTCCGAACGCTCGCCGGTGCTCCACGTCGAGCAGACCGCCGACGCCTGCATCAAGTGCAACATCTGCAACACGGTCTGCCCCGTGTCCGCGGTCACCGACCTGTTCCCCGGCCCCAAGTACGAGGGACCCCAGGGCCAGCGCTTCCGCGCCGGGATCGAGGACGGCGGCTCGCCGGACCACTCGCTGGACTACTGCTCCGGCTGCGGCCTGTGCACCCAAGCCTGCCCCGAGGGCGTGATGGTGGCCGAGATCAACGCGCTCGCGCGCGACAAGCTGGTCCGCGGCCGCGGCGGCCTCAGCTTGCGCGACAAGCTGGTCTGCCGCCCGACACTTATGGGGAGGCTGGCCCGGCCGGTTGCCCCGCTGGCCAACCTCGCCCTGGGCAACCTGGGCGTGCGCTGGCTGATCGAGAAGGTCATGGGCGTGCACCGCAAGGCGGCCATGCCTCGGTTCTCACGCGTCAGCTTCCGCTCGTGGGCCCGCAGGCACCCACCGCCGGCCGGCGCCGAGCGCACGGTGGCCTACTTCCACGGCTGCGCGACCCAGGAGTACGAGCCCGAGGTCGGCACCGCGCTCGTGCGCGTGCTGGAGCGCAACGGGATCCGGGTCACCTTCCCCCGCCAGAACTGCTGCGGGCTGCCACTGATCTCCAACGGCGACTTCAACGCGGCGCGCCGGTTCGCTACCAGGCTGATTGCCAAGCTGGCCGGCGCCGCCGACGACCCCGGCGTGATCGTGGCCAACTCGACCTCCTGCGGCATGACCCTCAAGGCCAAGTACCGCGAGCTGCTCGGCATGGCCGACGAGCGCACCGCCAAGGTATCGCAGGCCATGTACGATATCTGTGAGTATCTCGCCGGCCTGGCCGACGACGGCCAGCTCGACATTTCATTCAACCCGCTTCCGGCCAAGGCCATCTATCACCCGCAGTGCCAGCTCATGGCCCACGGGGTCGGCACGCCCGCGGTCGACCTGCTCAAGCTCGTGCCCGGGCTGGAGATGGAGCTGTCCACGGTCGGCTGCTGCGGCATGGCCGGCACCTACGGTACCAAGGTCGAGAAATACGACATCGCCATGGACGTCGGCAAGGGCCTGTGGGAGCAGGCCAGGACCGTCAAGCCCGACTTCATCGTGTGCGACTCGGAGACCTGCCGCTGGCACATCGCCAAGGCGACCGGGCTGCCCGTCTACCACCCGGTCCAGGTCCTCGACCGCGCCTACCGCAGCTGACGCGCTTGGAGGCCGATGATGCCCATCGCCACCCCGGAGACGTACGCCGAGATGCTCGACCGGGCCAAGGCCGGCGGGTTCGCCTACCCGGCGATCAACGTGACCTCGTCGGAGACGCTCGTCGCCGCGCTGCGCGGCTTCACCGAAGCGGACAGCGATGGCATCGTCCAGGTCTCGACCGGCGGCGCGGCCTTCCTGTCCGGCCAGAAGGTCAAGGAGATGGTGGCCGGCGCCACCGCGCTGGCCGAGTTCGCCCACGTGGTCGCCGCCCGCTACCCGGTCCACGTCGCCCTGCACACCGACCACTGCCCCCCCGACAAGCTCGGCGGCTACCTGCGCCCGCTGCTCGCCGCGTCCGAGGAGCGGGTGGCGGCGGGCCGCGGGCCGCTGTTCCAGTCGCAGATGTGGGACGGCTCGGCCGTGCCGCTGGAGGAGAACCTGCGGATCGCCGACGAGCTGCTGGCCCGGTGCGCCAAAGCCAAGGTGATCCTGGAGGTGGAGATCGGGGTGGTCGGCGGCGAGGAGGACGACGTCGTCGGCGAGATGAACGAGAAGCTGTACACCACGCCCGAGGACGCGCTGCGCACCGCCGAGGTGCTCGGCACCGGCGAGCGCGGCCGCTACATCCTGGCCGCCACGTTCGGCAACGTCCACGGCGTCTACCAGCCGGGACACGTCAAGCTGCGCCCCAAGATCCTGGACGACATCCAGCGGGCCGCCGGTGCCCGCGTCGGCAGGGACAAGCCGTTCGACCTGGTGTTCCACGGCGGGTCCGGCTCGCTGCTGAGCGAGATCCGCGAGGCGGTCTCCTACGGTGCGGTGAAGATGAACATCGACACCGACACCCAGTACGCCTTCACCCGGGCGATCGCCGACCACATGTTCCGCAACTACGACGGCGTCCTGCGGGTCGACGGCGGCGTCGGCGTCAAGAAGACCTTCGATCCGCGCACCTATATGGCCAAGGCCGAGGGGTCGATGGCCGCGCGGGTGGCGCGGGCCTGCGAGGACCTCATGTCCGCCGGCACCTCGCTCGCGGCCTGACCGAGCCCGCTGCGGTGGAGCGACCAAGGCCAGCGTCGGCCGCGACCGCCGTCCGACCAGAGTCCCGCACTCGTCGTCGACGACCGAAGCTTGGATTGAAACCCCGACCAGACGGGTACTCCGAAGTGCCGGGGAACAAGGCTGTTCCTCAAGGGTGAAAGGGGTCTCCGGTGGAGATCATCGGTGTCATCATTGCGGGCATCATCATAGGCTTGCTGGGCAAGTGGGTCGCACCGGGTACGCGCGACAACATTCCGCTCTGGCTCACCGTTGTCTGTGGGATCGGCGGAGTGCTCATCGGATACTACGTCGCTGCGGCGTTCGGCGTTGCGGCGACACCCGGCATCGATTGGGTCCGGTGGATCATCAGCGTCCTCGTCGCGGCCGTCCTCGTCATGATCGCGGCCTCGGTGACGGGCGTACGACGCGGCAAGCTGACCGGCAGACGCGGCAAGCTGATCTAAAGGCGTTCGCTCGCTCCGGTGACAGGCACGGACGGGCGCGTAGGGTTCAGAAGCCGGGCCGTCATGCCGCGACCAGCGCGGCCGCATACAGCGGCGAGATCGGCCTGGCGGGCTCCTCCATGAGTACCGGCGAGCTGCATGAACGCAGTTGTGCACCCTACGGGCCGGGGACGCGCGGACGAGCCGACCGCGCCCCGGCCTTGGGCGACGGGTCGCGGGGCGACGGGTCGCGGGAGACCAGCGGCAAGGCCCGGCGCCGCCTGCGCTGTTCGGCTGGGCCGGCCGCTGTCACCCCGATCCAATGCCAGCTCCAGCTCGAACCAGACCACCCGGCCGCGCGGGTGGCGACCCACCCCCCAGCGGCTGGCGAGCACCTCCACCACCTCCAGCCCCCGCCGCCCGCTCGACTCCAACCCATGCCGGCACCGCCTCGGATGATCTGGGCCGCCAAGGTCGCGGACCTCCACCCGCAGGCGCAGCCGCTTGGGGTCCAGCTCGCCGCACTCCAGCTGGTAGTGCACCAGCAGGGTCCCGTCCATCCGGCCCGAGGCCGAATGCACCACAGCGTTGGTCACAACCTCGCTGACCAGCAATGCGACAAGATCCCCATCGACGACAGCGGCAACGGGGTGGCCGGCCAGGGCAAGGCCGGCGACGACGAACCGTCGCGCCGCCCTGACCTGGGCCGGACGGCCCCAAAACAGCCGATCGCCGCTTGTCGTGGCAGTCTTCTTGGCCATCATCTCTCACCACTCCTGGGCCTGAGGCGCTCCATCGTGGAGGGACCGACGAGCCGAGCCGAGCAACCGTGGCCAGCACCACCTGTTCCCAACCCCGCAGTGCGACAAATCACGCCATCCCTGGAGAGCTCCGGGCGGGTGTCGCTCGTCCGCATCCCTGCTGGCGTGCCCAGAGCCGCAAGGCGTCAGCACGGCGCGTACGACGCATCCGGCGCCTCAAGGGCGGCCTCGACATCGGCCAGCCGCTGGTGGTGCTGCGCGGCCAAGCGGCCCTCCAGCCCCGCGGTGGCCGGCATCGCCGAGTGCAGCGTGCCCCGCCGTTTGCTCGTGCTGTACCGCCCTCGCCGGACAGCAGCTACGATCTCGTCAGGCATCGCCTCCAATCCCACCCTTCAAAGGCCGACGGCAGACTGCTGGGGCACGTCACGGTCGTTGCTGGCCCTCCGTGGCGCAGCGGGCCACAGTCGGCAGCTGGTCGATCAGACGGTCCGCGGTCAGGTATTGCCGTTGGTCGGCGGTCCATTGCCTGGTGATCAGAGCGCTGGGGGGCGCACCTCTTCAAAATAAACAGCGTCGTCATCCCTCACCGCGTTACGCCGCTTCGTGTGCCTGCTCACGGTATGAATCCTGGTTTCCGTGCCCACACGCAGCGGTGGAGGCTTCGGCCCATGGCTGCCGGGCGGTCGGCGGCGGGCGGACCTGACACCGACCTGCCGGGGTGCCGAGGGCTTGCTCACGTTAGCCCGAGCGGGTCAGGGGAAGGGACAGGGTGTACCACCCGGAAGGGAGCCTGCTCTCCGGAAGGGGGTGTTGCGTGGAGCTGACGATTCCCGCCTTACCGGCCGAGCTTGCCGGCCTGCGGCGAGCCGCTCATCAGGCCCTGCGCGAGGTGCCGACCCAGGTCGCCGACGAGATGCTGCTGGCCCTGGATGAGGCAGCCACCAACGCGATCCTGTACGGGTCGCGCGGCGGCGACCCGGTCGAAGTGGCCGTCCGGATCCGGGGCGCCTGGGTCGAGGCCACCGTGCTTGACCATGGCCTTGCCCGGCCACCGCGCCCCTCACCGACCACCGCCGGGTTCCGCAGCCGTGGGTGGGGGCTGTGGCTGCTTCGCTGCCTGGTCGACGAGGTCCGCTTGGAGCGCGTCAAGCTCGGCACGCGGGTGACGCTCCGCCGGCGGATCCGGCCGCCGAGCGGCAGCGCTGGAAATGGTCAGCACCCTTCGGCCGGTCGCGCGTCCAGCTGAGCGGCTCTCATCGAGTTCACGGCCAGGAGACGGTTCGCACACGTGGCAAGGGGAGGGCCCGACGCCCTCCCCTTGCCCGGTGCTGATCGGCTCAGCCGGTGGTGGCGCTGAAGATGTCGTTGTTGCCGAAGGACGGCAGGCAATCACCTAGCGGCCACGGCGCCGGGAACACCCGGTGGCCTGCATCAAACGACGCCTGCCGCCAAGCGTCCATCGCCGGGCAGTCGACGGTGCGGCGCACGTCGGTCCACGTGCCCGCGCCGTAGCTGTTGGTGGCGATGGCGTAGACGTAGTCGCCCAGGAACTCGTTGTACAGGATGCGTCCCTGCGAGGTTCCCCGAGCATCGCCGGCGGGCCCGCTGGCGACGGTCACCCACGCCCCTGGGGTCCCACCCGCGCCGATGGTGGCCATGCGTAGCACCCCGTGCTCGGGCCGCGGGTTGGCGGTGGTGTCCTGGAACGGCTCCAGGAACGCCATGTACACCACGTAGACCGTCTGCCCGTTGGGGGAGATCCCCGGCGCGGAATACACCGATCGGTCCCCCGCCTCGGAGACTACGCTCGGCGCGCTCCAGGTGGCGCCGCCGTTGGTGGAGTACGACAGCAGCGACTTTTCGTTGTTGAAGCCGAACCGACCGTCGCTCCACGCGTCCACCAACTCGTTGGTCGCACCCTGGCCGGTGGGCGCCCCGTTGGCGATGTCGATGCTGGGCATGGCCGCCAGGTCGATACGCGCCCCGGCGATCCCGTCGGCGACGCAGCGGCCGCTCACCGGATCGATGAAGTAGCACGCGTCGTTCATCGACATGATCTCGACGGGCGGGGTCCAGGTCTTGCCGCCGTCGAAGGACTTGATCATGGTGTGCGTCCCGTGTCCCGGGGTGCCAACCGCGAAGTGGGTCCAGAACGCATACACCACGCCATGGCTGTCGGTGCGCACCGTGCAGCCCTGATGGGAGCCGCGCTCGAAGTTGGCCACCGGCGGAGCCACCACGCGGCTGGTCCAGGCGACGCCGCCATCAGTGGAGACGGCGACGTGGGGGAACAGCGGGAACCCCACTCCCCCGCTCAGGCTGTGGAAGTCGACGTAGCACACGTACGCGTGGCCGAAGAACGGGCTGGAGGCGGCGTTGTCCGCCCAGACCTGCTCCTTGTCCAGGTCGGTCGTGGCGGCGGTGCGAGGGGCCACAAAGTAGGGCCTGGACCAGTTCGCCTGCACCTTGACGCGGTCGGCGGTGACGTTGTCGATGTGCGAGACGGCGACCTCGGTGCTGGTGTTGACGGGGGCGCCGATGCGCGTGTCGGTGAGGTTGGTGGCCAGGTTGGAGTAGTACAGCCGCGAGCCGTTGGCCCACGAGAACCGGCCGTTGACCGGCACCGGCCCGAACGCGACGCCCGCGTCGCTGCGGGAGCGCAGCCCCGCCTCGAAGTAGTTGGGGACGGTGTGGATCGGCCCGACGTGCGGGGTGCAGGGCTCAACGGTCGGGCTGCAGTCGGCTGCGGTCAGCCCCGTGTAGGTGGGCTGGGTCCAGCTGTGGCCCCGATCGAACGAGAAGTACACGCCGCCAAGCCCGACGCCAAGGTTGAAGGTCCCCAGCGGGAACGAGCACGCCGCCGCCGTGGTCGCGGCCAGCCGCGAGCAGGGCTGCATGTCGACCAGATCGTTGGCGCCAGCGGCCAGGACGTCGGGTCTGGAGGCGTCGACCGCCAGCGCCGGCTCGTTCTGGGCGTTCTGCGGATGCTGGTTGGTCGGGCTCCCGACGCTGACGAGGGCTTGGGTTGCCGCTGCCCCCGCCGGCGAGAAGCCCCCTCCCAACCCTACGATCACGACAGCGGTGAGGAGACAGACCAGCGACCGTTGCATCATGGATCGCCTCATGACCACGCTCCTTTGTTCACGGGCCGATACGCAGTGCCGTGCTCCTCGGGTCACCTCCTCTCACTGCTGCATGGACGGCTGGGACCGTACCCGAGGGCTGGTTACTGCAAGCAGCTCGGGCGTGCATCGAGGACCAAGAGAGCCCGTGTGGGATCTGGTGCCACACCACTTCACCACAAGACCGTCACCCCCCAACCAACCGGCCTATCCTCCCGCCGGGGAGTGCATCGGGCAAGCCATGGTGGAAGCGTTCAGCTGCGCTTCTCCAGGGGCAAGCGCCCAAGGCGGACGAGCGCCCGGACCTGCGGCACCTCCGTGATCAACAAATCACCGTCAAGTGCGGCGACCCTGACCCAAGCCAGATGCAACATCATTGCCGCGGATGCTACCAACCGCTCAATCAGCCAGATCAGCGCCCTGCTCTCGCGTTTCGCCTGGCTGCCGAGGCATTACGCCCGATCCCGAGCTGCGTATGTCGCAGCAGATGCAATAGCGCCCGGATGCCTGGTCAGCAGCCATGCGACCAGGGCTGGCTCGGCGTGCATCTCGCGCAGTCGCCGCTCCTGCACCATGAACCGGTGGCCGGCACGGGACGCCGACCACAGCGACAATCGACACATGACAGAGCAGTTGCCGTCCTGGCCGACCACACCACCGACCTACGGTTCAGTCGTTCTGCGTGAGTTCACCGACGAGGACGCACACCTCGCTGTCGAGTTGGGGGACGACCCTTACATCCCCCTCATCGGCAGCCTGCCCGCGCACCCCACAGCCCAGCAGGCGCTGGAGTGGATCCACCGGCAGCGCGGCCGGCTCGCCGAAGGAATCGGACTGTCGTTCGCCATCGCCGATGCCGAGTCCGACAACGCCGTCGGCGCGATCGGACTGTGGCTTCACAACCTGTCGACAGGCCGCGCGACGGCGGGCTACTCGGTTTCCGCTGCGCACCGAGGCCGCGGCATCGCGAGCAGCGCGTTGAAGGCGCTGACTACGTTCGCTTGGACCATCCCAGCCTTGTACCGAGTCGAGCTGTATATCGAGCCGTGGAACAACAGCTCAATCCACGTTGCGGAAGCGTCCGGATACCAGCGAGAGGGCCTGCTCCGCAGCCACCAGGAGATCGGCGGCACCCGGCGCGACATGCTGCTCTACGCGACAACGCGACCTTGACCGCTTCTCGGCACAAGAGGGCGTTTGAGCCGACCGGCTGTGGCTCTGGGTGGCTCGCTGGAGTCGTGAGCGACGCCTCTCGAGTGCGCCTGGCTTCCGCCATCGGCGTGTCGCCTTGCCTGGTGCAGAGAAGTAGGTCTGCTCCCTCGCTTGACAGAACAGATGCAGCCCACCCTCGCTGCCCCAGTCGATGACCAGCACCTCGCCGGGTGACCACACCGCCGGGCGATGATGTCTGTCTGTTCCCTCGCAGATTTCAATATGGAGTCCCCTGGGCGGTGTGGTGACTGGTTGGCTCCACCACCACCATCACCGCTCAGGGCTCACGCTTCCAATCGACATGACAAGCAAGGGTGGGGACTTTCTACCTGGCCGCCGGTGGGGACTTTTTCATGGCCACGGACACCCGCTGATCGCAACCTTCTGAGCTTCGAGCTTCCAGTCGACTAGCTCGCGGTTCCGCTCATCTACTTGACTGGCGCAAGCCAGTGTGGCCGACTGTGACGCCAAAGGAGGATTCGGAGGCTGCCTGACACCCCTATGGACCTGCACCAGCATCTGCGCCGTGAGACTCTTTCAAGCCGGCCTGGCGCCGGATGGACCCGGTGGGGTGCTGATCGGCTGCCGAGCATGCACCATGGTGAAAAGGAAGCTGGACGGCGGATCAATTTCCCTCGACTTTCGCTGTGTCCATCTCGGCGATCCAGCCGGGGATTTGCCATCGAAGGCGGGCGATCGAGCTGCAAGGGAGCGAGAATTGACACGGAAGGCGAACACCGCGGGGACCAGAACTCGGGGATTCTGGGACCGATGGCTCAGCGGACCCTCGCTACGTCAAACACTGGCCGACCTTCGCGGGGGAGGTGAGCTCCCGTGGATCGGCTACCGGATCTTCAAATGGCTCCTGCTGCTAATATTCATCATCCTGATCCTGCTCGTAGCCTTCGCCTACCTCACGTATCCAAGGATAGGCGATATCCAGAAACTGGCGGGCAGTCGAACTAATATCGACATAATCAAGGAATGGAGTGACGCTCGCAGTGCGTGGGTCACTCAGATGAAAGATTTAGGCCAGATCTTCCTATTCACCCCCGTCTTCCCGCTATTAGCCGCTGTAGTCGGTTACATCTTTGGCCGTCAGCAACAACTCCAGTCTACCGATGGGACCCGCGAGCAGGCTCCCGAAGCTCCAGAGGAACCGGGTGCGTCCACCAGATGATCGTCCGGTCGCTTCTCCGTGCGGAGGCCGCCCAGACCACCGCACGGCGTTCGCAGCCTGCCAACGAGGCAAGTGGTCACCGAGGACCACGAGCACCCTGAGCGTCGCCGGGAGGTATGACCTGAAGTGAAATTGTGGATGGGGTCGGGAGATGTGAGCGCGGCGTACCTTCCTGGGTGACAAGTCCCGGAGCGCCGGCGGGCCAACGCCAGCGAAGAAGGAACGCCGCATGCTGAGTGTAGCCACCACCACGCAGGCGCACGACGAGCTTCGCCTTGACCTGGACCGGCTCGTGAGTGAGGGCGCCCGCAGGATGCTCGCCGCCGCGCTGGAAGCCGAGGCCGACGCCTCTCTGGCCGCCCATGCCGTCGAGCGGGGCGCGCAGGGCCGGCGGCTGGTGGTGCGCAACGGCCACGCCCGCCAGCGGCAGGTCATCACCGCGGCTGGCGCGGTCGAGGTGCGGGCGCCCCGGGTGGACGACCGTCGGGTCGATCCGCAGACCGGCGAGCGGGCGCGGTTCCGCTCGGCGATCTTGCCGTCGTGGTGCCGCAAGAGCCCCAAGGTGGCCGAGGTGTCGCCGCTGCTGGAAGCCGTCCAGGATCGCTGGCGGGCGGTCAACGGCCCGCACCTGGTCGCGCTGGTGCGCGCCGACGCACGCTTCGACAAGGGGGTGCTGGTCGAGCGCCCCGATGAGGATGAGGCCGCTGGGGTGGCTGCGATGGCTCGAAGACGGAGACGACGCCATGCCTGAGGCAAGACTGCACGACGGAAGCACCGTCGCCGTGGAGGTCCACGGTCGTGGACCCACGGTGCTGCTGCCGGTCAACCCGCGGCCGGTCGAGGGAGCGCAGGCCGAGGAGATGCGAAGATGGGGCGCTGACCCGGCCCTTGGCCGCTCCCTGATCGATGGCCTCAGCGACGCGTTCCGGGTGGTCGCGTTCGACTACGAAGGCCAGGTCCTGCAGGTACCGAAACCGGACACCCTGACGCCGGCCAGCGTCGCCGGCGACCTGCTCGCCGTGGCCGATGCCGTGGGTGCCGATCGGTTCGCCTATTACGGCTACTCCTGGCTTGCGCTGAGCGGGCTGCAGCTTGCGATCCGGACCGACCGGCTTGCGGCGCTGGTCATGGGCGGGTTCCCACCGGTCGGCGGGCCGTACGCGCAGATGTTGCGCGTCACCACGGCGACCCATGAGATGGCCAGCTCGGCGCGCAGCACCGCGACGACCTCGCAACCATCGGAGGAGCCATCCGATGAGCCGGACTGGTCGCAGGTGGAGGTGCCGTTGACGGAGGCGCAGACGCGCCAGTTCGTCACGCTCTACCAGGCGCTGCAAGGGTTCGACGATCTCGCCGCCCAAGCGCAGATCAGGTGTCCTCGCCTGTGCTTTGTGGGCTCGGCGGACGAGATCACCTACGGCGAGCGTTGGGGTGGGGTGCACGTGAGCCTCGCCGGCCCGGTCGTGAACCGACGCGCCGAACTCGAAACCCTCGGCTGGCAGGTGCGGGTGCTGGAAGGGCTGGACCACACCCAGGCCATGCAGGCCGTCCATGTCTTGCCGATCCTGCGCCCCTGGCTCGTCGGCAGGCTGGGCAGGTGAGCGTCGGGCTCCATGGCTGCAAGGGTTGCGGCGCCTGGATGGCCTCGCGTGGCTGACGACCGCGTCAGGCAAAGGTATGTGCCCACGCGCGCTCGGGGTCGACCAGGAAGACCACCCTGTCGGTCCGCAGCGGATAGGGCTGGCCGGTGTACTTGTGCGAGAGCCGATCGATGACCACCCAGGCCGCGTCGCCTTCCAGGCGCTCGGCGACGCGGCCACGGACCTGCGCCATCGCGTAGGGCTGGGCGTGGTCGGTGGCCGAGATCGCCACGCGCGGGTCGCGGGCGAGGTTACGCGCCTTGCGTGAGCCCGGTGCTGTGAGGAACGCGATCCGGTTGCCTTCCAGCCCGACCCACACCGGGACGCTGTGTGGGACGCCGTCGGGCAGCACGGTGGCGACGTGGGCGAAGTTGGGGCCGTCGAGGAGGGTGCGGACGGCGTCTGAGAGCTCGGTCATCGGTTCTCCTTCCTCGATCGCTGGGATGCCGCTTGCTGTGACGCGGTCTGGTCTGCGTCGGGGCCAACCCTGGTCAGCTGGCCGTGTGGGCGTCGGGGTCGAGCCGGCCGGCGAGGCCGACCAGCAGGTGCACCGACCGCCTGCGCAGGTGCGGCGCGACTGCGCGCCTCCGCGGGATCGGCTCGATGGGCTCGTTCATGGCGTCCTCCTTGCGATCGACTTCACGCAGCGCCCGGTCTTTCGGGTTCTCGGTAGATGGGTGCGGTGCTTCCCCTGTGCGATCCAGCGCGTGGCCACCTCCCGCTGATGACCCTACGGGCGGCCTCGCCAGCCGACATCGGCACCCGGCTCTATTCGGGGTCCTCAGATCCCAGCGCGACCCTCCTCAGAACCGGGGGCGGGCATACTGGGCGTCATGGCGTATCAGGTGATGAGCGGGCGCTTCGTCGGTCGCACCGAGGAGCTGGCGCGGTTGCGCGAGCTGCTGGCGCGCGCCGCCGACGGCGAGGCGGGGGTGGCGCTGGTCGGCGGGGAGGCGGGGGTCGGCAAGACCCGGCTGGCCGACCAGCTCGCCGCCACCGCCAACGGGCAGGACGTGCGGGTGCTGCGCGGCGGCTGCGTGCCGCTCGGCGAGGAGGGCCTGCCGTTCGCGCCGGTCACCGCGGCGCT